>FMJZ01002001.1_pt1 | contig 11591 bp, 10 predicted proteins | sample 1987881 | NCBI WGS metagenome assembly FMJZ01 (sample SAMEA4378227, study PRJEB15110) | soil metagenome | biome: soil; feature: Field; material: Soil | place: India | collected 2015-03-11 | depth 0 m | reverse complement strand
TCAATCTCAATTCGCTCAATCTGGCTGATGTCGCCCGCGATTTGCTCGCGCAGCGCCAGCGCCGCCCACACTGCGCTCTGGGCGTGGTATTCCACAGGGTAATACTTGATGTAGGTCTCGTTAATCATAAAACCGCGTCCCTCTTCGCCGCCGAGCGGTCCCACCGTAAACTCGCCTGAAACCTGCTTCATAAAGCCCATTTTGCCCTCGAAGATTTCGGATGGACCCGTCAGCCCGTGCTTGGCAAGCCAGCTGGCGAACACGGCGTGTCGGCTGGAGTTGGCAAAGGCGCAGCCCTTCCACGCCGAGATTTCACCTACGCGCGTCTGGCGCATCGCTAAGCCCGATACACCCGCGATGCTCATCGCATGGCGTGTCGCAGTGGCATCCAGTCCCATCAGCCGACTTGCCGCCGCCGACGCCGAGAACAATCCATAGTTCACGTGGTCCCAGCCTCGCGCCCGCAGGCTCGCCGAATCGCACAGTCGGCACTGAATCTCATATGCTAGCACAGTCGCCAGCAGGACTTCCTTGCCTGAACTGCCCTCAGCTTCTCCAACCGCCAGCACCGCCGCGATGTTGTCGCTGGGGTGTGCAGGCTCTTTGGACAAGTAGGTATCGTTGTAGTCCAGATAGCGTATCAGCAAACCGTTCGTAAACGCTGCCCATTCAGGCGAGGACCTGTGCGCTGTGCCAATAATCGTGCCACCGTAGTGGCTGCTTACCTGCGTGGCAACCTCGCGCACCTGCTGCGCCGTCTCTGAGCGCCACGCACCAAATGCGCAAGCGATAGAATCGATAATCCGTCGTTTCGCTTCGTGAATCGCCTCTTGGGGCAGTGAGTCGTAGTTCAGCTCCGTTGCGTAGCGTGCAAAGCGTTCTGCTAAGGTCATACTTGCCTCCCTATTCACTATTCGCCGCGCGGGGGCGGCTGGGATTATTATACCGATAGCACAGGGACGCCCCTGTAGAGGGGCGCGTGCATAATTCCTGCACAGGTAAGAGCGATGCTATTGACTGATTATATCCGTATTAATGCTCAACGGGAACGATTGTAAAGGAAATCTCAGCATGGTATCTTCTATATATATGACTCGCGAACAAGCTTGGCAACTGCTTTGCGAATACACACAATCCGAGAACCTGCGCAAGCACGCGCTGGCGGTGGAAGCCTGTATGCGCTACTACGCCCGCATGTACGGCGAAGATGAGGAACTTTGGGGCGTGGTAGGGCTGCTGCACGACTTTGACTACGAACGCTACCCATCGCTGCAGGAGCATCCCTTTCGGGGGATGGAGATACTGCGCGAGCGAGGCGTATCGGAGACCATCATCCGAGCCATCGGCGCGCACGCGAACCACACAGGCATCCCGCGCGAAAGCCTATTGGAGCAAGCCATCTTCGCATGCGACGAAATGTCGGGCTTTGTAATCGCCGTCGCGCTGGTGAAGGGGCGCACCCTTAGCGCCGTCACGCCCGAATCGGTGCGAAAGCGCATGAAAGAGAAAAGTTTCGCACGGGGCGTGAACCGCGACGACCTGACGCAGGGTGCAGAAGAACTGGGCGTCCCGTTCGATGAGCATGTGGAACATATCGTAAAAGCGTTGCAGACGATTGCACCACAACTCGGATTGAACCCGTGAGTTGAGCAGGTATAATACACTTTCCAAACAGGAGGCAAATAACGATGTACGCGATTATCCAAACCGGAGGCAAGCAGTACCGCGTGGAGCCAAACACGGTGCTGAGCGTGGAGAAAATCGACGCCGAACCTGGCGCAGAGGTGGAAATAAGCGAAGTACTGATGGTGCGCACCGACGACGGTGTGAAAGTCGGCGCGCCTTATGTGGCAGGCGCGAAGGTCGTCGCTGAAGTGGTGAAGCAGACCAAAGCACCCAAAATCATCGGCTTCAAGTATAAGCCCAAGAAGAACGAGCGCAAGCGCTGGGGACATCGGCAGCCAATCACTGTGCTGCGGGTGAAGACCATCGAGGCATAAATCATGCCCGAACCGATTCAGCGTGTTCTGAACGCCCTGCTTGAAGACATTCAGGCAGGCGTTCCAATACGCCTAGAAGCAGCCGAACGGTATCGCGCCGAGCTGGATGGCTACATCATCCAGTTCGAGGGCGAGGATGATTTGCTCCACTGCAGTGTGACCCGCGCAGATGGTGGCATGGTGGAGTTGGATTCAGCCCATCAGGTGGTGGAGCCGTTTTTCAACGTGATGCCCAAGGGCATCGTGTGGTTTAAGCCTGCCGAATATTCTGTGCATTACTACGTGGGACACGACCACTTCCTTGCGGCGCATGCAAGCGCGCAAACTATGGGAGACTCCCCACAGCTCCCCTAAAGACCCTCAGCAGGATTTGCCCAACCGATTCGGAAATTTACCTGTCTATGAACGCGCTGTTCATTTTAGTAGGCGTGGCGGTGTTGTTGCTGCTGGCATACCGATGGTACGGGCGATACTTGGCGGCGCGTGTGTTCCCTCTCGACGATTCGGAGCCAACGCCTGCCCATACCCTACGCGACGGGCGCGACTTTGTGCCTGCACCGCCGATGGTGGTGTTTGGACATCACTTCGCCTCAATTGCGGGGCTTGGACCGCTGCTGGGTCCTGCAATTGCCGTTATCTGGGGCTGGCTGCCTGCCTTGCTGTGGATTGTAATCGGTTGTATCTTTGTGGGTGCGGTGCATGACTTGGGCTGCCTATACAGTTCCATGCGTAATCGGGCGCGCAGCGTGGCGGATTTAGCCTACGATGTGGCAGGGGCACGCGCACGGGCGTTGTTTCTGTTATTTGGCATTTTCGCAATCGCGCTGGCGATGGGTGTGTTCGTGATTAACATCGCGAACCTGTTTGCGTCCGGCACGGGGGGTGCAGAGGGCGGGCATGTACCTGAAGCCGTGCTGCCCAGCGCGATGCTGATTGCGCTGGCGTTGGGCGTGGGCGTGCTGTTTTACAAGTATCGTGTGGCACTAAGCAAACTGACAGTGCCTGCGCTGCTGCTGAGCCTCGTGTTCGTGTGGCTGGGCGTGGAATATCCCATCACGAGCGCGCTGGGCGTGGAGCTAACCGCCAACCTGTGGATTTACCTGCTGTTAGGCTACGCACTGATTGCGACTCTGCTGCCGGTGTGGCTGTTGCTGCAGCCGCGCGATTACCTGAACTCGTTCCAGCTGTTTCTGGGGATGGGGTTGCTGCTGCTGGGGGCGATGGTGGGCGGCTTTACGATAACTGCGCCCGCCGTAAACCCGAGCCCGCAGGGTGCGCCGCCGATGTTTCCGCTGCTGTTCATCACCATCGCCTGCGGTGCGGTATCGGGCTTCCACTCACTGGTGGCGTCGGGCACGACTGTGCGGCAGTTAGACCGCCACAGCCACGCGCTGCCGATTGGCTACGGTGCGATGCTCACTGAGGGTTTACTGGCGACGCTGGCGTTGCTGGCAGTGGCGGCGGGGCTGGGTGCGGAGTGGCAATCGCGCTACCCCGACTGGCTAAGCGCAGGCAAGGGCGCGCTGGCGAACTTCGTTCACGGCGCAGGCACGATGGTCAGCGCGGTAGGCGTGCCCCTCGAAATCGCTAAGGTGTTCGTCGCGACGGTCGCTGTCGGCTTCGCACTGACTACTTTAGACACAGGCGCGCGACTGATTCGATACAACTTGCAGGAGCTGGGGCGGGCATGGCGCATCCCCCCACTGGAAAACGTCGTTCTCACAACCCTACTTGCGGTCGGTCTCATTGGCTTCTTCGCGCTGCTCAAGGCGCCCGACCCCGTGACGGGCGAGCTGAAATCGGTGGGTGCACTGCTATGGCAACTGTTCGGCGCATCGAACCAGCTGCTTGCCGCGCTCGCGCTGTTGGTGGTCTCACTCTATTTGCGCTCGCTTGGGCGTCCCACGCTCTACACACTGCTGCCGATGGGCTTTATGCTCATCGCCACACTCACTGCCCTTGTGATTGGCATGCGCAACTTCGCCAATCAGGGCAACACATTGCTTTTGGGCTTCAGCGCGCTGATTTTCGCGCTTGCTGTGTGGTTGGTGGGCGAGGCGATTGTGGCGTGGCGACGAGCGGGCGTTGCAGAACCAGTGTCGTAAGTCGTCGGCGAGGACGCCGACGCTACGCGCCCCGTTCGCAACGCCGACGCCTCCATTACTTCAAAAACTGGTACAATTCAGGGTATGTACACACTGGCGTTGCTAATGGCGGGCTTGCTGATGCTTGTGCCCGCCCCGCAGAAGGAGGAGACGCGCATGCAACTGGGCAAAAAGCGCCTGCTGGTCGTTACCCACACCGCAGGCTTCCGACACGCAGATTCCATCGAACTCGGTGAAAAGATACTGGCGGAAATCGGCGCGCGTAGCGGCGTGTTTGAGGTGGACTACTGCCGCGACGCGAGCGATGTGCAAAAAATGTTGACCCCAGAGTTCCTCAACAGCGGTAAATACGACGGCGTGGTCTTTCTGAATACCACAGGCGACATCGGTATCCCCGACCTGCCCGCGTTCCTGAACTGGCTGAAGGGAGGCAAAGCGTTCATCGGTATCCACGCCGCCGCCGACACCTACCACAACCGCCCCGAATATCTGGAGATGGTGCAAGGGCAGTTCGCCTATCACGGACAGCAAACTAAAGTGGAAGCAAAAGTGGAACAGCCCGACCACCCCGCCGTTGCGCACTTCGGCGCATCGTGGATTGTGTTCGACGAAATTTACATCTTCAAAGAGAACAACCGCAAGAACGTAAACGTACTGCTTTCGATGGACAAGCACCCAGACGACGGCACGCCGCAGGCAGGCAAGCCGGGCGACTACCTGCTGGCCTGGTGCCGCGAGTACGACAAGGGACGCATGTTCTACACTGCGCTGGGGCATCGGCTCGATGTGTGGCAGAGCGAAGAGTACCAACGCCACCTGCTGGGTGGTATCCTATGGGCGTTGCGCTTGCAGGAGAAAGGCGCGGTGAAATTCTAACAGGTATACTCCTAAACGATGGAGCAGAGTGAGGTCATCATGATGGACGCGGAGGATATGCGCCGCGCCGTCACCCGTATTGCACACGAGATCCTGGAGCGCAATCGCGGCGCGAAAGATTTGGTGGTAATTGGCATCCAGCGCAGGGGGGCACCCGTTGCACGGCGACTGGCGTTAGCCATCTCGCAGATTGAAGGTGTGGGGGTGCCCTGCGGCAGCGTGGACATTACCCCGTTCCGCGACGATGTAGAACGCAAGGCAGGCGCGCTTACCCGCAGCCAGACCGATGTGCCGTTCCCTATCACCGACAAGCGCGTGATACTGGTCGACGAGGTGATTCACACGGGGCGCACGGTACGCGCCGCGATGGAGGCAATTATGCAACTCGGTCGCCCCGCGAACATCCAGCTGGCAACACTAATCGACCGCGGACACCGCGAGTTGCCTATCCGCCCCGACTATGTGGGTAAGAACCTGCCCACCAGCCGCAGCGAGTTCGTGCTGGTGGAGCTGATGGAGCTGGAGGGTCGTGACCGCGTGGTGCTGCGCAAAGCTGCGCCGCATCTGCCGTAGGAGCCTGCCATGCCGCATGTGCTGACCGCCGCTGCGCTGCCCACGCCCGACCTGTTGCGCCGTGCCGATGCCTGGCAAACGCGCCTTGAGTCCAATCCCACACCCTCCGTGCAGCTCAAAGCCGCGCTGATTGCACTGCTGTTTTACGAACCCAGCACGCGCACCCGCGCGGCGTTCGAGCAAGCATGCGTACTGCTGGGCTACCACCCGTTAGTGATTACCGCCGAAGCAAGCAGCATCGTGAAAGGCGAGAGCCTGCATGATACTGTGCGCACGCTAAACGCACAGGGCATCCGAGCGATTGTGATGCGCCATCCGCAGGCGGGTGCGCCCCTACAAGCCGCGCAGGTTTCCTATGCGCCCATCCTGAACGCCGGTGACGGCGCACACGAGCACCCCACACAGGCATTGCTGGATTTGTATACGCTGTGGCGACACTACGGCAAACCCGACCCTAATACACGCTGGCTGAGCGGGCACAAGGTTGCAATCGTCGGCGACATTCGCCATAGTCGCGTGGCACGTTCAAACCTCACGCTGCTCACGCAGGCAGGCGCAGAGGTGTGGCTGTGCGCTCCACCCACTCTGTTGCCCGACGCTCCCCTGCCCGATGCCCACACCACCACCGACGCCGACGAAGCCGTCCAGAACGCCGACATCGTGATGGCACTACGCTTGCAAACCGAGCGCATGCAGCAGGGACTCCTGCCCAGCTTGAACGCCTACCGCCGTGATTACCAGATTAACCCCAAACGCTTGCGCCTTGCCAAGCCCGACTGCGTGGTGATGCACCCTGGTCCCATCCAGCGCGGCGTCGAGATTGCCGACTCCGTTGCCGACGGAGTGCAATCGCTGATTCTCACGCAAGTGCGCAACGGCGTGTATGCGCGTGCTGCCGTGCTGGAGTACGCGCTGAGTGAATGATACTGATGCCGATGCCCCACATATCGACTTGCCAGAAATACCGCTACGCTGCCGACGCTAATTTGTTCGCACTTTGAATCTGCGCCAACACCTCCTCGATGCTGGTGACGCCCGCGCGGATTTTTTGCACTGCGTCATCATGCATCGTGAACAGCGTGCCGGGTGGCGCGGCGGCGCGCAGCTGCTCGCTGTCCGCTTCGCGGGCAATTAGGCGGCGTACAGGCTCACTCAGCACAAACAGCTCATACAGCCCTACGCGCCCCTTGTAGCCGATGTCGTTGCATGCGCTGCAGCCCACAGGTTCATATGCTGAGATTGGCTCACCCGCACAGAGATTGGTAATCGTGGGGTCGGTTATGGTCGTGAGCTGTTTACATCGGTCGCATAGGCGACGCACCAGCCGTTGCGCCAGTACGCCAACCAGCGCGGAGTTAATCAGAAACGGCGGAATACCCATGTCAACCATGCGAGCGGGCGCGCTGGTTGCATCGTTCGTGTGCAAGGTTGCCAGTACCAAGTGCCCCGTCATCGCCGCGCGACAGGCGATTTCGGCGGTCTCTGCGTCGCGCACCTCACCTACCAACACCACATCCGGGTCTTGACGCAAAATCGCCCGTAGTTGGCTGGCGAACGTCAGTCCTGCTCGCTCATTCACCTGGGACTGTCCGATCCCCTCAATCGTGAACTCCACTGGGTCTTCACAGGTGAGAATGTTGCGACGGTCGGACTTCACTTGCTGCAACAGTGCATACAGGGTTGTGCTCTTCCCTGAACCAGTGGGACCTGTGACTAATATCATGCCCCACGGTCGGCTCGCGAGTTCGACTAAGCTCTGCTCCACCTGCGGGGGCATGCCCAGTTGGTTGAGCGGCTTCAAAGCGTCTTCACGGTTCAGCAGGCGTACCACCACGCGCTCACCGAACACGGTGGGTAGCGATGACACGCGGGCATCGATTTTGCGCTCGCCCGATTTGAACGTGAATCGTCCGTCTTGAGGGCGGCGTCGGTCGGCGATGTCCATCTCGCCCATCAGTTTCACACGCGCCAGCACCGCCCCCTGCAAACAACGCGGAATGTTGCGCACGGGGTACAGCACTCCGTCGATGCGCAGGCGCACCTGCAGACGGTTCTCCATCGGCTCGAAGTGGATGTCGCTCGCCCCACGCTCCACCGCCTCCAGCAGAATCCCGTTCACCATCCGTATCACAGGGGCTTGGTTCACGGTCTGCTCCAGCTGACCTACATCCTCGAGCTGCTCAATCGGTGACTCTTCGATTTCAAGGTTCTCTTCAGAGGAGGTGGCGTGTGCCTCGTGGACGCCGTACAGGCGGGCAATTGCCTGCAGCACGTGCTCTGGTGGGCTGTAGGCGACTTTAATGAACCGTCCCGTGCTCTGGCGTAGGAAGTCGAGCATCTCCACGTTGTTCGGGTCGGGTGTGGCAACCCACAACGCGTTGGCTTCCTCGCGCAGGGGCACGACCATGAACCGCGTGGCGTCTTGCAGGCTAACCCAGTGGCGTAAGGCGGCGGCGCGCGTCAGCGTTGCCTCGTTCAGCGGCTCGTAGGGGCACTCCCACTGCGCCGCCTGCGCCTCATGGTAGTCATCAGGCGTGATAAACCCCAACTCAATCAGCGTCTCGCCCAGCCGCTTGCCCGTAATCCGCTGAGTCGCCAACGCCTCCTCCAACTGCTGCGGCGTAATCTTGCCCTGCTGCAATAGCCATTCGCCCAATCGTTTAACACCGTACATGGTACACTCCTGCAGGAATTATCGGCGTGAAGAGCGTATTTATAAAGACGGCTTGGAATACGCTAGGATGACCCATGTCCGCGCGAACGCCTTGTTTATAGAGGAGGTCGTATAATGTATCAGCCAAATCGGCTACTTACCAATCCAGTGAATAAATATATAGTAGAGTTGATAAAAAACTGGGAATCTTACGAGCTGCTGCTGCGCCCGGCGCGGCGATTCCTGTTCCATAACTTGTATCGTCCCAGCGCGTATGTGCCGGAGTTCAACAAGCCCTGTTTCGGAGTGCTGTGCTTGCGCGACGACCGCGAGAAACGCCCCTTACTGGTGATTGAGACCGACTCGCAACTCAGCGAGGCGTTGCGCCAATCGTATCGCGAGTGCGAGATCCTGTGGTTGGAGATTTTCGAGGGTCCTGCGGGCATTCACCTTTACAGCGAGAACGCAGGCATTCGGATGGAACTGACATGCTCGATTACGCAGCTGGGTGCGGCGTTGCGTGCGCCTCTATCATTCGTGCAGGAGCGCGTGGACAGGCAATACATTCCGCAGGGGCGCCTTATCCAAAGCTTCCACGAACGCCTGCTGCGCGAGGCGCTGGACATTCTGGTGTCGCAGTATCCCATCGAGTGCCACCACCAGATGCCGTTTGGCTTCGTGACGGGCTATCGCGCGCAGATGCCTCCGCAGATTGCTCGCTCCGCCGTCGATGTGGTGCTGCTGGTCAGCTCCAGCGTCAACGCGGACGGCGTGGTGCTGCTACCGATTAACCTGAACCTGCATAACGCGCATGTATCGAATGAGCAGACGAGCGAGCGCGACCGCTTGATGTGCGACTTCGCCCGTGAGATAGAGATGCCGTTCCTGACTATTCGCGCCGCTGAGCAGCCCGATGCGTATGTGTTCTCCGCACCCACACTGCAAGAGAAGGCGATTACGGTGGTAGGGCGCGCCCCTGCCGATTGGGCGAATGTGATTCGCCCGTTCGTGGAGGCGGCGTTAGAGGCGTTGAAATAGCCGCTGCGCGTTGGCTTCCGTGATTTCGGAGAGCTGCTCCAATGGCGCATTCCACAACGCGGCGACCTGTTGGGCAATCAGAGGCAGATAAGCAGGCTCGTTGCGCTTGCCCCGATATGGATGCGGTGCGAGGTAGGGGGCGTCAGTCTCCAGCAGCAGACGGTCGCGCGGCATACCCTGCACAATCGCCCGCAGTAAGTCCGCGCTTTTGAACGACACCACACCGCCAATTCCCAAGTAGTAGCCCAACTCCAGTCCGCGCTGCGCCTGCTCTGCTGTGCCCGAAAAGCAGTGTAGCACGCCCCGCACATCGGGATACCGCGATAGTACACTCAGCACTTCTTCATACGCTTCACGGCAATGAATCACAACAGGCAGATTCAGCGACAGTGCAAGCTGCATCTGCGCGTGGAACGCTTCGTACTGCGCCTCGCGTGGCGACAGGTTCCGATAGAAATCCAGCCCAATCTCGCCAATCGCAACCACACGCGGATGGGCTGCTAATTCACACAGAGTTGGGAGCGATTCCGAGTTGTACTGGGCCGCGTCATGCGGATGAATGCCCACAGCAGCGTACAGCATGTGGGACTGCTCAGAGAGTTCTACAGCGCGGCGGCTGCTCTCCAAGTCGTAGCCAATCAGTATCAGCCGTTGCACGCCCGATTGCTGCGCACGATACAAAACGGCTTGCCATTCGGCGTATAAATCGGGGTGGTTCAGGTGGCAGTGTGTGTCGGTCCAGCGCATAGTCTCTCTCTGGCGGAGAGGGTGGGATTCGAACCCACGATCCCCCTTTTGGGGGGATTCTCGTTTTCGAGACGAGCCCGTTCAACCACTCCGGCACCTCTCCGCGTTGATGGCGCCCTCGGAGGGATTCGAACCCCCGACGCCCTCCTTAGGACGGAGGCGCTCTATCCACTGAGCTACGAGGGCGGGGAAGAAAGAATGGCGCGTCCGGAGGGAGTCGAACCCCCGACCTCAAGGTCCGCAACCTTGCGCTCTATCCTCTGAGCTACGGACGCGCAACGATTCTATTTTACCTTATGGACTACGGAAATTGCAAGAGGGGAGTCGGTGGAGCACCGCCTGACAACGCTGAAGTGAGAGCGAACGCCCCATCTGCTGGTTGAGGGTCATCGCTTCTTGGAGGCAGGTGCGGGCGCGCTCGAAGTCGCCCTGATGGGCGTACACCTCACCCAGATAGTAGAGGGTGTTCGCTTGCCAGGGACGCCAACGGAGCTTTCGCCAGTATTGGAGGCACTCTTCCAGCTCCTCCAGCGTGTTGGGTGCGCCCTGCATAGCGCGGTAAAAGGCGTGGTGGGTGCGGGTGTAGTGCAAGCGCACAGCGTCGATTTCGCGGCGGCGCAGGCGCAGCGCGTCCTCGCTGTAGCGCAGGGCGTCGGCTAAATTCCCCATTTCATAGCTGCAAAGGGCAGCGCCATCGAGCATGGTGGCAGCTGCATGCCAGTTGGACTGCAGCTCCATCGGGGCAACCTGCGGCAGAAGGAGCTGCAACCCGCGCTCTGGCTCGCCCCGCCAGCGATAAACCAACGCCTGCAGCCAGTAGGTATAGCTAGACGTCAGACCCCGCTCGCGTTCAAGCACCGCGATTGCATCGATCTCCATTTGCGCCTCGTCCAGTAGCCCCTGCTGGAGATAGCCATATGCCTGTCCGTGCATCGTGGAGAGCAACTGGATGTAGTCGCCCAGCTGCTCACAGAGACCGCGCAACTCGCTCAGCAGGCGCATCAGCCTCGCGTAATCGCCGTAGAATGCCAAAGCTTCCGTGAGCGAGTTTAGCGCGTTGATTTGCAGCACAGGGTCGCCTGTGGAACGCGCAAACTGATACTCCGCCTCGCGCCACTCCAGGAAATCGCCCACCGACGAGAGGTAGCCCTTCAGATAATGGATGGCGTGGTGCAGTTCCGGGTCATGTTCGCACGGGTAGTAGGCTTGTAGCGCATTCCAGTAGCGGTCCACCAGCGACATATCGCGAATGGTGAAGGCGGTTTGCACAATCCAGTAAAGCGCGCTGCCGCGTTGCGAATGACGGCGGTCTAATGTACTCAGCTCCAGTGCGAGCGGGAGCGCGGTCTGAAACATTTCGATTTTACACAGCAGGCGCACGCGTATCAACTGCGCCTGAACCCGAGCGCGAGCGGAGAGTTTGCCCGACTCCACCAGGCGTGCGAGCCGTTGCAGTGCGTCAGCGTGCATCGGGCGCAAGAGCCAGTATCGCAAGGTGTCGTGCATCAAGCGCAGGCACTGATGGTGCGCCCCCTGCGCTTCCAGCAGGGTGAGCGTTTGCAGTAGCACGGGGCGCACGCTGTCCCAGAACGCGAGCCA
>FMJZ01026816.1_pt1 | contig 11593 bp, 13 predicted proteins | sample 1987881 | NCBI WGS metagenome assembly FMJZ01 (sample SAMEA4378227, study PRJEB15110) | soil metagenome | biome: soil; feature: Field; material: Soil | place: India | collected 2015-03-11 | depth 0 m | reverse complement strand
CGTGAAACAGGTTTTTCAATTAGCAAAAGTTAATTTTAATATTAGCAGATAATTTTTTGTGCAAATTTAAACTTGATGGAACAAAGAGAAGATGTAATGCCTGAATAAGTTAAATAAAAGCCAATTACTACATAGCAATATAATCAACAAATTAACCACAACAACTATAAATTATCTTCTTAATCATCTATCCTTGACTATCTTTTATAATTAAAGTATAATTAAGTAATTATATTTTTATATGATTAATAATAAAAAAAGTTATCGTGGAGATATCTACGCACAGTTGGTTTCTATAGCGTTGAAAGACTAAAATTATTAAGGCAGATGGAGGCAAAATGAATCTTTGGGATATTTATTTATCGCCAAGCAAATTTTTTATCAATCTAAAAACAAAGCCTCAATGGTTAATTCCGTTGATTCTTATTGCGATATCGTCGATAATTGTGGCTTCAGTAGCCCTTGCTACTTATAGCCCAGAAGAACGGATCGCACAACTTCGAGAGCGAGATTTAACACCCGAGCAATTTGAAAGAGCCCAAAAAGTTATTAGTGGACCAATGGTCTGGATTTCTGCAATAATCGCAGCAGTAATTTTCACACCAATAATATTACTTATCATCTCGATCATTATAAATTTCTTAATACCATTATTAGGAAGTAACAGTAATTTTCTAACTACTTTTTGTTGTGTTACTTCCGCTGCTTTAGTCCGAATTCCTGGAATGGTGGTTAAAGTTATTTTAATGCTTATTAAAGGAACTCCTTTTGTTCATACAAGTTTTGTGCTATTTTTTCCAATGCTTTCCCCAAAATCTTTTTGGTTTCGATTGCTTTCACGATTAGATTTCTTTACAATTTGGGAAATTATCCTGATCGCATTCGGATTACAAATAATTTATGAACTTAAGGGCAAAAGAAGTTATTATCTGATCTTCGGTATCTGGCTATTATACATAATTGTTATCTCTTTATTCCCGGGACGGGCAAGATAAATTGTCCAACCGACTTTGTGAATATTAGACTTTAGAGCTTTCAATGCGAATTAATAGCCTTATTTCAGTAGTTTTATCTTTAATGTTTTTTATTTCTTTAGGCATAAGCCAAACCGATACCTTATATCTTTCTTTATCTGAAGCGATTAGTTTGGGCAAAAAACATAGTCCAATTCGGTTAGAAGCCAACGTTGACCAAAGGAGCGGTTGGTTAAACTTGGCAAGTAACATTTCCAGAATACTACCGACACCTTCAGCTTCAGTGTCCTACACCGAATCGCAAAATAATAATCGGCTACCGTTTGCAACGAAATCTAAAGTATATTCAGGTTCTGTGGGATTAAATCAAGTGGTTTTTGATGCCGACGTGTTGAGTGGAGTTTATAAAGGTAAGCTCTATTATGATTATTACCACTTACAAGCAAAGGATAAGATTGGAAATTTAGTTTATAGTATCAAAGTCAGTTATTTTGCTTTAGCCAAAGCTTACAATGTTTATGAGGTTGCAGTCAGTGCGCTAAAGCGCGCTACGGAAAATTACCGTTTTGCACAAGAAAAATATCATTTAGGTCAAATAAGCGAATTAGAACTTCTTCGGAGTGAAATTTATAAAACTCAAGCCGAACTTGATTTATTAACGGCGGAGAAAAATCTAAAAATCAGCTTGGAAGAACTAAAAAAGCTTTTAGGTCTTGGTAGTAATGATATAATTAAACCCATATCCAGCCCAAAGGTTCTCGATTTTGAGCTTAACCCCGAACATATTTTTACCCAAATCCTAAAAGCGAATTTGTCTTTGAAATCAAATAAAAAATATAAATCGATTAGCCAACTTAACCTTATTCAAGCAATCGCCAATTTAATTCCTTCAGTTTATCTATTTACGACCAGTAATTATACGGATTCTTTAAAGCCACAAGCTATTTCCCATTGGAAAGATAAAGATATGATTAGTTTTGGTGTTCAACTCAATTTTTCTGTTTTTGAAATCAAATCCTATATGTTGAATATTGCTAATGCCCGCAATGAACTTCGGCGAAGCAAAGTTCAGTTAAAAAAGGCTGAATTACTTTTGGTTAATAATGCGATTAACGCCATTTTTAGTTATCAAGAAGCCAAAAAGCGATTAGAATATGCAGAAAAGAATTTATCTTTAAATCAACAATTACTTCGGCTTGCCCAGGAACAATATCGATTAGGAAGTATTAACCAATTGGATTTATTTAATGCGGAAGTTAACTTTAGTAATGCACAGAGTAGTTATATTAATACCCTTTATGATAATTATATTAGTTATGCTCAGATTGAATACTTGTTGGGTATTATTGTTGACGCGGAAAACCGATGACCTTAAATTTAAGATATTATTATAGAAGGATACCGTATGATTATAATTGGTTTAATGTTCTTGGAGATATCAATAATCAATTACGCTCAAACGGAACAACTATCGGATATTATTATTAAATTACTAACATAGAAAATCATTTAAGAGTTGCTTTTACGATTTATGTTTAAATAAATGATAAAAACAACCCATTGGGCCATATTTTAATGTGATTAATGGAAATCAAAGAAATCTATCCACCTTTTTGATGTTGGATAAAGGAGTAAACTAATCTATGAAGCATAAAACCCGCATTATTATTGGGCTCAGCATTATTCTAATATTAATATTGATTGTCGTTTTAAACCTTTTATTTCAGGATCAAGGAATTTTAGTCGAGTCGACAATAGTTGGCGTTGGTTCGATCGTCGCGAAAGTTAGCGGTGACGGTCAACTTAAGGCAAAATCTCAAGTCAACATTCAATCTCAAATTATGGGCACGGTTGAGAAATTATATGTTAAAGAGGGAGATGTTGTTCATAAAGGTCAATTAGTCTGTTTATTGGACCAAACCAGCACTAAAGCTGAATTAATATCGGCTCAAGCCCAATTTGAACAAAGGCGACAATCTTTCATCCGAAGCGAAAGTTTGTATGCTTTACAACTAATTGCACCTCAAGAGTACGAGCAAACTAAAGCCCAATATCAAATTGCTCAAGCACAATTAATGCAAATCCAAGACCGTTTTAATAAAACAATGATTACTGCACCGATTTCCGGAATAGTGACGCAACTTAGTATTCGAGAGGGCGAAACCGTTATTGTTGGCACGATGAATAATCTAGGTACAGTAATGATGGTTATTGCTGATTTAACCCAAATGCTTGGTGTCATCACAATTGATGAAACCGAGGTCCCGTTTGTGAAACCGAATGCTAAAGCGCTGATAAGGATTTCGGCTTTTCCCGATACAGTTTTTGAAGGTATTGTCCAGAAAGTTGGTTATATGCCAAAACAAAATGTCGCAACCAGTCTTACGGAGCAAAGCACGGACTTTGAGGTTGAGATTGAACTTAACCGGCCGACACCAGATTTAAGACCAGGAATGTCAATCAATGCTGAAATAATTACAAATGAAAAGGATAGTATTTTAGTTGTCCCAATTCAAGCGGTCGGCCGTAGAAAAATAAACCAAACCGAAACTCAAACAGTCTTTGTATATGATAAAGGCATTGCTCGCTTAACACCAGTAAAAACCGGGATTAATAACGAAACCGAAGTTGAAATTATTGAGGGCTTAAAACCCGGTATGCGTATAATTACCGGTCCGTATAAGATACTGTCAAAATTAAAAGACGGCGACAAAGTAAAAAATAAACAGTAGATAATTAAATATTAAACCATTAATTAGTGAATAATATGTTTATCAAACAATGCATATTAAGAAATTTAAAGACACTCGGTAAATGCTTATGATTCATTTAATATTTATAAAAAGATTTGAGTTCTGAAATGGAAAATTTGGTTTTTACATATTAATTTTATTGTGGAATGTTAATTAAAACTGATAATCTTACCAAAATTTATAAATTAGGTGTTGCTCAGGTTTCCGCTTTAGAAGGTGTTAGTGTTGAAATCGATCGTGGTGAATATGTTGCGATTACTGGACCTTCGGGCTCAGGAAAATCTACTTTTATGCATTTATTGGGTTGTTTAGATACACCAACTTCCGGCAAATATTTTTTTCAAGAAAAAGATGTAACCAACCTTTCCGATATGGAACTTTCGCGTTTACGCAATAAATCAATCGGTTTTGTATTTCAAACTTTTAATCTTTTACCGCGGTTAACTGTGATGCAAAATGTCGAACTGCCTTTAATTTATGCTAATGTTGATACTAAGTTACGAATAAAAAAGACCGTAGCCATGTTAGAAAAAGTAGGATTAGAACATCGAAAAACTCATCGGCCAAATGAACTTTCTGGTGGAGAAATGCAACGAGTTGCTATTGCGCGGGCATTGATAAATGTTCCTGAGGTGCTTTTTGCTGATGAACCGACAGGAAATTTGGATTCCCAAACTGGAAAAGAGATTATGACGCTTTTTAATGAACTTGCAAAAGAAGGAAATACAATTATATTAGTTACCCATGACCCTAATATTGCCCAGTATGCCCGACGCCAATTAAAAATGTTGGACGGTAGAATTATTGAAGATGTAATAATCAGGTAGAGAATATGAAATAGTAGAATATAAAATATTAAAATAGAGAATGCTAGTAGTGAAACTCAAGGCATCAGGATAGAATGAAAGCCAAAGACTTAATTAGTTCGTCCTTCAGTATCTTAAAAACGCATACTTTGCGTTCTTTTTTAACGATTTTAGGAATTGTGATTGGCGTAATGACAATTATTTCTATCCTTTCTTTGATTGAAGGCATGAATAGTTCTGTGGAAAAACAGATTCAGTCCTTAGGTTCTAATACGATTTTTGTTCAGAAGTATCAATGGGGACAAGGCAGAATGGATGTTCAAGAATTGATACGTCGAAGAGACATTTCGATTGAAGATGCCTGGGCAATAGCGAAATTACCAACAGTGGAAAGAGTTGCTCCGATAAAAAGTTATGAAATTGCGTCGCTAAATTATTTAGGTAAAACCGCAAAAAATGTTGAGGTTGTTGGGTCAACACCGGAGTTACAATATACCGCTAATTACACAATTGAAACCGGACGATTTATTAATCAAGAAGATTATCTCCGAAGACAAACTGTGTGTGCGATTGGTGGATATGTGGTTGACAATCTTTTTCCCAATGAAGACCCATTAGGTAAATATCTTAATTTAAGCGGCAAACGGTTTTTAATCATCGGAGTATTGGGACGAAAAGGAAGTTTTTTAGGACAAACCCAAGACAATATTATCATTATACCCTTAACCACATTTGAGAAAACATTTCCGAAGCCGACCGGCTTTGGCGCGATTTTTCGAAGTCTTAGTATTCAAGTTTTGCCCAAAAGTGGAAAAGTTTTAGAACAAGCAATTGACCAAATAAGAGAATTGATGCGACGACGGCGTGGTTTAGGCTATGATAAACCAGATGACTTTGGGATTAATACCCAAGAAAGTCTGCGTCAAATTTATAAAAACATTACTAATATTGCCTATATTGTGATGATAGGTGTTGCGACAATTTCATTGATTGTAGGCGGTATCGGCATTATGAATATAATGTTGGTTGCGGTTAGTGAACGCACAAAAGAAATTGGTTTGCGTAAGGCAGTTGGAGCTAATAACCGCGATATTCTTTATCAATTTCTCTTCGAAGCGGTTATGTTATCAATTATTGGCGGATTGATTGGAGTGATTTTGGGTCTATGCATTGCCAAAATTGTTTCGGTCGTTTCTCCTTTACCTGCCGCAGCGCCTTTGTGGACAGTTTTACTCGGCATAGGTTTTTCGGCTGCGGTTGGTATATTCTTTGGCATCTATCCTGCAAATCGAGCCGCACAATTGAATCCGATTGAAGCATTAAGATATGAGTAGGAAGATTGTCTTTACGCAACGTAATGTGACGCTAAACTCTATGGGCGATAAGATGTGGTGCCAAAAGAAACTATTTTTATTTAAAGATGAATGTTTTATTCTTGGATTAATACCTTGAATTCATTTTTACCAGTTTCTTCTAACAATTGCAATAATTGTTGAAAATTATATTCATTACGATATTGGCAAAATTTAATTAAAATTGGCAAATTCACCGGACATATCAAACCGATTTGATTTCGGGGTAATTCTGATTTTGGACCCGTCTTTTCTGTTTTCTCGTTTTTTAGGACTTTACGACTGACAATACCGCAACTGCCGCCGAGCAAATCGGCAAAAATTATAATATCAAACGATTTTAACTTCTCAATTGCCGAAGTAACTTGTTTCTGCAATTCTTCGCCTGAACAGCCTTGGTTAGAGATAACTTCAAAGTTAGGTACATCGCCGAAAATAGATTTTATAATATCATACAGAGCAAATGGAAATTTGCCATGTCCAACTAAAATTCCCGCAATCATCTTTGTTTTTCTACGCAAAATGTAATGTTAAGAGTTTGTACAGTGATTACCGTGGACTATAAATATGAGCTTTTAAGTAAACGAACTTAATACGATAGATAACAAAGGTTATCTGCATCTATATAAAATGTAGTGTTAATAGTTTGGTAATTCCATTAAACGATAAATATAAGCGAAGTTAGTAATATTTAAACAATTCTAGATAAATTTTTAAATTATTCCATATCATCAGTTATCCAAGGGTCAATTTTCGTTTTTCCCATTAGCTTCATGAGTTCATCATTAAAGGCTTTTGCTGGATGGTATCCAAAAATCTTCAGAAGATGATTTTTGGCAATAACTTCACAAACTAAGGCTAAATTTTTACCGGCAATTACCGGAATTCGAACCAAAGGAATTTTAACCCCAAGAATTTCAGTATAATTTTCTTCTAATCCAATGCGTTCATAATCTAATTCTTTAGTCCATCGGACTAATTCTACCTGAACTTCAATTCTTTTTTGAGTGCGAATAGCACGAATTCCATATAAAGCATAAATGTCAACAATACCGACACCACGAATTTCAATATGATGTTGCAGTAAGGGAGTCTTGGCAGCACTGTAGCCCATAATAATGCCTTCACCGCGACGCAGAATTTTAATCAAATCGTCGGCAATTAACCGATGTCCTCGTTCTACTAAATCTAAAGCACATTCACTTTTGCCAATACCAGATTCGCCGACGATAAGCAATCCGACGCCATAAACATCGACTAAATCACCATGGACATATGTTTCCGGAGCGAGTCGATAATCCAGATAGGCGGTAAGTAGATGAATAAAGGGTGTGGTGTCTAAAGTAGTTCGCAAAACTGGTACCCGATATCGTTCAGCAAGTTCATTGAAAATTTTGGGAACTTCTAATCCTTTAGTAATAATAAAACAAGGTGGTACAAAAACCATCACTCGTTCAATTGCTTGCTGTTTATTTTCCGCGTTTAGGATTTCTAAATAAGACAATTCGGTCCGGCCAATTATTTGGACGCGCTCTTTAAGAAAATTTTCAGTATAACCGGCTAAGGCTAAACCCGGACGATAAAAATCCGGAGAAACAATCATCTGGGAATCCAAAAACGCGTCACCGGCTAATATTTCTAATTGAAATTCGTCTTTTTTCTCTTCGTAAAGATTCTTTACCGAAATCGACTTTAAGGAAAGATTAGATGACACCTTTGCTCCGAGTTAATTTTTTTTTGCCTTTCAACTTTTCATAGTGATGTTTGACTTGTCGAATTAATTTTTCGGATAGAATACTAACTGCCAGATAAATATCATTAGCCGAAGCTTTAGCAATGACATAACTTCCTTTAAGATTAACTTTACCTTCAGCAAACATTTGTTTGGAGTCTTTAGCCAAAACAATGTCAATATTTGTAAGTAAATTTTCAAAACAATTTAACTTGTCTAATTTCTTGCGTGTATAGTCTTTTAACTCTTCGGATAATTCAAAATGGCGTGCAGTAATATTGATTTGCATTTTTCCTCCTGGTCGGTAGTTTGTTCATACTACATAATAATAAATAGGAAAAATTAAAATGTCAAGACAAAGTATCGGAAATTAAGCGATAAGTTTTTGGTTAGATATAATTACGGTAATGCTTGAGAATATAAACAACAGGTTATCGTTGATCTCCCTTTTGCTATTTATTGGACCATCATTGGGTTAAGAACTTTTCTAACTTTCTTGGAAAAAGTATAAAGTGCTATTGGATTAGGATTGACTTTTAATAATAATCAGGTAAAATTAACTCTATGAAAATTATTTTATCTGGACCACCGGGCAGTGGCAAAGGAACCCAAGCTGAACTTATAGCCCAAGAATTTGATTTTGCCCATTTTTCTACGGGTGATGTCTTTCGAGACCACATTGCTCGCAAAACATCAATCGGAATGAATGCAATTCAGTATATGAGTAAAGGTCATCTCGTACCAGACGAAATTGTTTTAGAACTGACCAGGGATTTTATTAAAGCCAGTACTAAAAAAGGTATTATTTTTGATGGTTTTCCACGGACCATAGGACAGGCTGAAGGCCTGGACCGGATTTTATGCGACAATAACGATAAACTAGACCTGATAATATTTATTAAATTATCAGAAGCAGAAATAATTAAGCGACTTACTGCTCGACGCACTTGTCGAAAATGTAAGGCGATTTATAATCTCGACTTCAAACCACCGAAGATATCAGGTATTTGTGATCTTTGCGGTGGTGAACTGTATCAACGGATTGATGATACAGAAGAAATTATTAAACAACGTTTAGCGGTATATCAAAATCAGACCGCAGAACTTAAAGACTATTATAAAAAAAATCATACGATTTATGAAATTGATGGTATTTTAGGTAAAGACAAAGTATTTCAAGAAATTGTTCGACTAATCAAACAAAAACAAGGAATCTAAAAATTAAAATACCAAATTCATTAGCCAATTCGACAAAGATAAAAGATAAATCATGGGTATATATCTTAAATCGCCAAAAGAAATTGAAAAAATTAGAATTGCGGCTAACATTGTTTCTCAAACAATTGATTATATTACTTGTCTAATAAAACCTAAAATGACACTGGTGGAAATTGAAAAACTTTGCGATAACTTTATTCGAAAACAAAATGCCCTTCCAGCATTTAAGGGTTATCGCGGCTTTCCTTCGGCTGTTTGTCTTAGTCTCAATGAAGAAGTAGTTCACGGTATTCCGGACCATCGAGTGTTGAAATCTGGTGATTTACTTAAAATAGATCTTGGTGTCTATAAAGACGGGTACTATGCTGATGCCGCAATTACAATTCCGATAGGTGATATTAATCCGAAAGTCCAAAAATTGCTCAGCGTAACAGAACAAGCCTTATATTTAGGTATTGAACAAGCGTATGCTGGCAATCATGTAGGCGATATTTCAGCAACAATTCAAAAATTCGTTGAATCTAAGGGATTTTCGGTCGTGCGCGAACTTACCGGTCATGGTGTAGGTATTGAATTACACGAAGAACCAATGATTCCTAATTTTGGCGTGTTAGGAGAAGGAATTGAATTAAAACCTGGCATGACTTTAGCCATTGAACCGATGGTGAATATGGGAACTTATGAAGTCGTAACCCTTAAAAACAATTGGACAGTTGTTACTAAAGATGGTTTACCTTCTGCTCATTTTGAGCATACGATTTTAGTTACCGATGACAAACCAGAAATTTTAACGGCAAAACAAAAAAAATAATTCTTCATTGACAAGATGTTATTCTTGTTATATATATATTCGACAAGATAAAAAAGTTTAATATGGGCAAAAAAGATTTAATACAATTAGAAGGTACAGTTATTGAAGCGTTGCCTAATGCAATGTTTCGGGTGGAATTAGATAACGGACATCGTGTCTTGGCACATATTTCGGGCAAAATGCGGATGTATCACATTCGGATATTACCCGGTGACCGAGTAACAGTTGAGTTCTCACCTTATGATTTAAATCGTGGTCGAATCATCTACCGATTTAAATAATATGATATGTTAGACAATTTGATTTTAACCAATAGTTGAAAAGGAAAGAGAGTTTGTGATAAGCCATAATATGCAAGTTTATCGGTTAAATAGAGATATAATTTCAAGGAGTTGAAATGAAAGTTAAACCTTCAATCAAAAAACGTTGTGCACACTGTAAAATTATTAAACGACATGGTGTGACCCGGGTTATCTGTAAGCGAGACCCGACTCATAAACAGCGACAAGGATAAGCGGTCTTTTGCCAACCAAACCTATTGAAAAGATTTAAAGCCAGTCTTTTGCGATTGTTTAGATTTTTAGGTTAACCCGATGTCAACTCCAAGACATCTATTTCTTTTATCTTTTTAAACTTTGTATTTATACTGTAAAATCGTCCTATTTACATCACTTTAAAAGTTAATCCTAAAGACGAAGATTCTTTTATTCTCATTTTCATCTCAACTTCTTTATCATACAAAAAACCGGACATAAAGATTAACCATTAAATATTTTGTAATATTGCTACTCAAGATATTTTTCTTGGTTTATATCCCGAGATTTCCAATTATTATTCTTTGTGAACCACCACGAAATAAAACATGGAACAATACGAACTTATTCATATAGGTTATTTGTTTCTGGACTAACGGATTTGTGAAATCAGTTATAAATTCGAACCCGCCATCGTTAGAAGATTGAGTTTTCCAGTGACAAGTCGGTTAGAATTTTCTCTCAATCTGGCACCGAGCCGAGCGTTCCATTCAAAATTTATCTTGTTTGGCAAGGGTTCGGGCAATACCAAAACTTTCAGTAAACTTTATTAGGTTTAATATTCAAGATTGAGTCGAATCACTCATATCAATAAACTAAGTTTCCAATCTATCGTTGATAAGAAAGTCAACTAATAAATCAAGTGAAAATCGTAAGAGACTTTATAAATCAATAATATCAATTGATTTTTAAGGTGCAGAACATTTTGGGTGTTTTCGTCTTGGTTGATTGTTTATCCCAAGGCTAATTTGAAGTATATTCCTGCTAAGGATTTTGGCCGATATCTGTTTTTTCCAATATTGAGTTTAGATTAAACATTCATGAGATAAGACCGGCATCGGTTCCAATCCAGTTATTACTGTAGCGATTTGAGTTGATGTTAAATTAACCTCTATTGTCTTATTCCCAGATTCTTCGGCTAACACAAATCCTGAAGAAACTATTATTAAAATTAATATTATATAACTTTTTCCTAAAACCAATTTCTCCGTGTCATTATTAATATCGTTTCTATAGAATGTATTTTTTAAATTTAACGGGTATGTTTATTGTTATCATTTCATTAGTGCGTATATTTTTTATCATCCAATCGAATACATCTTTTTTTATCTGGCGAGTTTATGTACTACATATTCTTGCTGTTCGTAAACAAACCTCTAAGATCTATAAGTAGATTTTATACTAAAGTATATTTTAGAAGATAAGTAAGTGTATCAACATTGCATTTTCGCTGGATTTGTTAAATGTAAGATATTGTCAATGTATTGATTCAGTCTTTTACGTTAAAAAGAATCTCTTATAGAGTTAAAATCACTTTCTATCTTAGTAGTTTTATAGATGTATTAAATCAGCCTTTGAGATTAAAAGGAGTTATTTTATAGAGTTAAAGTTATTTGATGGATGTATTGACTCA
>FMJZ01005332.1_pt1 | contig 11593 bp, 8 predicted proteins | sample 1987881 | NCBI WGS metagenome assembly FMJZ01 (sample SAMEA4378227, study PRJEB15110) | soil metagenome | biome: soil; feature: Field; material: Soil | place: India | collected 2015-03-11 | depth 0 m | reverse complement strand
TCCAATAACAGAGATAATAATCGTGGCTTTTATGATGTCAGCAGCTTTCATTAATCCACTCCAGTTGCAATGCTAATGTATAGGTACTATCGTGTACCAAAGACTTTAGGGCGTGTGAGCCTGTCAATTAATGGTGTTACGGCATTCATAAGCAAAATTGAATAAGACACACCCTCTGGGTAACCACCCCACAGACGGATAACGGATGCTAATATTCCGCATCCAATGCCAAATAGTATCATACCAGTTTTTGTTACTGGTGAAGTTACCATGTCAGTTGCCATAAAAAATGCGCCTAATATGAGCCCACCAGATAATATATGGAATAGCACCGCGTAATGCACTTGAGGTATTCCCTGAAAATAATAATATATGCCCATTATAGCTGCAACAGTTGCAATGTAGGATACAGGTATATGCCAGGTTATGATACGTTTCCACAAAAGAAGCAGTCCACCAATAAGTAACAAAAGTGCTGATGTCTCGCCAATGCAGCCGCCAATGTTGCCAATGAACAGTGATTTTAGCATTGCTTTTGAAAAAAGAAAATCATAGAGCGGTTGAGTAGAAAGTGATAACTCATGTAATACCTTTGGTCCTTCTTTCAATGCGCCCAGTGGCGTTGCTCCACTTATGCTATCAACGAGTTGCTTTGGCATTGATGGATCAAACACAGGGTTTTGACTGATAATAAATCCACCAGGAAATTTATGCCACAAAGTGGTCATTTCAACTGGCCAGGAAGCCAGCAAGAAAGCTCTTCCTGCAAGTGCGGGGTTGAATATATTATATCCCAAGCCGCCAAACAGCTGCTTTGCGATGATAATAGCAAATGCAGAACCTACTGCTGGAATCCACAAAGGAACATGCGGTGGTAGATTCATTGCTAAAAGAAGTCCTGTTATTACGGCAGAGCCATCAAGGATTGTTACAGGCTTCTTTAAAAGATATTGGATTACGCTTTCGGAAACTATCGCCGAAACAATTGAAACACCTATAACAAGCGCAACATATAACCCGTAGATGTAGCAAGAAAATACTGTTGCGGGCAACAGTGCAAGCACCACAAGCCACATAACAAAGGGAACTGATTGCGTATCGCGAATATGTGGTGCATGAGAGAGTACTAGATCTTCAAGCAAGCGTTTCTTATCAGCGTCTTTAATTTCCATGAACAACCCTTCTAAACTTTATATTATCGTTTTGCACTGAGTACAGTTTGCACTACCTTGATAAAATGTGACAGAGGCCGTTTTGATGGACACACATACGCGCACGAACTACACATGATACAGTCAAATGGATGCAGTTTTTCGGCAATATCATATCGCTGCTTCTCAACAGCATTGCCCAGATCACATGGCATGAGGTTCATGGGGCAAACAGAGACGCACCTGCCGCAACGAATACAGGGCCTGTAGGGAGTTACATCCACTTCATCTTTCGCCAGGAATAAAATGCCTGATGTACCTTTAACTATAGGTATGTCCATATGGTTTAAGGCAAGTCCGCACATGGGACCACCCATTATAATCTTTGCGGGATTTTCGGTAAGACCTCCGCACTCTTCAAGTATATCTATAACCCGTGTACCAAAACGTACTTTGTAATTTCCAGGTTTGCGCACAATTTTGCCTGTTACGGTGATGTAGCGTTCAATCAATGGCTTGTCAAACAGTACTGCTTCACGGATAGCATAGATGGTACCAACGTTCTGCACTACTACATTCACATCCATGGGCAGCCCACCTGATGGCACTTCACGTCCTGTTATGCTATAAACAAGTTGTTTTTCAGCACCCTGTGGGTAGCGTGTACGTAAAGGTACAACACTTATTCCTTCAGATTTTGTATTGGCTATAGCTGTCTGCAAAGCTTTTATAGCCAGTGCTTTGTTCTTTTCAATACCAATAAAAGCTTTTGACACACCCAGTATTTTCATTGATATCTGTACGCCTTCTATGATTTCTTCAGGGTGTGTTTGCATCAGCATATCATCAACAGTAAGGTATGGTTCGCATTCTGAGCCGTTAATAATTAGAGTGTCGATAGTTCTGTTTGCAGGTGGCTTTAATTTAACAGCTGTTGGGAATGCAGCTCCACCTAATCCAACAATTCCTGCAGATTTGACTTTTTCCAGCAGTGCTTCTTTGTCCATTACTGCGATATCGTTTTTCTCACGGACTTTGCCACTGGTTGTAAAAGATCCTTCCGCTTCAATGACCACGCAAAGCCCATGTTCGCTGTATGGTGTGTGGTATTCAGCGATTTCAACTACTTTTCCGGGCACTGTAGCATGAATATTGGCACTTATTAATCCGTTTGCCTGGCCAATAAGCTGCCCTTCCTCAACAAATTGTCCAACTTCAACTACGGGAGTAGCTGGTTTACCAATATGCTGCTGCAAAGGTATATAACACTTTTGGGGGATAGATAAATACTTAAAAGGAACACGGTTAGTAAAATGCTTATTCTCAGGTGGATGAATTCCTCCGTGAAAGCTATGCATCATCATAGATTATTCCCTGGTAGAGTAGATTTCATCTTTAATAGGAAGATCTTTCCTTAAATTTTTAATATATGGATACAGGTCTCCAGCTTCAATATAATGCTGGCAATTATCCACAGTACGGCGTGAAACGGTAAAATACTTGTATAATTTCTCTTCGCCGGAACGCTTGGTCCATTTTTTCTTGGTGCAGCGAACCCTTAACACAAAACGCTCAGGATCAGATTCATATTGACGAATAACGATGCAATTCATACAGTTAGCGCAAAAATATTTTTCTTTTGGCATTGCGCTCTCTCCTAGATTTTTATTTAACAATGTAAAATTTAAGAAAACAATGTGAAAAAGACTATCACTGTTATGTTTAAATAAAATCAATAATTTTTTTACATTTATTTTTAAAAAATTTTCACTGTTTTATCTGGAATATAATTACATCTACAGAATAATAATGTAAAATTTCTATTGCTATTACAATTTTGATTGACACGTAAAAAAGGTAATATGAACATATGTTCTATATTAGGACATAAGGGATAAGAGCATACGCACTATACTCAATGTAACTGTTATTTTAGCCTTACAATGCCTTTTGCCACACAAAGCTTTGTCACTGCATAAACGAAGCCAGGAGGAATCGTATATTCAACGCTTAAGGATTTCTCATCCCAATACATTGGAATTCTAAATGATAGTATGATTATTACAAGGTTTGGAATAATAGTGTAATTACATTTTTTTTTACAGGAGTTTATTATGATAAAAAAAGTTAACCGTATAGTAATACTTGCACTACTACTATCATTCATTTCGCAGTGTTCCATGTTGGGGCACTATTTTAAATCAACAGAAAAACAATATTGGGGCACGATACGTATTGATGGATTGCAACAACCTGTGGAAATAAGTTACAATGAGTTGGGCATTCCTCACATAAAAGCTAAAAACGAAGAAGATTTATTTTTAGCTACTGGTTATGTGATGGCATCCTACCGCTTATTTCAAATGGTAATGATGAAGATGGCTATTCAGGGAAGATTATCTGAATTTGCTGGTGAAAAGGCATTGCCTTTAGATTATTTTATGCGAAGCTACAATGCTAAAGCAATAGTAGGCAGTACAATGAAGTCGCTAGACAGTAAGGGATTAATGATTTTTTCGCAGTTTGCCAAAGGAGTAAATGCCTATATAAAAAATTGTAAAAAACTTCCGCCTGAATTTATTCTTGCTGGATTTACGCCTGAACCATGGCAGATAGAAGATGGGCTTTATATTTTTGGTTTTGTAAATTTAACTGTGTCGTTTAATTTTATTGAGGAGTTGCAGTTTTTACTCATAGCACAAAAAGTAGGTCTTGAAAAAGCATGTCACCTTTTTCCAATTTACAAGGATACTAAACTTCCTTTTGAAGAAGCACAAAAGCTAAAAAGCGTTATTTCAAGTTTGCCGGTAGAACGCATTGCTGAAACAGCATTGAGTATGCAAAAAATACTTGGATTAGGTATTCCTGCATCTAACAACTGGGCTCTTTCTCCAAAAAAGACTAAAGGCAAAAGTATTGTTGCCAATGATACGCATCTTATGGCATCACTTCCTTCACCGTGGATCATTATGCACTTGGAGAGCCCAACGTATCACTGCGCGGGGGTGTGTTTGCCAGGCATTCCTATTGTTGTTGCCGGCTACAACGGAAACATTGCCTGGGGCGAGACAATGGTCATGGCTGACACGCAGGATATTTTTATTGAAAAAATTAAAGAAGAAAAAGGCAACCTGTATTATTTGTATAAGGATAAATGGCTGCCCCTTGAAAAGCGTGAAGAAACATTCAGCGTAAAAGGTAAAAAACACACTATAGCCATGTACAGTACCATACACGGTCCGCTGCTTAACACTGCCCTGCATACAATGCCATTTCCGCCAAAGATGCCGGTGCAACCTCCAAATGTAATATTACCATATGGCCTTGCTCTCTCGTGGGTTATGGAGGGTGGCGACAAAACGTTAGTGGGCTTTTACAATTTGGGCAAAGCAAAAACAATTAAGCAGGCACAAGCAGCAATGAAAAATATTCAAACAATCTATCTTAATATTGTGTATGGCGATAGCAACTCGATTGGCTGGCAGGTAACAGGGCTTTATCCAGAGCGTAAAAAAGGCACAGGGCTTTTCCCTTCACCAGGATGGACTGGAGAGTATGACTGGGATGGTTACGTGCCATTTGATAAATTGCCGCATAAAGAAAATCCTGCTATAGGGTTTGTAGCAACAGCAAACCATCGTACGGTTGATAAAAATTTCCCTATCAATCTATCACAATCCTGGTACAACGATGAGCGCGCTATGCGTATTGTACAGGTACTGTCGCAAAACAAGACATTTACGTTAGAAGATGTAATGCAATTGCAAAATGACCAGTATTCACTGATGGCAAAACACGTGCAGGATATTCTTTTTGACAATGAGTATAATACGTTGCTTATGGCTTCTATACAGGAACTATCGCCCAAACAAAAAGAAAAGGCTTTAAAAGCGTTACAGATGCTTTCACCACAAAAATTTGATTGTGTAATGAAGGTTGATTCAGCTTCTGCTGCCTTGATGGGAGCTTTATATCATTACTTTGTGCACAACACATTTCTTGATGAGCTTGGACCAAAAGACACTCCATTGTGGGAAGCCTTTTTGCAGGCAAGTATGACATCATATTCGGCGTTTGATGATTTGATGGCCTATAAACATCATTCACCTTTCTTTGACAATGTTGCAACAGCAAAAGTGGAAACAAAGTGGGATGTGCTTGCAAAGACGTTAGCTGATGCGTATGCGCTGTGTGTAGATAAAATGGGAAGCAATGAAGGCATGTGGCAGTGGGGCAGGTTGCATGCGTACTGGTTTAAACATGAGATAGCAAAAGAGGTTGGAATGTTAAAGGGTTTCTTGAGCCGTGGGCCGTATCCTGCTGGAGGTGATGTACATACGGTAAATGTGGCCATGCATACATGGGGTAAGGATTTTGATGTGTGGATGATTCCAGCTATGCGCATGATTGTTGATTTTAATCAGGATGAGCCATTGTATTTTATCACTGTGCCGGGACAATCGGGTAATGCGGTGAGCGCACATTATGATGATATGGTTGAGTATTTCCTCAACGGCAAATATGCACATATTCCATTGAAAGGGTGGGATAGTGCTGCAGGCGTAGAGATGCTGGTGCCGTAAAACGACTTGATGAAAGCAAGAATGCAAAAACAGCAAAAAACAAAAACACAAAGGAAGAAAAACACCATGCCAGGAAATACTCGTTTTGTTGTCACACCTCACATTAAACGCCGGATTATTGAAAAATTAAAAGGATGAGTCAGGTGCATGTTACCCGTGATGTTTCACGTTTCATGCCATTGTCATTGTTCCTGTCTGAATATGTGCGTGATGATATTTAAATGACACGTGATGTGGTACGTTCATTTCCATCATTTCATAACCACAGCATTTTTCAGTACAAAGAAGGTAAACATTATCTCTCTGATATCATTGCTGGTGCACTTATTGGAACAATTGCAGTGTATGGGGTTCCATATATGCACAGGAAAAAAGATAAAGGACTGGTTATATCACCTGTAACCGGAATCATGACAGGTATCAGTACCCCATTCATATTTTAAAAATCCAAAGATTGAAGATATATGTTGTTGAACTCATTATGTATTGATAGGTCTATTGCCGTAACAGAGCTTTTAATCCTACAAAGCCTATGTACAAAATCTTTGTCACGAAGTGCCTCAATGGCTGCCGCCAGTGATGTATTACCCAGTGCATGATAGCAAGCATTGCGAAACTGTGGCAGGAATTTCAGCCGTATAAAGTTTTCGATATTTACATTTTTCCCAAATGCACCTGCAATATATACATTTTCGATATCATTTTCAGTTAATCCCGATTCTTTAAGCAAGATATGCGCCGCAGCTAAACTTGCCCCTTTTGCAAGTTGCACATTGCGGATATCTAATTGTGACACTGTGATAGTGTTAAGAATCTGCAGTACTTTTACACCATCATTATTTTCTATTGCAATCTGATGCACAAGTTGTGAAGGGATTTCATTTTTAATGGCACCGCGTGAATCAATCACTCCGGTGTCCAGAAGTATGGCAATAATATCAACAAGCGCTGTTCCGCTTATACCAGCTGGTGTACCTATTGACGAATAATGCAGCCTGCCGTCTTCTATCATAAAATGTGTGATTGCTCCTTCTGTTGCAGTCATCCCGCTTGATATATTCATTCCTTCAAGTGCCGGACCCATAGCGCATGATGTTGCAATGATGCTGCCATCTTCTTTTATTATTGCCATCTCACCGTTGGTACCTATGTCAAAAAAGAAGCTAGCGCCTTTGTGTTGTGGTAGCATTCCAATGCCACCTAAAAAGTCACCGCCCAAAAATGCACTCACGGCTGGTAACACACTGAGTCTGGCATTGGGAAAAATATTTTTTATGGGGTGATAGTTGCAGTAATTATCAAAAATAGTTATTGATGCAGTGTAAGGATAAGCTCCTAATGGTGTGATATCAATCCCTAACAGTGAGTAGCTCATAACAGTGTTGCCGGATGCAGCAATTGCCTGTATACTATTTGTTTCTGCATGTGAAAGACGGCATGTTGTTGTAATGACTGATATAATTGCATCTAAAAGCAGTTGTGTGAGTTTATGTGCAGTGGTAGGATTGACTGCATGGCTTATGCGGCTAATAACATCATGCCCAAACCTGCGTTGGGGATTAAGTAATGTAATTTCAGGAATCGTTGTGCCTGTTGTTGTGTCAACAAACGCAATCTGCAGTGTGGTGGTACCAACGTCAACAGCAACGCCATAGCTGTGTGCCGGGTCAAGCACCGGGTAGTGTATATATTCACCGATGCTGTCAGCAACGACTGTTGCATTGCCTTCAAGTATTGCGCGGCAGGCCAATCTATAGTTACTATCGCCCAAACTTTTTTCAAAATTGTCAGGCGGGCTAAGTTCACCGGTTGCTTTGACCACACATTTTTTACAAAAGCCTTTACCTCCACATGGGGTGTGTATAACTATACCACACCCAAGCAACGCATCAGCAATGGTTATGCCGGTATCAACTTCTACAGTGTAATTGTGTGGTTGCAGGGTTAATGTAACTTTGTTTATTTCCATTGTTCTTTACTATCATTAAAATTATGATGCATACTATAATCGGTCTTCAATAAAAGCTAATATTTTTTTATTTTTTTCTTTACAGATGAAAAGCCCCTGTTACAAAACAACTGTGTGATGTATATTATTGATAATAATTATATAAATAAATTAGAGAGCTATAAAGGTAGGATACTATAGAGCCGATGGATGCAACAATCATTTCATATCCCGATACTACGGCCACTAATTTACTGTCACTTACTTTTAACAGATCAAAATATATGGTACCGTTTGGTGGTAAGTTTCGTGTGGTTGATTTTATAATTGGGAATGCAAAAGAAGTCGATGCACATACCATAATCTACAGCAACGTGAACGATAATCTTTCTGATTATGTAGCACTGCATGGTGTTGATGAAAACAAGCTTAAAGTAGTTATAAATGAATTCAACAGTATAGACTTCTGCTATTCGCTTGTACGCGACAGTGATTCTGCATATTTCATCATATACAACGGTGATAATCCCGGTATTATAGATTTTGCCCACCTGATTGAACGATTTGCAAAAATGAAAAAACCTGCTGCGCTTTTTAAGCTACACTTTGAAGGCAAAGCACGAATGGCACACCGTATACTTGTAACAACAAAAAAAGCTTTGCTTGCAACCATACGGCAGGCCTTGAAGCATGGACACACATCGCCCAACATCTTTGAAATGATTATCAACATGATGGTGAATGAGGGATTGCCAAAACATGAGTTTTCATGTATGTACTGGCCATTGGGGACAGTAGTTGATTATTACAATAATAATTATGAGGTTATCAATAATCCCGAATTTTCACAATATATTTTTGGTGGCCATATACATTCAAAAATACGCTTGTATCGGTATTCGATGCTGGGCCCACATGCAAAGGTGGTACAATCATTTTTGTCCGATAGTTCATATATTAACGGTGAGGTGGTAAATTCAATAATTTTCCCTGGTGTGGAAATAGCAGAAGGCGCTGTGATCCGTGATTCAATTATCCTGCCGTATAATAAAATAGGCGCAAAAGCACGCATTATGCGTAGCATCATAGATGAACGCACCGTACAGCCGTTTGATGGAACACCGCTTAATATTGGCAATGGATGTAAAATTGGCACAACCGAAGAAGGAATGAAAAACAGTGATTATCCTAGAGTGCTGTATAACAGTATCACCCTGATAGGCAAAGACTGTATTATCCCTGATACTATTACGGTGGGGGGCTGCTGCTATATCTCACCTGGCAAAACTCCGGCTGATTTTGAAAAACGAAAATATATTTATAACGGTACTTCGGTGTGACATGTTCTTTCCATATTCAGATGAAAATCCTACCCATTCATTTCCACTTTTTACAATTATACTTATAGTGCTGAATTGTGTCATTTACTATCTTGAAGTATATGGTCAGCCTGGGTTTGAAAATCTGATAAAGATGTATGCACTTGTTCCCTGTAAAGTAAATAACATCAATATGTATGATTATCACCACTATGTTCCATTTATCAGTCACATGTTTTTACATGTTAACATTATCCATGTTGCATCCAATATGCTCTTTCTATGGATCTTTGGCAATAATGTTGAAGATGTATTGGGTGTTGTACGGTTTTATGCGTATTACCTGCTATGTGGGCTTGCTGCGGCGCTTACATTTTATCTCTTCCATCATAATGAGTGTACACCTATCATTGGCGCATCTGGCGCGGTATCGGGGCTACTTGGTGGATACGTGGTGCTGTTTCCGGCAGCACGCATAAAGGTGTGGTTTTTGTTTTTCATACTGCGCCTACCAGCATGGTTTTTTATCTTTGTGTGGTTTGTTATGCAGGTGTCTAACTTATATGGTGAAAAATTGGGTATGACAGATGTAGCCTGGTCAGCACACATTGGAGGATTTATTGCAGGGTTTATTTTAATTTTGTTTTTTAAAAAGAAATATTAGATGGCCTTTTTAAGTCAGCTCCAGTTCATTTCATTGTTTATAAGATAGTTTTAAAAAATAATTAGTGCTTTGTGATTGACATGAAATAATGTTTCATCATAACTTTATATATGCAATTAAATATTTTATAATGCACAACACTATGTTGAATATCGACAAAATATCACATCGTAGCGGAAAGGAAAAGAAGATCTTAAAGCTTTGTAAAGAAGTTATAAGTGAAGTTGATCCGTCGATTCAGGTAATTTTGTATGGTTCAAGAATATAATACCCAAAGAAATATAATGCTATATTTTAAAAAAATTTTTTTCATAATATCATCTATATCCCTTTTTTCTTCATCCTTGCTTGCTGACATTGCGGTACTTCCCTATAAAGTGGAAAGTGCCGATAGCTCCTATGATGAAGCGTTAGGTACTGAATATGCAAAGCTTGTAGCACTGGCAATGTACATGCAGAAAGGTATTGCTATATATTCGCATGATCTACTTGAAAAAGATTTGCATGAATTTTCCATTGATCCGCAAGGAGTGGTGGAAAGCTATAAGCTTGATATGCTTGGTAAATCCCGCTATATTGACCGCATACAGATTGGCACACTTACCAAAACAAAAAAAGGCTTTGCGGTTAAAAGCATTGTGTATGAAGTTGCCACTCAGAAGATTGTGTCTCGTTGCACGGAGTATGCTGACACACTTTATGAACTGGCACTTTCTGAAATGCGTTCACTCTATCTCAATTATCCTGACAATCCACTTACATTGCAGAAAAATGCCTACGATATTGCATTTATTGTCGATAACTCTTACAGCGCAAAGCCAGAGTGGAAGGACATAAAGCGTGGCATAATTTCATTATGCGATAGCATTAGCGACAACTGGTCGGATATGCGCGTGTATGTGGTGCCAATGCTTTCGCAGTCAAAGAAGATTGGTGTGCAGGCAATCACCAGCGCTACTACACTGGATGATGCTTTACAGGAGCTATCGCTTACAAAAGGAATAGTAAAGTCTATTACCCCACAGATGAACTATGTTGCCAAAAGCTTGCCCTGGCGCAAAGATGCAAAAAAGCTTTTAGTGCTTATTGCCGCTTCATCGTGCAACTACAACGAAGCACGGTCACTGCGCTTTATCCTTAAAAAAAATAATGTGAACATCATTGCTATTGGTGCTGCTAAGTTGACACACAATGATCGTGTTGCATTAGTGAATATTGCTGATAGTTACTACGATATCACCTACCATCAGCGCATGTATGATCTCACAGGCAATCCTGTTGATGTGTTCTGTGAGGCAGGCAGGATTTTCCACGGCGATGCAGGTGAACGCTGGAGAAGCGGTGTAACCACGCGTACTAAAGCAGCAAAGCCCTTTGTGGCTGAGGTCTTTGGTGGAAAGGAAACTAATTGCTATGAGCTATCGGCCATATACCCAAAATTGTCTTCAATACAAATACTCAACAGCCAAATACTGGAAAACAATATTGTTGATATTTGCGAAATGATTGCTAGCGCCAATGTTGTGCAGGGCAAGACGATTGCACGAGCACTGCTGTCTGATGGCGGGTATTCATTGTGGCTTACAGTTGCTGATGAAAGGGTGCTATCATATCTTACGCAAAATCAGAATATGCGCATGTACATTGGTATATCGCCAAAACAGGATGTGACTGCGCCCTATGGTGTGGGGTTATTGCCCGTAGCTGTCACTGGTGTGCCGGGAAGCCACATTCCTTCAATGCTTAAGATGAATCTAAAAGATATTATTGAACACAAAGGTTTTAAGAAAGGCCTTTTTCATCCGCCTCTGTGGTTTGTGCCTGTTACGGTAAAACAGATTATCGTTGCCGGCAGCCGCGACGATATACGGAACAAATAATGCTTGACGATTGGAAAAAAATTGAGTATATTACAATCAAAAATAGAG
>FMJZ01076975.1_pt1 | contig 11599 bp, 11 predicted proteins | sample 1987881 | NCBI WGS metagenome assembly FMJZ01 (sample SAMEA4378227, study PRJEB15110) | soil metagenome | biome: soil; feature: Field; material: Soil | place: India | collected 2015-03-11 | depth 0 m | reverse complement strand
AGCCTTCGCCTCATGGTGAGCATGGAGATGAGGAAGAAGGGGATGGTGAAGGCAAGGATGATTGCCAGCAGCAGTATGAGGTGGGGGTGTATGTCTCCGTTGAGCAGTGCCCTAGTGAGGTGTACCACCGGGGTGAGCGGTACCACCCAGCTTAACTTTTGTACCAGTATAGGAAAGGAGGAGAGGGGGAAGAACACTCCGCTGAAGAAGAACATGGGTGTGATGAACAGGCTGAAGTAGTAGTTGAAGCTGTAAATTGAGGGGACAATGGAGGTGAAGAACAGGGCGATGGAAGCGAACATCAGACCCTCGAGAAAGCAGACAGGGGGTATGAGGAGGGCATAGGGGGAGCGGACCAGACCGAAGGCGGCGGCTATGACCAGCATGGCAGTGCCGGTCATGGCAGCTCTGGTTGCCCCCCAGAAGATCTCGCCGGCGGACACATCCTCGATGTCCAGAGGCGTGGCTATGATGGCATCAAAGGTCCTCTGGTGTTCCAGTCGCACGAAGCTGCCATACGTGCACTCGAAGCTGGCGCTGAACATGGCGTAGCCAGCTATGAGCCCGGGGGCGATGAATTCGATGTACCTCTGTCCGTCAACCAGACCAACATAAGCCCCTAAGCCCAGTCCCATGGCAAGCAGTATTATCACAGGCTCAGCGACAAAAGCCGGCGTCTCGGCATGCCACAGCCTAAAGAATACGTCGCGGTTGCGCTGCCATACTCTGATAAACCTGCGCGAGAAAAGTCTCATTCGGTGAGGTGCCTCCCGGTGAGTTTAAAGAATACGTCCTCAAGGGTAGGAGGGCGGCTCCTGACTTTCTGTGGTGCGATGAGACCTCTTATCGTTGTCACATCTTTTTCGCTGAGTACATAGATTCTGTTGCCTGCTGTCTCGTATTCGAGCCTTTTCTCATCTAGCATCTGGATAAGGCTGCTTTTCGTATCGGGTTCTACCTCTATTTCCCATATATCGTTGCCTATGTGTCTGGACAGGAGTGCTCTGGGGGTATCGCTCTCTATTATTTTCCCCTGGTGCATTATAGCCACGCGGTCGCAGAGGAACTCAGCCTCCTCCATATTTTGTGTGCACAGCAGCTGAGTGACCCCCTGTGCCTTGAGCTCTATGAGCTTTTCCCACACGAGGTACTTCGCCTGTGGGTCGAGCCCTATGGTGGGCTCATCGAGGATGAGGATTTTCGGGGAATTGATCAGTCCCCGGGCTATGAGGAGTCGGCGGCGCATGCCTCCGGAAAGTTCCTTGATGGGGCTCTTACTTCTGTCATTAAGCTGGAAAAGCTTCAGGATTTCATGGCTGCGTTTTATTGCCTCTTTTTTGGGGATGTCGAAATAGCGAGCAAAGGTGGTCAGGTTCTGGATAACGGTGAGGTCGGGGTCAAGGTTGTCCACCTGGGGGACAACGCCAAGCATGGCTTTTATTTCGCGGGAGCTGGACTTTAAGTCACGCCCGAAAACGTATATTTCGCCGGTGGTTGGCGGTGACACGGCTGTTATCATTCTGATGAGCGTGGTCTTGCCGGCACCGTTGGGTCCGAGCAGTCCGTAGCATTCGCCTTCGTGCACCTGAAGGTCGACTCCGCTTACCGCAGTTATGTCTTTGAATTTTTTGGTCAGGTTTCTGGTCTCGATGGCTGGCATGGGGCTACCGTCTCCGGCAAAAGCGCCTTTCATTGTACCAAGCACGGTTTGCGGACAACAAGACTCTGGATTGCCGGGCATATACCTGATGCATTTTGACAGGGCTGCCTTTCATAGTTAAAATGGGTATGACGTGCGGGAGTAACTCAGGTGGTAGAGTACCTGCCTTCCAAGCAGGCTGTCGCGGGTTCGAGTCCCGTCTCCCGCTCTGGAAGTTTATAGTCTGCGCAGCCTCATTTTAGGAGTCTTCCCTGCCCGGCATCCATCCGGTCTGAATGATTGGACCACGCCATATCTCCTTGTTTGTGACTTTAATTGTATGGTATATTTAGTCTTGATTTTAGTGAGAGTGAAGATATGACCCAACTGGAACTGGCAAGACAGGGTATTCTGTCACCCCAGCAAAAGCATGTTGTGGATGTGGAAGGGGTGGCGGAGGAGTTTGTCCTCAGAAATTTAGCTGAGGGCAGGATCGTCATTCCTGCGAATGTAAACCACGGCAACCTTGTTCCCTGTGGGATAGGGCAGGGACTGCGCGTCAAGGTGAATGCCAATATTGGCACATCATCCGATTATGGGACGGTGGAAAGCGAGCTGCAGAAGCTGCGCGTTGCTGTACAGTTTGGTGCTGACACGGTGATGGATCTGAGCACAGGCGGCGATATTTCCGCTATCCGCAGGGCGATTATCGAAGCCAGTCATCTACCTGTGGGCACTGTCCCGATATATCAGGCAGGAATTGAAGCCATCGAGAGGCGGGGAGCCATAGTAAGCATGACTGCTGACGACATCTTTGCTGCCATTGAGCAGCAGGCGAAGGACGGCGTGGACTTCATGACCGTGCATTGTGGCGTCACTCTGGCGACCATCGAGCGGTTAAAACGGCAGAGGAGGCTCACCGATGTTGTGTCTCGGGGAGGGGCTTTCCTCCTCGGCTGGATGCTGCATAATGACCGTGAGAACCCTCTCTATGAATATTTCGACAGGCTGCTCGATATAGCACGCGAGTATGATGTGACCTTGAGCCTCGGTGATGGCATGCGCCCGGGCAGTCTGGCAGATGCCACCGACCGCCCGCAGGTGGAGGAACTTATCGTTCTTGGTGAGCTGGTGGAGCGTGCCAGAGAGGCCGGTGTCCAGGTAATGGTGGAAGGTCCGGGGCATCTGCCGATGGACCAGATCGTCGCCAATGTTCAGCTTGAGAAAAGTCTCTGCCGCGGTGCGCCTTTTTATGTGTTGGGACCGCTGGTAACGGACATCGCCGCCGGCTATGACCATATTACTGCTGCCATCGGCGCTGCTATAGCTGCGGCTGCCGGGGCGGACTTTCTCTGTTATGTTACCCCTGCCGAGCACCTTTCTTTGCCGGACAGCGAAGATGTCAAGCTGGGAGTTATAGCCTCCAGAATCGCTGCCCACGCTGCTGACATCGTCCGCGGGATGCAAGGGGCTGCCAACTGGGACAGGAGTATGTCCAGCGCCAGAAAGAACCTTGATTGGGAGTCGCAGGCGAGGCTGTCTCTCGATCCGGACAAGGTCAGGGCAGTCCACGAGAAGTACCGAAGCAGTGGTCCTGCCTGCAGCATGTGTGGAAAGTATTGCGCCATGGAGCTGGTGGAAAAGTATCTCGGCATATCCGCAATAAAGTGTTGATGCATGCGGGTAGAAGCGCAAGATGAAGGCTGAGATAATCACCGTTGGCACCGAACTGCTGCTGGGTGAGATAACCGACACGAACTCCGCTTATTTGGCAAGCGAGCTACCGCAGCTAGGGCTGGACCTCCACTTCATATCCACGGTGGGTGATAATCAGAAGAGGATTATCGATACCTTGAGACTGGCATGGCAGCGCTCCGATGTCATCATCGTGACCGGCGGTCTGGGACCCACTCAGGACGATGTCACCAGGGAGGCTATTGCTGAATTTCTGGGTGAGGGGATTACCATCGATAGCGGACTGGTGAGGCGTTTTGAGGAGCTGTTCAGGCGCTATGGGATGGAGATGCCGCCGAGCAATATCAAGCAGGCAGCGGTGATTCCCTCAGCCGAAGTGATCCCCAATCCTAGGGGCACGGCACCGGGCTGGTGGATAGAGAAGGACAATCGGGTTATAGTTACCATGCCGGGACCTCCGGGGGAGATGCAATTGATGTGGACGAGGGAGGTGCTCCCCAGGTTAAGGCAGATTGCTGGAGGACACGTCATTGTTTCCAGGACAATCAAGACCTTCGGCTTGACGGAGGCGGAGGTGGACGAGCAGGTGAGCAGGTTTCTATCGTCTATAAACCCCACGTTGGCGACCTATGCCAAGAGGGACGGTATATATCTGCGCATTACAGCGAAAGCAGCGAGCGAAAACGAAGCCCGGAGCCTCATCGAGCAGAGGGAGGCTGATATCCGTGGGATAATCGGTGACTATGTTTGGGGAGTGGACTCAGACAGTCTGGAGGGTGCTGTTGGCTCGCTGTTGGTGGCAAGGGGGTTGACTATTGCCACCGCGGAGTTGTATACTGGCGGCTTGCTTGCGAGCATGATGACAGATGTCCCTGATTGCTCGAGCTATTTCAAAGGGGGACTTGTCGCCTGTGCTTTGGAGGTGGTGAAGGCTTTTGGCGTTGACCTTGAAGCAAAGGGCGGGCATGGTGGTGCGGAGTTTGCTGAGGCTATGGCGGATGCTGCTAGAAGAACCATGGGGACGTCTATCGGTTTCAGTCTAATTGGCCCTGAAACAGGGAGGGAGACAGAGGGGGGTGGTGCTGGCAACATTTATATAGGTATTGACAGTGGCAAGGAGAAGAGGAGTTTACAGAGGAAATCTTTTGGCAACCGCGCGCGGGCAAAACAAAGAGCGGTCATATCAGCCCTCTTTGAGTTGCGCAGATTTTTGCTGGAGGAGGCGTAATGCACCTGATCATCGACGGTTTTGGTAGCAACCCGAAGGTTATGCAGGACGAATGGTTTATATACGAGCTGCTGGACACCTATCCTGACAGGATAGGGATGACCAAGATTTCTCAGCCGTTTGTCCTCACGTATAAGGGTCCTAAGCCCGAAGATTGGGGGGTTTCCGGTTTCGTGTTCATCGCCGAGAGCCATATCAGCGTCCATACCTTTGCCGAGCGGTGCTATGTGAACATAGATGTTTTCTCCTGCAAGGACTTTGATGCCGAATCGGCTATAGAGTTTTTCCGGGAGCAATTCAAGCTGGTCAAGTTTTCCACGCGTTTGCTTGACAGGGACTGGGACAGGGCAGAACTTTCAGCGGTTGGCGATGCCTCCCCTCCCGGTATACGCTCGGACAGCTAATGGATAGTGGGCAGGACTTCCCGCTGTTGACACACAACTTTGCCGGGCTGGCACCTCCTTACTGTGATCGCGCACAGGCTAAAGTGGTCGTTGTGCCGGTGCCTTATGATGGCACCTCTGAGTGGCATGGTGGTTCGCGTCATGGTCCCCGGGCGATTATCGAGGCTTCCCGATACCTTGAACTGTATGATGTGGAGCTGGATGCTGAGATACACCAATTAGGCATCCATACCCTTGGTGAGTTGGAGCCGGCGATGGGTGGACCTGAGGACATGGTGGAGCGGGTGTATCATGTGGTGAGGGGGTTAGGAGCAGAGGGGAAATTTGTAGTGGTGCTAGGCGGAGAGCATTCGGTCAGTCTGGGGGCGGTGCGTGCTCTGAAGGAGTACTTCCCTGACCTGAATGTCTTACAGTTAGATGCCCATGCCGATCTTCGCGATGAGTATCTGGGAACAAGGTATGGGCATGCCTGTGTGATGCGGCGTGTGTCTGAGCATTGTCCTGTAGTGCAGGTCGGTGTGCGCAGTCTCAGTCTTGAGGAAAAACAGTTTATGGAGCGCAGCGGCATCAAGTGTTTGTTTATTGAGGGTCCGGAGGGTAGACCGGGAGACCTGCAGGAAGTCGTAGCCAGTTTGAGAGAGCACGTTTATGTCACCATAGACCTTGACGTCTTCGACCCTTCGGTGATGCCCGCGGTGAGCATGCCTGAGCCCGGTGGTATGCAGTGGCACCAGGTGTTGGGCCTGCTCAAAGTTGTTGCCCGCAGGCGGCGTATCGTGGGCTTCGATCTTGTGGAGCTGTGCCCGGAAGAGGGCCCAGACCATTGCGCCTTTCTGGCTGCCAAGCTTGCCTATAAGCTCATCGGTTATGCCTTGCTGGACTAGGTGTGCTGGCGGATCGCACAGAGGTCGTGGTATTTTGACAGGCGGCTAGCATTGTGTTAACATATAGTTGCCATCGACCGTAATGGCGGTGAGCACTTTATCAGATTAAGTTTACAGGACCGCTTGGATCAGCAATGACCGAGACGGGAAAGAGCGGAGATTTAAGGAGCCTTCTCGGCGGTTGCTGAGAAGGCTTTGTATTTTTTAGGGGCAGAACGTGTTTAATGCCATAACCGATGTGGCCGGTATAAAAGTCGGGCATTATACTGACAGGGCAGCGATGACTGGCTGTACCGTTGTCCTGTGTGAGGCCGGTGCTGTGGCGGGCGTCGATGTCAGGGGCTCGGCGCCGGGCACCAGGGAGACCGACCTGCTTCGCCCGACGAATCTGGTGGAGAAGGTGCAGGCGGTGCTTCTCAGCGGTGGCAGCGCTTTCGGGCTGGACGCAGCCAGCGGTGTGATGCGCTTTCTGGAGGAGCGCGGTTGCGGGCATGAGACTTCGGTACTCAGGGTGCCGATAGTGCCGGCAGCGATAATCTTCGACCTCAACGTCGGAGACCCGCTTAAGAGACCGGGTCCTGAAGATGGCTACCAGGCTTGTCTGGCGGCTGCTGGTGATGAGGTGGCTGAGGGATGTGTGGGGGCTGGCACAGGGGCCACCGTCGGAAAGATTCTGGGCATACAACGAGCCACCAAAAGCGGGCTGGGGACAGTCAGCAAGCAAATTGCAGGTGGAGTGATTGTCGGTGCCCTGGTGGTGGTGAATGCTGTGGGCGATGTGGTCGATCCCTGGACAGGAGAACTGCTGGCTGGACCGAGGGATGTGGAGCGCGGCAAAGGTTTCTTAAGTACTATTGACCTGATAATGGGTGGCGGAGCGATACGGAGCAGGACGTTGTCTGAAAATACCACACTGGGAGTGGTGGCGACCAATGCTGCCTTAACCAAAGAGCAAATCAATAAGGTAGCCCAAATGGCGCAAGACGGGATAGCCCGGTGCATAAAACCCAGCCATACCATGCATGACGGTGATGTCATTTTCGCGCTATCGCTGGGTGATAAGAGGGCAGATGTTACCGTGGTGGGTGCGGTGGCGGCGGAGGTGGTGGCGGAGTCTATAGTGAGGGCGGTGCAAAAAGCGGAGACCATGGGTGGGATACCAGCAGCGAGGGATGTCGGATGAAAGGCAGTAACGAAGGACTCACGCTTGGTTTCATAGGCGCAGGGACGACGGGCACAGCACTGGCTGTCAGTCTCTGGCGCTGCGGCTACAGGGTTGCCAGTGTGTTTAGCCGGAGCGCCAGTTCGGCACAGAGGCTGGCTGGGATGGTGGATGGTTGTAAAGTCTGCGAGAATGCCCAGCAGGTAGCGGACACTGCCCGGCTGGTCTTTATCACCACTCCTGACGATGTAATAGCCCGCGTGGCTGGGGAGACCGGGTGGCACGAGGGACAATATGTGGTGCACTGCAGTGGTGCGCATTCAGTGGATATTCTGGAGCCGGCGCACCGGGCCGGTGCTGGCACCGGTTCGTTTCACCCATTGCAGACTTTCGCCAGCATTGAGCAAGCCATAAAAAACATCCGTGGTTCCGTGTTTGGCATAGAGGCTGAAGAACCGCTACGGACCCTGCTTAAGAAGATGGCTGAGGCGCTGGACGGAGAACCGGTGATGCTGAGGGCTGAGGACAAGGTCCTTTACCATGCGGCGGCTGTGTTCGCCTGCAACTATCTGGTGACTCTGGTCAAGCTGGCTACCGACCTGTGGCAAACGTTTGGGGTTCCCCAGGCACAGGCGACCAGGGCGCTGCTACCCCTGTTGCAGGGCACGTTAAACAATATAGGTAATGTGGGCCTGCCCAATTGTCTGACGGGACCAATTGCCCGGGGTGACCTGGGGACTATAAGAAGACACCTCGATGCCCTGGAGAAAGCAGCCCCCTCCATTCTGGGCACTTACAAAGAGATGGGACTGCAGACCGTGCCAATAGCTCTGGCTAAAGGGCGGGTCGATTTAGCAAGGGCAAAGGAAATGGAAATTCTGCTAGGGAAAAAGGAGGACCGCCATGCGCATAATGCTCAAAAGTAAGATCCACCGGGCGAGGGTAACCGAATGCAATGTGGACTATGAGGGGAGCATCACCATTGATAAGGACCTCATGGAGGCTGCAGACCTGCTCCAGTACGAGAGGGTGGATGTATTGAACATTAATAACGGTGCCAGGTTCAGCACTTATGTTATTGAGGGAGCAAGAGGCTCAGGCGTTATCTGCCTCAATGGTGCCGCTGCCAGACTGGTGGCGAAGGGGGACATAGTCATCGTCCTGTCATATCACGAGGTTACTGAGGCGGAAGCTGCCACACTTGTTCCCAGACTGGTATATGTTGATGCCAGCAACAGGATCGTCGAGGTCAAAGGCGGTGTTGCCGAGCCGGCAAGCCTTTACCGGGCGAGCAATTAGATATAACACAAAAAACTAAAGGAGGATAGGGGAGATGAGAGTCACAGTCAATACGATCAGGGAGATGAAGCAGCGCAAAGAAAAAATAGTCATGCTCACCGCTTATGACTATTCCACTGCCAAGCTTGTTGACGAAGCCGGTGTACCGCTGATCCTGGTTGGCGACAGTCTAGGTATGGTGGTGCTGGGCTATGACTCAACCATCCCTGTGACCATGGACGATATGATCCACCACACCAGAGCGGTGGTCAGGGGTGCGCAGAAGGCGATGGTCATAGGAGACATGCCCTTCATGACCTATCATACCAGTGTGTCCGATGCCCTGCGCAATGCTGCACGGTTTATACAGGAAGGCGGTGCTCAGGCGGTGAAGCTGGAGGGCGGTGTGACTGTCGCTGATACGGTGAAGCGGATTGTGGATTGTGGTATCCCTGTGATGGGACACATCGGGTTAACCCCGCAGTCCATTCATCAGCTGGGTGGATTTAGCGCACAGGGGAAAACACCAGAGGCGGCATTGAGGTTGCTCAACGACGCTAGGGCCCTGGAGCAGGCTGGAGCTTTTGCAGTGGTTCTGGAGCTGGTGCCGGCGCCTCTCGCCAAGCTGATTACACAGGAACTGGGCATCCCTACCATTGGCATCGGCGCCGGACCCGACTGCGACGGGCAGGTCCAGGTGATCAGCGATCTTCTGGGGCTGTATTCCGATTTTGTACCCAGGCATGCCAAGCAATATGCAAAGCTGGCTGGTGAGATCAAGGCTGCTATTGCCAATTACATATCTGAAGCCAAAGCAGGGCTTTTTCCAACCCTGGAGCATTGTCCGACAATGGACGAGAGGTTACTTGAGGGTCTGAAGCGGTCTTAATGCTGTGCGGATAGCAAGGACGATCGGTGAAATGAAGGCTTTGCGGAGGCAAAGCCAGGGCACAGTGGGTTTTGTGCCCACCATGGGCTACCTCCACGAAGGACATCTGGAGCTGGTCAGGCGAGCCAGAGCAGAGAATTCCGTCGTGGTGGTGAGCATCTTTGTCAACCCGACGCAGTTTGGCCCCGCGGAAGACTTCAAAAGGTATCCTCGGGATATACCGCGTGATCTGGCTCTGCTGGAACGGGAGAAAACAGACATTGTATTTACGCCCTCCGCTGAGGAGATGTATCCGCCCGAGTGCAACACCTGGGTGATTGTTGAGAAGGTGACGGAGCGACTTGAGGGCAAAAGCCGCCCTGGTCATTTCAGAGGCGTGGCTACTGTGGTTAATAAACTATTCAACATCGTCGAGCCGACACGGGCATATTTTGGGCAGAAGGATGCGCAGCAGGTGGTGGTGATCAAGAGGATGGTTTCAGACCTGAATATGAATGTGGAGATTGTGGTTGTGCCCACGGTGCGGGAAAGCGATGGACTGGCAATGAGCAGTCGAAATGTCTATCTTAATCCTCAGGAACGCCAGGCGGCGACTGTGTTGTTCAGGGCTCTCAGTCTGGCAGAGAGTCTGTGGCGGGAGGGTGAGAGGGACGCGGATATTATCAGGAACGCAATGGTGTCCGTGATCAGCAAGGAACCTCTGGCTGAGATAGATTACGTCAGCATTGCCCACCCCGAGACGCTGGAGGAGCTGTCTAAAATAGACGGTCCAGCGCTGACTTCGCTGGCTGTGAGGATTGGGAAGACGAGGCTTATAGATAATATGGTGCTGGGACAAAGCTCACTCGCGGACCAGCAGAATCAGCCCCAGCATGGCTAACAGTGCCAAACCAGCGCCGAAATAGAATGGAGCGGCGGGGCTGAAGGTGTGCCATAACCAGCCTGCTATCACACTAGCTGGCAACAGGGTGAGTCCGACCACAGTGTGGAAGATTCCGTAGGCAGTACCGCGCCTGCTTTCTGGCACCAGGTCAGCGACAAAAGCCCGGACTACTCCTTCTGCCAGCCCATAGTACACACCGTACAGCATGAACAGCAACCAGACCTGCCAAGGGCTGCCGGCTACAGCAAAGCCTAAATAGGTTATGCCGTATATTAGCCACCCCAGGAGTATAAGTCGGCGTCTCCCCAGCTTGTCGGAAAGAATGCCAGCTGGCGTGGATATGCCGGCATAGACAGCGTTGAAAAGGACCAGCATGACAAGGACACCGAAAACAGGATTTCCCAAATTTTGGGCGCGCAGGACGAGAAAAGCATCACTGGAATTTCCCAGGGTAAACACAAAGATAATGGCAAGAAAGATCTTGAAGCGCGTATCGAAGCTGGTGGTAGTGGTTTTCCTGTCTTTCTCCTGAACCTGCGGTGTGTCTATTTTCCTGTCAACTGTCCACTCTTGTCTTTTGGTTTCTCTTATGAATAAAAAGAGAAACAGTGCCAGTATTGCGGGGATAACACCGATGAGCACCAGCGTCTGATAGGTGCCCCGTACCAGTTCCAGGGAACCCTTCTGTGTGAGGAAGACCACGATGGCAGCGATCACCAGCCCGCATGCAGCGCCGGCAGTATCCATAGCACGGTGGAAACCGAAGGCTTTCCCCCTGTTTTCCAGTGTGGCAGAGTCAGCTACTAAAGCATCCCGGGGTGCGGTGCGGATGCCTTTGCCCAGTCTATCTGCGAACCTGATACCCAGGACCACAGGCCATGTGCTAGCGATGTACATGAATGGTTTAGCTATTGTGGAAAGGGTATAGCCAGCGAAGGTCAAAGGCTTCCGTTTCCCCATCCTGTCGCTGAGCCAGCCGCTGATGACCCTCACCACCGAGGCCGTGCTATCAGCCAGCCCCTCTATAAACCCGATGACCACCGTTGTGGCGCCCAGGACATTGGCTAAAAACAGGGGCAGCAGAGTGAAGATCATTTCGCTGCTAACATCTGTGAGGAAGCTCACCAGGCCCAAAAAGAAGATGTTTGGGTGGAGGGCAAGTCTTATGGCCGTGCTTTTTTTCGACTGTGCAGGTCTGTCAATCAACCTCGTAAGACCTTGTCGGCAAGAGGAGGCGTTTTTGTTTCAGACGGTACGGAGTAGTGCGGTAAAAGCCTGTCCGGACTAATGCCATATTCTTAGCAGGCAATTGTAGTCCGGTCTGCTAGTCATGTCAAACGGATACTAAAGCTGCCTTTGACAATCGCGACTTTTTCGGCTATGATAAGAAACTGAACTAGCAAGGTTGTAAGCCTCTGGTGGTTAGAGCGAGGTGGAACCACCCGTTCCCATCCCGAACACGGAAGTGAAACACCTCAGCGCAGACGATACTGAGGGGGCAACTCCTTGGGAAAATATGCCACTGCCAGAGGCTTTT
>FMJZ01009333.1_pt1 | contig 11603 bp, 10 predicted proteins | sample 1987881 | NCBI WGS metagenome assembly FMJZ01 (sample SAMEA4378227, study PRJEB15110) | soil metagenome | biome: soil; feature: Field; material: Soil | place: India | collected 2015-03-11 | depth 0 m | reverse complement strand
ATAAACAAAAACCGCGCAAACCACCAGAAAATTCAGTAAGACCATCAACAATAATAAATGTTTGAACTTTAAATATAACACCCTCTCCCCTTCGGCAAAAAATAATACGCCCCAAACACATATAAGCCTTACTAGAAATATCTTCTATGCTTTTACAAAAAGCGTTAAGACTTAAATTGCTTGTTTATTCGGAAGAAAGCTTATTATAAGCTATAGATTTGAAATTTGTTGAGTGATGAGTTAATGGCGCAGAGAAGGAGGATATATCTCGGAATAGTTGTCATGATTTTGGGACTGTCTATTGCTACATTCGGAAGCTCAACAATAGAAAGAGAAAATCTTGTGGAGCGCCAAGAATCGGGAAGAGGCGCTTTAACTTTATCAGCATACTGTAAAATCGGGCAAAAGCTAGGCTTTGGCATTTCAAAAGGGGAAGGCTGGGAACAGTTTCTTGATATTTCGGACGAGTTTAAAATTGGCGGACAGTATATTGCTTATGTACCGGTCACCGTTTTAATTACCACGTCGGCGGCTCCGAGTAAAAACATAACATTAGAGGTGGAGTACTCACAAGTAGAACAGCAAGGACCTACGATTCTGCTTGACATCTTTGTCGTTAAAGTTCTACATAAAAGCGATATACTTAAAATGGATACTTCGATTGTAAACTGGACATCAGGGGGCACCATCTATACAAGCGAGTATCTTAATGAAAGAAAGACGCGGTTAGGCGTAGGGATCGCTCAGTATAATGGAGAGTACCAAATAGAGATTGTTGCTGTGGGGTATATCAAGCCGCCGCCTCAGCCTCCAAACAATATTATCCTTTATATCTATAACGTAGAAAACGCCATGCATTACTGGTACCTTATCCCCGTTGGTTCGGCGGTAACAGCGTCAGGAGCCTTCATTCTAGTAAAATATGATAAGAGACGCCGAAAGAAAGCTCGAATAAGATTTGCCAAAAAAACAGTAACTTCTAAAAGTTTCAATTCTAGGATTCTGGAGGGGGAAAGTGTTGAGTAAATGGAATAAATTGAAATCCTTTTTTGGTTTGCTAATTTTATTCTTTAATATGTTACAATTTACAAATTCCGCTTTAGCTTCAAACGTTATATACGTTGATCCCGAAGATAGTATTCAAAGGGCAATAAATAATGCAAATTCTGGCGATATCCTAGTAATCAAAAAAGGCGTTTATAATGAATACCCAATATTCGTTAATAAGTCTTTAACCATCATTGGCGAAAGCCTTGGGGAAACAATTATTGACGGAGAAGAAAACGCTATTCTTATCATTAATGTTTTAGCAGATAACGTAAAAATTAGCAACTTAACAATACAAAAAACTAGTAGCGGACCTTCTCCAGTTCAGACGGGAATACAGATAACAGATGTGAAGAACGTTGAAATCTCCGATTGCATAATAAGGTATTGCATGAGAAATTTGAGGTTAGGTGGCTCGCAGTTCTCCAGAATTATAAGAAATAGAATAGAACACGCTTTAACAAATGGTTATGGAATTCATTTAGATGAAAACAGTAAATATAACGAAATTGCTAACAATAATATCACCTCCAATAGTGTAGGAATACAAGTCGAAAGTACGGCGCTTAACAACACCATTTACCACAACAACTTCTTAAACAACTCTTTAGACGTTGGCGGTCCTACTTCCGGAGCTAATAATCGCTGGCATAATGATTATCCTTCAGGGGGAAATTACTGGGAAAAAAGCCCCAAAGCAGACTTAAAAAGTGGCGCTCAACAAAGCGAGGATGGAAGCGACGGCATATGTGATCAAAGCTACCGTCTAGACCAATATCCCTTAATGGGTCCCGTTTATGTATTCAGAGCAGGAAGATGGGCGGACCAAGATTATTACATATCTATTGCGAGCAACTCCTCCGAAATTTTGGGTTGCCAGTTTAACGAAGAATACGCCTATTTGCAGATTGTTGTGAATAGTTCACTCCAAAAGAGCTTTTTTTTAAGGGCTATGATCCCTAAATCGCTGCTTTGGGTTGAAGAAGGTGAACATTGGAACACATATTTAAATGAGACGTTGTTAGAAGAAACAAATATTAAAGAAGACTTAAAATATACATACATTTATCTTACGTACGATTCTGGTTTTTGGATCATCCGGATATCTGGTACACACGCAATATCTGAAATGACATCATTACTATTAGTACTTGTGTTAATCTTTATTAGCGTTCAGATAATTTGGATGAGAAAAGTTGTTCTTAGAAGTTTTAAGATTTAATCTCTTTTCCGCTATAAAGATGGCAAGCGACCAGATGATTGTTGCCAACGTCAACCAATGAAGGTTCTTTCTGACGGCAAACGTCGCCAATGAATGATGGGCATCTAGTATGGAAACGACAGCCAGGAGGAGGGTTTATTGGGCTTGGAATTTCGCCTTTAATAACGACTTCAATGCGTTTGCTTGTCGGGTCTGGAACTGGAACGGCGGCAATTAATGCTCTCGTATAAGGGTGGAGGGCTTCGTAGATAATTTGGTCAGTCGTCCCCATTTCAACAATTTTTCCAAGGTACATGATGGCTATTCTGTCGCACATGTGCCTTGACAACGCTAGATCGTGCGTAATGTAAAGAAATGATGTTTTATACTTCTCTACAAACGAGACCATAAGATTGAGAATTTCAGCTCTTGTCGAGACATCCAACATAGATACTGGCTCGTCGGCAACAACAAACTCTGGCTGCAGAACGAAAGCCCTGGCTGTCGCAACCCTCTGCCTTTGTCCGCCGCTTAGCTCGTGTGGATATCTAAAAATAAACTCTTCAGGAGGCGTAAGCTCGGCATCCTCTAACACTTTTCTAACTCGTTCCTCAACTTCTTTCTCATCGGAGGTTACATGTAAGAGACGCATTGGTTCTGCAATGATGTCTCCTACAGTCATCCGAGGGTTTAAAGATTCATATGGGTCTTGGAAAACTATTTGCATTTTCTTCCTTAAAGGTTTCAGCTCTTCTTCAGGAATTCGGGTTATATCCTTCCCTTCAAAAAATATTTTCCCCCCAGTAGGTTTAAGCAGACGGATAATTACTCTTCCAGTGGTTGTTTTACCGCTTCCACTTTCACCTGCCAGACCAAAAATTTCTCCTTTATTGATGGAAAAGCTTATCCCATCAACCGCTTTCACAAATAATTGTTTTCTGGATAACAATGTTGCGAAAAATCCCATTCTAACAGGAAACCACTTTTTTAATTTCTCCACCCTAACAATTTCACTCATTACAATACACCCTAATTATACAGGTGGCAAGCTACAAAATGATTTTTATGCGCTTCAATAGTTACAGGGTCTTTTTTAACGCATATGTCCATAGCATATTTACACCTGGGATGAAATCTGCAACCAGGTGGAGGATTTAAAAGATTTGGCGGATACCCAGGTATGGAATACATTTTTCTTCGCTGTTCTTTTATATTCGGAAAGGCCTCGATTAACCCTTGAGTATATGGATGCAATGGTTTCTTGAACATGGAGTATACATCGCCTTGCTCAACAATCTTACCGGCATACATTATAGCTAAATTATTGCATGTTTCAGAAATTATTGATAAGTCATGGGAGATCATTATTATCGCTAAGTTTAGCTTCTTTTGTAGTTCGCTCATTAACTTGAGAACTTGTGCTTGCACGATAACGTCAAGTGCTGTTCCAGGTTCATCTGCAATGAGAATCTTTGGGTTACATGCCAGTGCTGCAGCGATCATAGCTCTCTGCCTCATGCCTCCGCTAAATTCATGTGGATAATTTTTCGTTCTAGAGGGATCTAGACCGACCAATTCGAATAGTTGTTTAACCCTTTTTCTTGCTTCTTTCTTACTTGTTTTTGGTTCGTGGACTTTGATAGCCTCAATTATTTGATCTTCGATTTTGTACACTGGATTTAAGGCGTTCATTGCACCCTGAAAAATTAATGAAATGCCTTTCCATCTAACTTTATCCCTAAGTTCACTTTCGGTTAGTCTCACTATGTCCTGTCCTTCAAAAATTATTTTACCTTGCAGTATTTTGCCGTTAAACGGTAATATTTTCAGAATTGACAAGGCGATTGTGGTTTTTCCGCATCCTGATTCTCCTGCTAAACCGAGAGACTTGCCTTCATCAAGTTTAAAATTTACATCCTCTACCGCGTGTACTGGTCCTCTCAGTGTAGTATAATGTGTTGTTAGGTTTTGCACTTCTAACAGGGACATCGGAAATCTCCTAACCTTTCAGATTGTTAAAGGTAACAGAATATTTATATAAGCTTTAAGTTTGAAATAACTCTTTGAAATGGGTAAGATTTATTGGGAAATGCGCTGGGAAAAAAGTAATGCAGATTTACTAAGATTGAGCAGGCTTATCGAGGAGTTTTTTTGGAATAAGGGATTTGCCGTTAAGACCTTAAAACTTGATGGGGTTTATAGAATTGTTGCAAGACCTAGGAAAGTGCATGAGATTGTTGGAAATATCGAGGTGACCATTGAGGGTGATGCGGAAGATTTTTGCGTTAGATTGTTGTCCTCTAACTCCTCTCGCGTATTTATTTTTTTAGGGAGCCTATTTTCTTTTTTGGGCTTCGGTTTTTTAGCTTCTAGAGGTTATAAATCGGAAGAAAATTTGGATAAGTTGCGAAGGGAGTTTAAAGCGTTTGTCGCTGAAAAAGTTTGGGAGATCAGCAATCCTTCTTTTTAGATGAAGTTTACCTTCTCTCTCTTAGGCGTGGATTTAGTATTTCGTCAAGGGCGTATCCCATCAGTATGAAGGCTGTTGCAAGTAGTGCTATTGCAACGCATGGAGGGAAAACCCAGAACCAGTATTCACCGACGCCCTGTGTTGTAGCAACCCCTGAGCTTTGAAAATCGTAGAGGATTTTACCCCACGAAGGAATTAGTGGATCTCCAAGGCCTAACCAGCTGAGTGAGGCTTCAGTTATAATTGCCCCGGGCACTGATGTTGCCAATGTGATGTACACCAAGGCGAAAACGTTTGGCAAAATATGTCTGTTTATTATATGCATAGTTCCCGCTCCAGCTGCCTTTGCAGCTTCAACAAATGATCTTTCTCTTAGACTTACTACCATTGAACGGACGCTTCTTGCAAAGCCCATCCATCCGAATAGTGTTAGCAATATTATAATATTCCATAACCCCATTTGAATTCTAACGGCGCTCATAGCCACTATTAATACTATGAAAAGTGGCAGAGTTGGAAGAACAAGCAGTAGATCTGCAAACCTCATTGTTATCTCGTCTACTATTCCGCCTATGTAGCCTGAAAGTAGTCCAAGGAAAAGCCCTATAAGTGTTGAGAAGATGGTCGCAAGTACACCTACAATAAGTGATATGCGTGCGCCATGCACGAGTGTTGAGAAGACGTCTCTTGGGCGGTCTGGGTCGTTGTCTGTTCCAAGTAAGCCATAAGAGTTGCCATAAATAAAGAAGTGAACATGGTCAAGGTATAATTTAGCGTTTTGTTCTGGCTCAATAAAGGTTATTTGTATTAAGTATGAAAAGTTTGCTGGACATGCAAAGATAACATCAAGCACATAGTCAGATCCAACGTTGTCTTTCACTTTTGGACTAAATGTATCGTAAATTTCATGAGTATAATTGGCTGAAGGCAATATTGTGTAGGACATGAGTTTAAAACAGTAGGAGCCATCTTGTTCATTTCGGGTAATGTAGAAGGTTATCAGCACACTTGAAGCGCCTTCAAGTTTGTAGGAGAAGTGCGCTAAGACCCATCTTGGTGGCTCCCAGTAAGGATAATGGAACGAATTAGAAATGTTGACAGCGGCTGTTTGGGTTGGAGCGCCTTTATATTCGATTAATAAACATCCGAAATTGCCTGTTCCGTCGTTGTATCCATGTTCAGAGTTGTAGTCGACTATAATGTTATCCATAGTTTTTACATCCCATTCTTTTAGGCTATCATTGGAGGAGAAGGTCGGGTCTTGAACAACTTTTATGTTTTCCACAATGTCTTTTCCTGTTGAATAATTGACGGCGAATATAGTTCCGTTGTCATAAATGTCTCTTATTTTAATTTCTCTCGGGGCAGATGGAAGTAATTGATATTCTTGGGGTGATAGCTTTTTTATGGTTCCATTTGGAAGTGAGGCAGTTATGCTGTAAATTCTGGAGATTCTATTGGTTAGGGTTAAAGCGTCGTCGTTTGCTTCTTCACTTCCTAATCTTCCGAAGAGTTGAAAGGTTTGATTAAATTCATAAACATGCACAATTCGGTTATAGAACTGCTCTGTTATGTTTGTTTCACCTTTAGGTATGTTCGGGAGATGTTTATACCAAGCTGGGCAGCAGAGTTTTAATGCTATTTTGCGACCTATTGATGGCCCATATCTAGGCCATTGTCCAACTTCAGCCATCGGCCTTACTGGGTCGTTTGGAGCAATGGCAGGTGCGATTACCGCCAAGATAGCAAAGAATATTACTATAATTAGACCGAGCATGCCTCTTTTACTTTTTTTGTACAGATTCCAGAACCCTTTAAATCTTTTTATTGCAAACTGGATTGACGCTTTTTGTGTCGCCATTTTATCACCTTATCCGTATCTGACTCTCGGGTCTATTATTCCGTATAGTATGTCAGCTATGAAGTTTGCAAATATTACGCATAATGCAATTATGAAGAATATGCCTTGTAGGACTGGTATGTCTGGTGGTTGTAACGATCTATAGATGAGTAATCCCATCCCTTCATAAGAGTAGAGTGTTTCTGTTATTATTGCTCCGCTGATTATGAAGGCGAAGGATAATGCTACATTTGTTATTATTGGTAGTGAGGCGTTTTTGAGGACATGTTTATAGAGGACTGTCCGTTCGCTTAAGCCTTTAGCTCTTGCTGTTACTACGTAGTCTTCAGTTATTGTTTCTAGGACACAAGCTCTTGCTAGGAGAATCCATCCCCCGACAGAGAATAGGAATAGCTGTAGGGTTGGTAATGCTAGGTGGCGTAATCTTCCGGCCATGTACTCAAATATGTTTGTGGGGGGTTTGTGAAGCCATTGAGCCGGTTGTGCTAGCCCTGCTGGCAACCAGCGAAGTTGCAGGGCGAATATGTAGATGAGTAAATACCCTATAAAGAATATTGGCACGGAGTATGTAAATAGGGATGCTGTAACCACTCCTGTGTCGAAGACGCTGCCCCTCTTGTAGGCGGTTAACACGCCTATTATTGTCCCAATTATTATGGAGAGAACTGTTGAAATGCCCAGCATTAATAGGGTGTTTGGGAGTCTTCGCATTATTTCTTGGGATACCGGGGCTGTGCTGTAGGCTGAAAGCCCAAAGTTAAACGTGAACAGGCGTATTAGAGTGTTCACGTATTGGACGTGTAGTGGTTGGTCGAGGCCGAAGGCTTTCCGTAGTTCTTCATATCTTTCTTCTGTTATTACCCCTCTCATGCTCACTACGTATTGTTCTAGGGGGTTTCCGGGCATGAGGTTGAATATTATGAATTCTAGGGTTACAACTGCCCATATAAGAATGACCATATAAACTATTCTTTTAAGTATGAAAGCTCGAAGACCCATAATGTTTCTCCAACTGCTAGAAAAGAATCATTTGTATTTAAGTTTTAGCACAAAAAAGGGGGATATGTTTGTATTTTTCAGATTTATGCTGGCGGCTTTCCAAAAGTGCGACCGAATTTGCCTGTGATGAGAACTACGTCGAAGATGCCTATGTGGCAGAGGTCGCTGGAGTCCAAGTCTGCTCCTGGGAACCATCTTGGGCTGAATTCGCCGTCGCCTCTTGAGCAGTAGGCTGCTGTAGCTTTAACAACGTCGAAGATTCTTAGGGCGTATTGTCCGCTGCGTGGTTTTGTTGTTCCTATCCACTCCCAAGCCCAGTCAACCTCTCCGAGTAATGGTGTTTGAGAATGACAAAGGAAGAAGACTGGGTTCTTCTTTAAGTATATTGCGTCGCCTATTCCTGGCGGATCATTTGTCATTCTCACTGGGTAGTGGGTGCCCAGCGAGTACATTGTATGCTTCCATGACAAGCCTGCCAAGTAGAAGCCAGTGGCTGGTATGTCAGCGTACCAGTATGTGATTGTTATTGTGCCCGTTAGGTCGCGGAGCGGGACGAAATTTATGTGGGAGCCTAGGTCGTATCCAGCCTCGATTCTGTAGTCAACACCTTCCACTAGAGATGCTCCGTCCAGTTTGCAAGTTACAACTTGTACGACGTTGTTGGTTAGCAAGTATGGGGCTGTTCCTGTCTGGTTCCACGTTTCTGTTGTGGTTCCACAAAGCAGATCGATCAGCACCTCATTTGGTGCTAGTAGCGGGTATGTTGGTGCTGTGTAGAACCACATGCTCTTGTCGTCGAAGTACACTATAAACTCGTTCCATCCGTCTTCATTAACATCCTTTATCTCCGTGAATCTGATGTCCATGAAGCTTCCCCACTGCCAGCTGTCCTCGAAGGCGTAGTTGTACCAAACTGTGAATTCAAAGTCTCGGGCGTTAAATGTGCGTGTATATGGTGATCCTGACTCTGGGGCCACTATGCCTACATCCTTTCGGATGTAATATGTCACTTTTGTCTTTTCGTTTGCGCCGTCTAGCCATGTGCCTACATCCCAGTCTTGTACAACCCATGGCTGGTCTACGGCTAGGTCGTAGGGCTGAACGCTCATGGCGCCTGTGTATACACGGTCTAGGAAGGCGTATTCGAAGTACCATTGGCTGTACAATATGTTGAGCCTTGAGGGGCCGCTTATGCAGCCCATTCTTATTGGGCCGCCGTCAACGCGGTAGGCATTTAGAAACGTGTAGGCGTTTTCTATTCCGTAGCCGTTCATGTTGACAACGCCTACAAGGTTCTTTCTCCAAGCCCAGTAGCTGCTGTAGCTCCATAATTCAACAGTTATGCAATATTTGGCGTGGAGGCCGCAGAACTTCCTGCATGATGCTATGGCTTCATCCATTGATTGTGCGTACCATATTCCGGCGACTGCCGCGTCAACGTCTGGATAGTTGGGTTCGCCATTTTTGTTAAAGCCCGTCACATAGTTTGGTCCGTAACTGTAGAAGAACTGGCTGTGGAACAGCCAGAACAGGTATGTTGGGTATCTGCCAAGGCTCCATCCGCCTGTGTATATGTGGTAGTCTCGGTCGCCCATAACTTTGGGGCTTAGAACTGCCCTTGGCTTGAACCACTCGGTTCCGGTGGTTTTTATGCCGGCGCGTAGGCTTGTAGCCTTCAAGGTTTCTTCAAGCTGGGCGAGGATGTAGTATCCCGCTGAACGCCTATGCCCATGGTCGCTTCGCACACAAAGCACCAGCGGATAGTCATCTGTTCCCCTTTGGCCTGCCGGTAAACCTTGCAAACCATCCCAGTTGCTTGGGTATTCAACCCACCCGTCTCCATCCTCGTCTGTAAAGCCTGCCTCTATCAATAGTTGGGCTGCGCTTGCTGGGTTGTACTCGTATGGATAGTTTGGATAAATTACGGTTTCATTGCACCAGGGGCTTGTTTGCGGCGCGGCAATTGGCTGGTCAATTCTTGCACCATAATAGTGGAGGATTTCCCTGATGATGTACTGTTTATCCACTAGGTGGGCAATGGCCTGCCTAACCTTAAGCTCATTAGTTATAGAGCGTATTCCCGGATACGATTTAATAGTATAATTGTTGTTTATGTCGAACTCGAACTTTCCGTTTTCATCAACACGACCCAATTGAATGTCAGGGTTATCCTCAGCAGCCTCCTTCTGCTCCTCAGTTAACGCCCACTGCAGGAAGTCAATATCATCCGCCAACAAAGCATTCCATGCGGCTGTGTTATCTGCATAGAAGCGCACTTCCACATCCGATCGGGCTTCAGCCTTCGCTGGAACAACAACCATTGGAATGATTAACAACGCCATGACTGCCGCTAACAGTAATATATTAACCTCTTTCATTTTTCCCTCTCCTTTCTGCATTATACAAATCAATAACACAAGTAATTAAATCTTATGGAAAAAAGTTCTACAAGAATAAAAGCTGAAAAATAACGCATCAAAGGTTAAATAGGAATCTAATAATCTTTTAATTGTGGGCGGGCAGGATGGGCCTACAAAAACTCCGCAATCTAAAAGATTCAATAAAAGATGCAGCCGGCATAATAAAAATTTGCCTCACAACCTTCTGGTTCTGGGTTCCCGTCCTCTTCGCCCTATACATGATCCTACAACTATGGATAATGTTCTTCATCCACCCGCTAGCGCTCCTAATAGTTCCAACAATACTTGTAATATACCTCATAATCCAGGAGGACAAGCGGTTCAAAGCCATGTACGGCCTCGACAAAACAAAAAAGAAAAGCTCTTCAGACCCCCTTTTCACAACCCCCCGAGAATATTATGGATACCAATGGGACTTGGAAAAGGCTCTAGAAAACTATGAAAAAACCCTGAAAGAGACACGAAAACAAGAATCGGAAAGAAAAAGCGAAGACGATAAAGAGAAATAAACCTACTTTTAAAGTGAACTGTATAAGTTAAAACTTAAATAATTGGGCTTTTGCCACTATTAAGTGAAGCAATTTGTTAAGCATCAGAAAAATTGTCGGTGTCATCTTAATAATTATATTTGTTGAGCTCTTATCAGCTTTGCCAAGCCTAGGATATAGCATAAAAATTGAAAACTATACCATATTAGGAAAAGAAAACATTGGAAGAATCATAATAAGCGCAAAATGAAATGCAGAATTTAATCCAATTCTTTATGGATTAACATGGGTTAATGGAAAAGGTTACATTGACAGTTACTATAACTTCACCACAACTCCCCCTTGGTATCTCGTTCAAGGTTCAACAGGCGATTTCTTTTTAAGATACAGAAATCCAACGCCAACAGAAATCAGAGAGCAAGCAACCTCAAATTTAGCAATGGAACAGTTTAACGTCAACGTCCTCTTTAACATAACAATACTTGTATTAATAGGGCTCCTGAGGATATATGATGTTTACCTCTGCATAATGGGAAGCGTTCTAGGATTTACAGTTGCCGGAGCCTTAGGAGCCTTAACATTTTTTATAGCCATACTAGTAATCGCAGTTTACGTGAAGCTTAAAATGCGTAAAGAAAAATCTTTCAACTAAAATTGTTAGGTTCCTTCTTGAGGAGGACGTTTACCCATACGAGTTTTGAAGTTTTATTGCTACTAATAGAAGATTTTTCCAGAAACCTTTTAATCTAGGAAATTATTAAAAGAATTATTGCAGAAGGAGAAGGGAGGAAGCTGAGAATGAAAGTCAAAAATATTGTTTCGATCTTACTAATAGCACTGCTTTCAATCGGCTTTGCAGCGGTTTTACCAGCAGCATTTGCAGGCCCAGCAGTTGTCCGCTTCATTTCAGAGGAGACGGAGCTCGGCAACCCCTCAACATTGCCAGACGTAGTTGGAACGGAATTTAAAGTTGCAATAGTCATAGAGGATGTCGTAGACCTCTACGGTTTCGACATTCAAGTTAACTGGGATACAGACTGGATACGCTACGTAACCCACAAAACCACAGTGCCGAAAACGGCTTATCCTGCGCCTAATCCTCCAAGCCCGTATGAGG
>FMJZ01097898.1_pt1 | contig 11619 bp, 15 predicted proteins | sample 1987881 | NCBI WGS metagenome assembly FMJZ01 (sample SAMEA4378227, study PRJEB15110) | soil metagenome | biome: soil; feature: Field; material: Soil | place: India | collected 2015-03-11 | depth 0 m | reverse complement strand
AAGCCGGGAATGGGATTTGAACCCACGACCGGTCGATTACGAATCGACTGCTCTGCCACTGAGCTATCCCGGCTACTTTTTATATTTTATCAAACTCTCTTTTAAAGTGTTGATATGTGTCTTCATCAAAAAGACAAAACTCCACCAACTCAAGATTTGTATTTTGAGTATTAAGATACTCACTGACTGTATTCACAAGAATTCTTGCTACCATATCCTTTGGGCACCCATATATTCCTGAGCTTATTGCAGGAAAGGAAATGCTTTTAAGAGAATGCTCATCAGCTATACGAAGACTGCTCAGTACAGCATTTTTTAACTTATTGTCTTCATCTCCTTGACCACATTTAGGTCCTACTGCATGGATTACATATTTTGCTTTTAAAGAGCCAGCAGATGTTATTGCTGCTGAACCTGTTGGAACAAAGCCGATTTTATCACTTTCTTCCTGTATTATATAACCACCTTTACGCACAATTGCTCCAGCAACTCCTCCTCCGTGCTTTAGATAGTTATTTGCAGCATTGACAATTGCATCTGTATCCCTTTCTGTGATATCTCCAACCATTATTTTAATAGTTTTACCTTTAATTTTTTTCTCCTCCATAAAAATACCTCCATATTGTCTGTAATAATATCTTAACTAAAAAAAAATAATTTTGTTAAACTACATTATATGATTGATAAATGGATTCAGGAAATTAAAAATAATCCTAAAAGTGACTCCATAGGAATGATCCTTATTCATAATGGAATTGTAAGAGCCACTTCACGTGAAGGTAAGCCTGTTAAAGGCATGAAACTTTCCTATAATTCGGAAAAGCTTAATAAAATCATTGATGAAATAAAGAAAAAAGATGGTATTATTGAAGTCAAAGTCTGGATAAACGAGGGCAAATTAAGTATAGGAGATGATATCATGAAGGTAGCTGTTGCAGGCAGGCTTCGTACTGATGTTTTTCCTGCAATGCAGGAGCTTGTAAGTAAGATAAAAAAAGAAGTGGTAAATGAGGAAGAAATATATTAAATTTTTAGCATTTGCAATTCTGAGCATCTTAATTACCGCCTGTGTTCAAGAGATAGATCCTATTTCAGGTAAAAAAACATATACCTTACTTTCAACAGAACAGGAAATTAAGATAGGTCACAATGTTATACCCTCTGCAATCAATGAAAATGATGGATTGTATCCTCAGAGAGAGGTTCAAAATTATATCAAAGAACTTGGGACAAGAATTGCTTTGATTACTCCAAGAAAAGTTGATTATCAATTTTATGTTGTAAATTCTTCTCAAATAAATGCTTTTGCCCTGCCAGGAGGACCTGTCTTTGTGACAAGAGGGCTTCTTTTAAAGATGGACAAAGAAAGTGAACTTGTAGGAGTTTTAGCACATGAACTTGGTCATATTAATGCAAGGCATCATGCAAAATTTCTTGAAAAAACCTATGGAATGAACATGCTTTTAGGAATTCTTGGCATAGCCATACAGGACAGCAAGTATGCTTCAGCAGTTATGAGTCTTGCTCAAATATCCGCAGGACTTCTTCAGCTGAAATTTAGCAGAGACCAAGAAAATGAAGCAGATTCACTTGGTATAAGGTTTAGCTATCAAGCTGGATATGATCCAGCAGGTCTAATAAGTATGTTTGAAAAATTTAAAGAGATGGAAAGAGCCCACTTTGTTGAATGGTTAAGTACCCATCCTTTGCCTGATACAAGAATAAAAAATGTCAGGCATTTAATTTCAGAGCAGTATCCTCAATCATATAGTTTAACTAAGGATAGCCAGAGGTTTCATATAATAAAGACAATGCTTGAGTCAACTAGACAGTCTTATGAATATGTTGAAAAGGCTAAAAAATATATAAAATCCAGCAATTACACTGAAGCAATTAATCTTCTTGACAGAGCAATAGAGCTTTACAGCAGTAACACAGCTTATACATATAGAGCTCTTGTGAATCTTATTTTAAAAAAATACAACAATGCAATAGTAGATGCAGAAAAAGCAATAGAGCTTGACAGTCTTTATTTTAAACCATATTTTATAAAAGGTATTGCATTACATCACAAAGGTAAATGGCATGAAAGTATAAGGGATCTTGAAAAAGCAAAAAAGCTAATAAGTAATAATGCAGATGTTTATTACTATCTTGGAGTTGATTATCAAGAAATTGGTGATAGAAAAAATGCTATTGATAATCTATCCAATGCACTGGCTCTTACTGATGGAAAACGTGGGTGGGAAGCAGATGCGCAAAGGAGATTAAGAATATTAAAAAACTATTAGGGATGGAAATATTATGAATATGCTTTTTATTATTACAACAGATAATGCTGAAACCTATTTATAATGCAATGCGTCTTGAAAATACTGCTGTTAGCAAAGGTGACAGAGTAAGTGTTTTCATACTCGGGAAAGCCGTGCTTTTTGAGCAAGTAAGCAATGAAAAGTTTAACATTAAAGAACAGGTAGAACAGTTTAAAGGAGAGATATATATATGTATGAGGTATGCATGAAAGCTCACGGTCTTGTGAAATCAGAATTATATCCCATAGAATATATGAATTATCTTTATGAGTTAATTATCAAAGCAGACAAAGTGATTACATTTTAAAAGGAGAAATTATGAAAAGGGCACACCTTTTTATAAGCGGAAGAGTTCAGGGAGTTTTCTATAGAGCTTTTACAGAAGAGATTGCTTACTCTCTTAGATTAAATGGATGGGTTAGAAACTTAAGAGATGGCAGAGTTGAAGCAGTATTTGAAGGAGATGAAGATAAAATATCTATTGCTATCCAGCACTGCAAGGAAGGTCCACCTTATGCAAAAGTTGATAATATTGAAGTAATATGGGAAGAACCTGAAGGGCTAAAAGGATTTGAAATAAGAAGAACTGCTTGACTAAACTGAATCTTAAAGGTTTAAATAAATGTTATGAAAATTTTACTTAAATTTTTTATCATTACTGTTATTCTTTCTTTGCTTCTTAGTTGCGGTGGAAAAGAAGCTGTTAAAAAGGAAGAATTTGATCCTGTTGTTTATCTAAAAAAAGCTGATGAACTTGTCAATAAAAAAGAGTATGAAGAAGCAAGAAAGCTTTTGCTTGAAATAAAAAACAGAGAATCAGCTAAAGAATATGCCCCCCTTGCACAGCTTAAGATAGCCGATTCATATTTAAAAGAGGATGAACCCGAGCTTGCAATTGCTGAATATAGAAGATTTATTGAACTTTATCCCGAATCTACCTATGCTCCTTATGCCCAATATAGTATTGGAATGGCATATTTTAGGCAAATAGAAGGACCTGAAAGAGGAGCAGGAACAGCCCAGAAAGCTCTAAACGAATTTTTAAAGCTTGAAAAAATGTATCCAAGACATCCTTACGGAGAAATTCTTCCTTTAAGAATTCAAAAATGTAGAAATATTATTGCAGAAGGAGAGCTTATAATAGGCAAGTTTTATTACAAAAAAGGCTCTTACAAAGCTGCTATTGGAAGATTTGAAGGGATAGTTAAAAACTATTCAGACTTCAAAAATCTGGATGAAACTCTCTATTTGCTCGTAGATTCATATAAGAATCTTAATATGTTAGAAAAAGCGAAGGAATATTTAAAATTTTTAAAAGAAAGATTTCCAGATAGCCAGTTTGCAAAAAAGGCAGAAGGACTCAGATTTTAATAAATGACTAAGCTTTTCCCCATTCTTGTAGATATAAAAGATAAAAAATGTGTTATCATTGGCGGTGGAACTGTTGCTGAAAGAAAAATAAAAACTCTACTTAAATATGGCGCTAAAATAACATTAATAAGCCCTGAAATTAATGATAATATCAAAGAAATAGTAAAAAAAGGAGAAATAAAACATATAAAAGCTGAATACAAAAAAGAATACATCAAAAATGCTTTTTTAGTAATAGCTGCCACATCAAATGACAAATTAAATGCTCAAATAGCAAAAGATGCTAAATTTTTGGTAAATTGCGTTAGCGGACAATATAGCTTGAATTCTAATGGCTTACTTTATAATGTTCCAGCAATTCTCCATAAAGGAGATTTAACCATTGCTGTTTCAACTGAATTTCCAGCATTAAGCAGAATAATCAGGGATGAAATCTCAAAATTTTATGGCAGAGAATTTGCTTTATATATAAAATATCTTAAAAAACTTAGGAAGGAAATTCAGAAAAAAATCCCTGATATTAAAAGAAGGCAAACAATTTTTAGGAAAATTGCGTCAAAAAAAATTGTGTCAATTTTGAAACAGTATGGGTTTAAAAAAGCTAAAAAGGAGATTGAAAAAATAATATATGAAATTTAAAGTAGCAGTCATTGGTGCTGGGTATTTTGGTCAACGACATATCAAAGTGCTCACTCAAATGCCTGATGTTGAAATTGTTGGTATCGCAGATAAAGATATTGAAAAAGCTCAAGAAATTGCGCAGCAGTATAACTTAAAATATTGTGATGATTATAGAGAATTATTAAAATCAGCTCAAATATTTTTTGTTGTAACTCCAACCATTACTCATTTTGATATAGGAATAGAATTAATAAATGAGGGGAAAGCTCTTTTCATAGAAAAACCTTTAACTGAAAAGCCTGTTTTTGCAGAGGAACTTCTCAATGAAGCAGCAAAAAAAAATGTAATAATTCAAGTTGGATTAATAGAAAGATATAATCCTGTAATAAAAAGTCTTGTGGGATGCCTTAGAAATCCTGTTTTTATTCAGGTAGAGAGAGTATCTCCTTTTCTTGGAAGAGCAATTGATACAGATGTTACCTATGACCTTATGATACATGACATTGACTTAATATGGATGTTACTTAGAAACTCAGGCAATTTTAAATTAAAAGATTTGAAAGTTTTCAGAAAGAATATAATAACTTCAAGAATTGATTATGCCAGTGTATGGATGGAATTTGATAATGCTAACTGTAATATTAAGGCTCATCTTACAGCAAGCAGGATTTCTTCTGTTTTCAATAGAAGAATATCCATTGTTCAGCAGAACAATGTTCTATATGCAGATTTGATAAACAGAACATTAACAGAAGTTGACAGTACAGGAAAAGTTACTGAAATTGTTGTAAAAGATAAAGATTCTCAGCCTCTATATGAAGAAATAAGAGATTTTCTAAATTCTGTAAAGCAAAAAAAGCCTTCCGAATATGCGCCATCTCCTAAGGAAATAATTGAAGTTATAGAAATAATAGATAAGATAAACGGAGGAAAATAAGATTTATGAAACCTTTTGTTGACCTAAAGGCACAATATGGAAACATCAAAGAAGAGATACTAAAATGTATAAATGAGATTCTTGAAAGCTCTCATTATATACTGGGCGAAAATGTAAAAGCCTTTGAAGAAGAAGTAAAATCTTATCTGGGAGTTAAAGAGGCTATTGGAGTTGCATCTGGAACAGATGCTCTTCATTTAGCTCTTAAAGCTCTAAATATTGGGAAAGGTGATGAAGTGATAACAACGCCCTTTACATTTTTTGCTACAGTAGAAGCGATAATTTATGTAGGAGCAAAACCTGTTTTTGTTGATATTGAAAAGGACACTTATAATATTGACTCTGAAAAAATTGAAGAAAAAATCACACCACGCACAAAAGCTATAATTCCAGTTCACCTATTTGGCTGTCCGGCAGATATGGAGAAAATAAATGATATTGCCAAAAGATATGGATTAAAGGTAGTTGAAGATACTGCTCAGGCATTTGGTGCAACTATTGACAATAAGAAGGTTGGAACCTTTGGTGATATTGGTTGTTTTAGTTTTTATCCAAGCAAAAATCTTGGATGCTTTGGTGATGGAGGAATGGTTGTAACTGATAATTTGGAAATAGCACAAAAAATAAGAATACTCAGAAATCATGGCTCTCATGGTAGATACATTCATGAAACAGTAGGTTTAAATTCAAGGCTTGATGAGATTCAGGCTGGAATTTTAAGAATTAAACTCAGGCATATAGAAGAATATAACAAATATAGACGAAAAAAAGCCTTTCTTTATACAAAACTTTTAAGTAATGCTGTGATCACGCCCAAGGAAAATGATAACAAATATCATGTATATCATCTTTATAGCATACGCTCAAGTTTCAGAGATAAAATAAAAGAAACATTGGCAAAGCACGAAATTCCTTCAGTTGTTTACTATCCTTTGCCATTGCATTTACAGAAAGCTTTGAGTTTTTTAGGATACAAAGAGGGGGATTTTCCTGTTTCAGAGGCTACATCAAAAGAGATCCTGTCTTTGCCCATATATCCAGAAATTCCCGATGATGAAGTTTATGAAATATCACAAATTATATTAAGATGCCTCCAAAACTTTTAATAGTTGCAGGTGAATCATCAGGAGAGCTTTATGGGTCATTGCTTGCTTCTTATATGAGAGAAGATTTTGAACTTATTGGTTTAGGTGGAAAATATATGGCTCAGGCAGGAATTAAGCTTCTTGGAGAAGTTACTCATTCTTTTGGAGCTTTTGAATTAGTCGGTCAACTAAGAAAAATTAAAAAAAATATGGAAGTTGCAACAAAAGCGTTGAAAGATGTTAAAGGAGTTGTACTAATTGACTTTCCAGATTTTAATCTTAGACTTGCAAAAAAAGCAAAAGAATCTGGCAAGAAGGTTCTTTACTACGTAAGCCCTCAGATCTGGGCGTGGAGGCATGGAAGACTAAATATTATTAAAAAAGTTGTAGATTACATGGCTGTTGTTTTACCATTTGAAGAGGAAATTTATAAAAAAGCAGGCATTCCAGCTCAATTTGTAGGTCATCCCATGTTTGAAGCAATGATTCAGGAACTAAGATCTGACTCTGAAGATTTCATGATTCAGAATCAAAAATTGTTGAAAAATAAATTTGGAATCAAACAGGACTTTGTAATTACCCTTATGCCAGGAAGCAGACCCTCTGAAATAAAGATGACAATGCCATTAATGTTTAGCCTTATAGATTACTTTGATAAACAGAAGACTCATTTTATAATACCAAAAGCACCTAATATTGAGTTTGGTGAAGAAACTGTTAAAAAACTCATCTCATCTGGAAATGTTACAATTTTCAATGAAAAATCCTTCACAGCTCTTGCAATGAGCGATGCTGCAGTAATTACATCAGGCACATCAACGCTCCAGGCAACTTTATTAAAAGTCCCAATGATAGTCATTTACAAAGTAAATCCTCTATCTTACATGCTTGGGAAAATGTTTATTAGAGGAGTGAAACATATTGCTCTGCCAAATGTAATAGGTGATTTTATGAATGAAGGAGACATACGAGTTACAGAGTTTATTCAAAAACTTGATGCTAAAAAAATTGCAGAAAAAATTAACCTGTTACTTTATGATAGTAATTATAGAGGTAAAATAATCAATTTTCTTGATAATATTAGAAAATACTTTATTAACAAAAAAGCATCAAAGAATGTTGCAGAAATATGCAAACAGCTTTTTTAATATACAATTTTTTATACTTAGTTGCATTAATATTTTTCCTGCCGATTGAGTATTTTAAAAGACCTATCTTCTTAAGGAAAAGATGGATAAGAGAAAAATTTGGATTATTAGAACAAAAAGAACAAAATTTGCCTAAACTATGGATTCATGCAGTATCAGTTGGAGAAGTAATTGCAGTATCAAGAATGATTAGAGAACTCTCAAGTGATTATAAAATAATTCTGAGCACAATCACTGATACAGGTCAAAAAGTGGCACAAGAAAGATTTAAAGATTTCAATGTAAAAATAGTTTACATGCCCTTTGATATTTCATGGGCTATTAAAAGATTTTTAAAACATTTTAATCCAGTGGCTATTATTCTTACTGAAACAGAACTCTGGCCTAATTTAATAAGAATTGCTTCTAAAAATATTCCAGTAATCCTTATAAATGGAAGAATCAGTGATAAGTCATTTAAAGGTTACTATAAAATTAAATTTTTTATAAGGCATTTACTTGAAAAACTAAGTCTTATATGTGTTCAGGAACATCAATATAAAGAAAAATTCATAACTCTGGGCGCAGAAAAAGAAAAAATTCATGTTACAGGCAACATGAAGTTTGATATTGAACTAAAGGAAATCCCCTTTACCTGGGAAAATTCTATACCAAAACCTATAATTCTTGCAGGAAGCACTCATGAACCAGAAGAAGAGATAATTCTTAATGCTTTTTTCAATCTTGACATAAATGCAACATTAATTATTGCACCAAGACATCCTGAGAGATTTGCTGAAGTGGAAAATCTTATAAAAAGAAAAATTAAAGAAACAAATAAAATGGTATATTTTTCAAAGCAAAGTGAAATATCATCAACTTTTAACGTTTTATATTACCCAACCATCTGCATTATTCTTGTTGATCAGATAGGTATTTTAGGTTCACTTTACAGGGTATGTGACATAGCAATTATTGGTGGAAGCTTTATACCTCATGGAGGACAGAATCCTCTTGAGCCAGCATACTGGAGAAAACCTATTATCTGTGGTCCCTATATGCATAATTTTCCATTTATTGAGGAATTCCTAAAACAAAAAGCCTCCATTATGACAGATAAAAATTCTCTTGAAAAAGTAATAAATGAACTCATAGACAGAAAACAACTGAGAGATTCAATGGGTAATAAAGCCTACAATATGTTCCTTACTAAATCAGGAGCTACAGATAGAACATTGGAACTTCTGAAAAACTTTATTCTTCAGCAAGCCTCTCCAACTCAGACAGCTTATCTGAATGTCCAATAACTATGAGAGTATCTCCATCCTTTATTAAAGTTTGAGAAGTTGGATTGAACTTCATTCTTCCATCACTTCTTTTTATTCCTATTATTATTACACCTAAATCTCTACCCATTCCACTTTGACCAATAGTTTTTCCAATAAGAGAAGATTTTTTCGAAATTTCTATCTCTTCAATTTGAATCTCCGCATACTCTGCCCTTGTTGCAAACTCAAGAAAATCTACAACTGTTGGCCTCAACACAGTATGAGCCATCCTTAATCCACCAATAAAATAAGGAGAAACAACTCTGTCAGCACCTGCTCTCTTTAGTTTATGTTCTGCTTCTTTGTCCACTGCTCTTGCTACAATAAAAAGATTTTTATTCAATTCTCTTGCACTCAATACAACATATAAATTCTCTGCATCTGAAGGTAAAACACTAATCAAACCTTTAGCCCTCTGTATTCCTGCAGAAATCAAAACTTCATCATGAGTGGCATCTCCCTCAATATATACAATATCCTCTTCCTGTTGCAAATTAGCCTTATTTTTTTCAATAATTACCACTGGAATATTGCTGGCTTTAAGTTCTTTCACTATAATGCTCCCCATTCTGCCATAACCACAAATAATATAATGATTTGAAAGTGCTTCAATTTTTTTGTTCATTTTTCTTTTTTTAAATACTTCCTTTATCTCACCTTCAATTATTATTCTTGCACCTACTGTAAGAGTATATGTAAAAATACCAAATCCACTGAGTATTAAGATTATTGTAAAAATTTTACCATTTTCACTCAATTCCTTGACTTCTCTAAATCCTACTGTAGCGAGTGTAATAACAGTCATATATAAAGCATCAAGAAAACTCATGCTCTCAATACTCATATATCCAAATGTGCCAAATAAAAGAATACCCATAAGAAGAAGTAATATAACAACAAATTTTCTGTTAATTAACTTAACTATTACAATATATATCACAGGCAACATAAGATATAAAATTATATCACAATAAGGCATAAAGAAATATGAATGCTTACAGAAAAATAATAAAATCTTGTTTTAAAAATTGGGATTTACTCAGAAAAATATCTAACAGATGTCTTAAAACAAAAAGATGGAACGGAAATGTCACTCTTATGGTGCTTGATGCAGCCATTACATCTGTGGGAGTAAACTATTTTCAAGTTGTTGTACCAAAAGTCAGAGCATTTGAAAAAGAATTTATAAAAACTATGCGAATTAAATCTCTGTCATCTCTTGCCAGATTTGATTTTAAAGAAGCCTTCCATATATGGAAAAACACTCGTTCATGGCAGGTTGCAATAGAAATAGCAAAATATCTATCCACACTTTCAGAAAATGATAAAGACTCTCTTAGATTATGGGCAAAAAATTCTTCCCTTGAGCAATGGGAAGCCAATCCCGTTGGTAGAATTAAAGGAGTAGGACTCATCACATATCAGTATTTAAGGATGATGGGAGGAGTAGATACTGTTATGCCTGATAAAATCGTAAAGAGAGTAATAAATGAAATGCTTATTAAAGCTGGCGAAATGCCTGTTCATGATGATATGGAATTTATCAAGAAAGCAGAAATTCTTGCGAAACAGACAGGCTATAGCCCTGTAGAACTTTGCTTTATAACATGGTTTATAAACAATAAAGACAAACTCTCAGAGATGCCATGAAACAGATGACTGCAAGGTTTTCTACCTCTTAACCATGAAAGAATTTTAAAAACTTCTTCAGGATTAACAGGCTTTGTTAAATAATCATTCATTTGTATTTAATGGAGTGCGGATTTCATGACTCATGTTCAAAAGAAACTGAGTTTTTGCAAAAGCTGCAGTCTTAGCTTGGATTGCAAGCTCTTTGGAACGAACAACTTCTTCTTCAAGCTTTCTTTCTTTTTGTTGTAGCATATTAAATGTTTCATCAAGTCTTTTATTTGCATTATCTGTTAAAATCCATAGCAAAAAAAGATTTCCAAAACACAATGTAAAAACAAAAATCAAATTTAAAAAATTCCTGTTGCTGACAACTGACCATAAAAATCCAAAATCTTTCATGACAAGAAGATGTCCTACTATTTGACCACTTTTAGACACTAAAGGGATTATGTCACATCCATAAACTGTAGAATTTTTCTCAAAGTAATAGGATTCCATTTCATGGAAACTTTTTTCCCTGAGCATTTTTTGAATCTCATAGGGAACAGATTTCATGGTTTGCTTTAAAATAACGATTTGTGGATAATCATCCCACGTTCCTGTATAACCATAATTTTTCTTTCCTATTTCAAAGATTTCCTTGCCCATAAAATTTTTATATGCAACTGTAAAAATATCAGAATCATGTTCTCTAAAAAAATTCTTTGAAAATTCAAACAGCTGAATACCCAAAACAATGTAACCAGCAATCTTTTCTCCTTTTTTAATGGTTTGTGTATAACTCAATAAGAATCCTCCTTTTGTTCCAGCTTCTATACCCCAAGAGTCTTTTCCTGTATTGACTGCTTCAGTTATTACAGGTGTAATTCTACTATCACCGTATTCTTTAGGCAGATGAGCTCTAAAAAACACCTTTAAATCTGGCTCAAGAAATATAAAATGAGTTGTGTAATATTTATTTTTCAATTCCATGAAACAGGCTGTATTTTATGACTTAAAACTTCTCGATTTCTATTTAAAAATGCATCAATCAATTCTTTATTTTTAAGAATTTTTTCTATTTCTTCTTTAAAAATATGAATCTGTTCTCTAATATTTTCATTCCATTGAAATAGACTATTTTTCTTATAAAGAGCTGTGTGTGATTTAAGTCCCTGAATCTCATACCAGTAGTTATAAAATCCCCATAGAGTTATTCCAAGAAAA
>FMJZ01055743.1_pt1 | contig 11619 bp, 9 predicted proteins | sample 1987881 | NCBI WGS metagenome assembly FMJZ01 (sample SAMEA4378227, study PRJEB15110) | soil metagenome | biome: soil; feature: Field; material: Soil | place: India | collected 2015-03-11 | depth 0 m | reverse complement strand
ATCCACGCGACCAGTGGGATAAATTCCAGATAATTCTCTACGATACCACCCTTGCGAGTGAAGACGGAAACTCCCGGTTTCTGTTCCAGTATCTTACCGCAAATCAACCTGGTACTTCGGCCACCGTTGGCATCCAGGACCACACAATGAGCAAGTTCATCCAGACCCTCTTTGACAGCACCTATCACCGCGGCGCATCACCCTGGATTCCCGGACATGCGATAAAGTTCTCCACCGACAACCCAACCGGTGTAAAGGAAGAGTTTGGTGTCACACTGCTGAGCAACGGCAGAACACTTCTGGTTGCACCCAATTTATTCCGGAGAAGCACCACCATCCACTTCCTGGTGAGCAAAGAGGGCATGGTAGAACTGAAGGTATTTGATGCCACCGGCCGGATGGTGAAAACCATCGCCCGGAACAGGATGCCAGTAGGAAGTTACTCGGCGATCTGGAACGGAACCGATGATACGGACCGACAACTCAGTCAGGGTGTCTACTTTGTCCGATTGATAACCCCGGATACTTCAGTTAAAATCAAAACCGTTCTCAACCGCTAAAGGAACGAAGAACAGAACGGGGCTCAGATTGTCTGAGCCCCGTTTTTTTACATCAGTGCGAGCGCCCGTTCCAATGCCGCAGCCGCCTTTTCATTATCCGCCGCGCACTCCTGGAACAAATGGCTTATCTTAGATGATGCCGCCCACTTCTTTAAATCCACCCCGGCGGCACCCGGCAATGTTTTTTTAAGACAATCAAGATTACCGAAGGAGTGATGGAATAACTCCGCCGCCTGATTTAACTGCTCAGCCGCCTTCGACCACCTTTTTGCCAGCCGCTGGCAGAAACCCGCGGCAAACATCTGCAGTTCCCAGTAACACATAACACTATAGGCATTACCGAGGAAATCCGCTTTGCCCTTTTCCAAAACATCTGCCCAGGTGCGAAAGGCACTGGCACCGTAATAATAGTCCGGATCAAAACATGCCTGCTGCCCCCTTAAAAGTTTCACCGCCCTGGAAACCGCCTGACGCTCCTGCCTCTCCCGATCCGGCTTTATCGGTGTTGTAAAAAAGAGCGCTGCCAGTCGCCCGGTAGTTTGTAACCGGTCAAACCTAACCGGCTCTTCCTGCTTCTCCTCCGGACCTAACGGAATAATTTCTCCCTCCCGTCTCCCACAACTCCGTGAAGAACGAACCAGATAACAATCTTCCCGATAACCATAAACTATCCCGAATTCCGGTCCGGCACCAGCGCCCCAGACGACACAACACCTTCCCGCATCAACTTCTGCCCGAACCCTTTCAAATAACTCCACCAGCAATTCCTGTTCATCTTCTCCTCGCTCCACTGCTATCATCTCCACTGTTAGCCCCAGTGCTTGAGTGCCTTCAACCAGCACCTCCCAATCAAACGCTACCGGACCAACGGGAAAAAGTTCGGGGTGAATATTAATAATAAATGCGTAACCACTCATCCCTGCCACTTCGGTAAAATCACACTCTATTCCCCGGGAACGCAATACACTCGTAACCGCCCCCACATAACTCACCCAGGACCAGGGCGGCAGCAGTTTGACGTCAACCACCTTTTCACCAGCCCATTGAACCCCCATTAACTACTCCTTATTTCTTTATCAACCAATCTATCGGGTTAACCGCTTTACCCCCAATCCGGATTTCAAAATGCAAAACATCATTACTTAATCCCACCGTATCGCCTCCCCCCACCCGTTGCCCGGTTTTCACCCTCAGTTCACCCAATCGGCCGTAAACGGAATGAAACCCACCGCCGTGTTCAACGATAACCAAAAGCCCCTGCCCCATAAACAGATCCGCATAACTAACCATCCCGTCGGCAATCGCGGTCACCGCCTCACCCCGTTTACAGGCGATATCAATCCCGAGGTTTTTGGTCTTGGTCCCGTATTTCGGGTCCACGTGGGTACCGAATTGCCCTATAACCGTTCCCGGCACCGGCCAAGGCAATCGTCCCTTTTTTTCTTCCATCGGATGGCGGGAAGAAATAACCCTTGCCGGGCTTTCTACTTTTTCCCTCCTAGTTCGGTGATACCGGGGCGAATTTGTATAAATTGCCGAACAACCGATACAAATCAACACCAGCATCAACCAAAACCTCTCATAGACCACTAAAATCTTCTACCCACTTCTCAGCCAAAGTCAACCCTTGCCCGGTAAATAGCAAGCAGCCGGATCCGAGAAATCCCCGAATCCGGCTGCTTGCTTAACCGAATTAACTGCTCATCACGGAAAAATCCCTCGTTCCTTATATACTTTTTCCAGTCGCGAAAGTGCTACGATATAAGCCGCGGTGCGCCAGTCAACACTGTATTTCTGCGCCGTATCTCTAACCCGCTCATAGGCAGAAACTATTTTCTTGTAGAGTTTGCAATCTACCTCCTGCAACTCCCAGAATTCACTCCGCTTATTTTGCAACCACTCAAAATAACTGACTATCACCCCACCGGAATTACAAAGCACGTCCGGGAGCACATCAATACCCCGTCTTATGAGAATCTTGTCCCCTTCCGGGTCAGTTGGACCGTTTGCCCCCTCCGCTATCAACTTCACATTCAACATTGAAGCCGTCTCACCTGTAATCTGATTTTCCAGCGCCGCGGGAATGAAAATGTCCGCCTGTGTTTTAAGAAACTCCTCATGGCCGATTGGTTTTGCCTTCTGGTACCCTCGTACTCCGCCGTGCACTTTAACATAATCCGTAAGGTCATCGGGGTCAATCCCGCTGTCATTTTTGATTGCTCCAGTAACATCTTCCACCGCCAGCAACTTCGCGCCGAAGGGTTTCAACAACCGTGCTGCCCAGGAACCAACATTACCAAACCCCTGAACGATAAAAGTGGCACCATTTAAATCAAAATTGTGATCCTTCGCCCATTGCCGGATGAGAAAAACCACCCCCTGACCGGTCGCCTTATCTCGACCAACACTCCCACCGGATTCAATCGGTTTACCGGTAACCACATGTAAACATCGCTGACGTTCCGTTGCCGGCATCATTGACTGGTAGGTATCCAGTATCCAGGCCATGATCTGAGGATTAGTGTTCACATCAGGCGCCGGGATATCGTATTCCGGACCGATAGTATTGCCCAGGGCAAAAGTGAAGCGCCGTGTTATTCGCTCCAGTTCGGAAAAGGAATATTCCCGGGGGTCAATCTGAATCCCTCCCTTAGCGCCACCGAATGGAATATTCACTATCGCCGATTTCCATGTCATCCAGGTAGCCAGGGCTCTCACTTCATCAATATCTACCGCCGGATGGAATCGCAATCCTCCTTTAAAAGGCCCCAGGGCGTTATTGTGCTGAACCCGATAGCCGGTAAAAACCTCTATCCGCCCGTCATCCATCCTTACCGGAAAATGCACAACTACCTCATTCATCGTCGTTCCCAGAATCTTACGGACACCCGGGTCGAGTTTCATTAAATCAGCGGCTCTATTAAACTGAGCAATTACATTCTCGTATACGTTCCGTCGCCTCTCTTTGCTCACGAATTTAGTCGCAAGTTTTTTCTTGCTACGGACAGTCACTGAAGCAGTTCCCATATCTATTTCCTTTCTTTACTTTAGATACTCCTCGGTTCATTGATACTCTTCGCAGTGCCAGACCCCAATCTCTTTATTGCGAATCGTACAATCCTTCCGATTGTCACAGTTAACACATAATCCTTTGTATTCATCCCACTCGCGCATTTCTTCAGCTGTAGGCGCAGTTTCCTTCACCTGTTCTTCTAAAAGTGGCGGCGTAAACGAGTCAAATTCCTCGCAAAAAACCACCGGCTGGCACTGATTCTGTAAATAACCACATTTCCGCGCATGATTGCAGGTTGCACACAACCCTGTTAGAGATAAAGAAGATTCGGCTGCCTTGTTCTTAGTCGCGGTTACTCTTTTCGCCTTTGTTGCTTTTACCGCTTTGGTTACTGTGGACATATTTCTACCTCCTTTTCTGTTTGCTATTTTTCCTTCTCATAACACCCAGTTATTCACATACCCTCCACACGCATACATAATTAGCAACAACCGTACCCAAGCAGCAGTAATAGAAGACTTTTTAGATGTTGTTTGAGTAACTTTTGATAAAACAATATCTTAAACCGCATTGTTGTTAATGGAGAAAAAAAATAAAATACAGAACTTATGATTTATTGCGAGGAAAAAATTCCCACCGGGGAAAATCTCCCTGATTTGAATTTATTCGCTGGCAGAAAGGTCTTTTAATTTATTTCTAATTGTCTTTCGGTCTATTCCCAATATTTTTGCCGCCTTGCTTACATTACCTCCCACACTGGCAAGCACCTTTCGGATGTAGTCGCGCTCTACCTCCTCTAAAGTCCGGTTCAACTCTTCTCCTTCATCTAAAGAAAAACGCATATGTTTAGGAAAATCAGTGACATCAATCTTGTCCGTATCATACATAACCAAGAGGCGCTGAATCAGATTTTCTAATTCTCTCACATTCCCGGGCCAGTCATAACGTCTTAAAGCCAGAAGCGCCGCGTCGGTAAACCTAGGCACAGCCCTTCCTATTTCGGCGGCAAATTTCTGCAGGAAATGGTTGGCAAGTATTAAAATGTCATCTCCCCGTTCGCGTAATGGCGGAACGGAAATCGTAAGGACGTTGAGTCTAAAGAAAAGGTCCTCCCGGAAAACGCCCTTCTGCACCAGTTTTAGCAAGTCTTTGTTAGTAGCCGCCATTATCCGCACATCCACTTTATAAACCCGGTTATCGCCAACCATCCGAACCTCTTTATCCTGTAATACTCGCAAAAGTTTAACCTGCATCGGTATGCTGGTTTCCCCGATTTCATCCAGAAAAATTGACCCGCCCTCCGCGGTCTGAAAAAATCCCGCCCGCGTTTCGGTGGCACCGGTAAAAGCCCCTTTAACATATCCGAAAAGTTCACTTTCCAGGAGTCCCTCGGGAATACCGCCACAGTTAACCGGCACAAAAGGTGCAGATGCCCTTTTGCTGGAATAATGTATTGCTCGGGCGATGAGTTCTTTACCAGTACCACTTTCTCCGGTAATTAAAACCGTTGCCGAGACTTTTGCCGCCCGCTCAATTGCCGCAAACACCTTCTTCATTGCCGGCGAATCTCCAATTAACCCCGGATAAAACCTTTGCACCGATATCGCTTCCACTCGGGCGGAACGCCGAACCTGTAATTTATTAAGAACCTGTTTTACTGCTTTAAGGAGTTCCTCGCTGGTAAATGGTTTCGCGAGATATTCCTCGGCTCCTGTCTTTACCGCTTGAACCGCACTTTCCACCGTCGCATAACCGGTAATCACCATTACCTCGGTATCGTCAATGTTCTCGCGGACATAACGAACAAGGTCTAATCCGCTAACCCCGGGCATCTTCAGGTCGGTAATTACTAAATCCACCTTCGTTTTAGCCAAAATTGTCAATGCTTCAGAGACGCTTTGGGCAGTATAAACCTGAAAGCCAGCGGTAGTCAGATTCCGCTCCAGCACCTCAAGTGTATCAGGTACATCATCAACAACCAGAATTCTCCCCTCCGAACTCATCGCTCATCACCTCTCTTTTCTACCGGTCCTCTAATTGGTAAAATTACTTCAAACCGGCTGCCTTTCCCGGGTTCACTTTCCACATTTATTGAGCCCCCATGCCCGCTTACAATCCCGTGGACAACCGAAAGCCCCAGTCCGGTTCCTTCTCCCACCGGTTTGGTGGTAAAAAACGGAATAAATATCTGCTGTTTCACCTCCTCGGTCATTCCGATACCGGTATCCTCTACTATCAATACAACTGTATTATTGCGCTGAGTGGTTCTGATAAACAATTTACCCCCCTGGGGCATCGCCTGAATTGCATTTACAACTAAGTTTACAAGCACCTGCTGAATCTGCGCGGGGTCGGCAACTATTTCGGGCAACTCCGGTGCCAAATCCCGAATAACTTCAATGCCCGCTTTTACACAACGACTAGTGAGAAAATAAAGGCCGTCATTTATCAACTGATTTAAATTAACCCGCCCAACATTAGGAGGTTTCTGGCGGGCGAACAACATCAGTTTACTGATAACTTCGCGTGCATGTAGTACCGCCTTCACTATCCGTTCCACATCCTTCTCCGCCTGAACCGGCATCCCTGGTGTCTTTTGCAATAATTGGGCAAATCCCAGTATATTTGCCAGTGGCTCATTTAACTCGTGGGCAACTCCGGCTGCCAGCTGTCCAATCGTCGCCAGCCGGTCGGCATGTCGTAATTGAGCCTCTAGACGCTTTTTCTCCTGCGCCGCCTCCCAGCGCTCAATAAAAATACCCACTTCTCGGGCTACTGCATCAATTAAATGTCTTTCTTCTTTTAGAAATGGCCCTTCGTCAAGTTCTGGCCTTGTTTCCGAATAGGTAATTTCTACTAATCCCCGTCGCCGCCCGTGAACAGTTATTTCCGCCTGTTGCTGATATATCCCTGATTTATAATTCTCGGTGAAATAACTTTTACCATCCAGTTCTATTCGGGCCGAAGCAATCTCCGGATATAACCAAGCAACCGGCAATTTCTCCACTATCTTCTTCAGCGATTTCTCAATATCCTCGTTCCCCCGCCCCAGAATTTTATCAACCTCATAAAGACAGGTTAGTTCTTTAACCCGCTCCCGGAGAGCCGCCTGGGCTCGCCGGTCAGCAATGGCGATACCGAGAGTCTGTGCCACTCCCTGATAAAACTCCACTTCATAACCACGGAAAAAACCCGGCGTCCGACTTTTGAGAAAAACCAAACCGTGACTGCTTTCGCCTATGGAGAAAGTCAGTATGGCAAGCGAACGAAAAACTCCACCAATGGTAATTGGCTTATTTTCATTCAACTCTATCGGCAGCGAGGTATCGTTCACCCAGAAAGCGCCGTTGCTTGTAAAATAAGGCTGATTCAGGCTGATCTGTCCTGTTGCCAATTTGGTCCCGAGCCACAGAAGTCGTCCTTCTTCTGTTTCTTTTAATGCATGAAGACCGAACTCCTCTGGTATGCCATTTCGAGAAACAACGGAAAACGAAAATTTTTTCTCCGGCTTATTGACAAATACCCCATAGTAATATCGCACCCCTTCATTTACATGTAGTTCTGTCTGGTCACACTCAGAAAAATCCGCCATTTCCTCCAGAACCATCTGAGTAAACTCGCTTCTTGGTATACCCAGATTCGCTGCCCGAAGAATTCGTCGGGAAAGGGCGCAGAACTCTTCGGCCAAACTCCGACCGTAATTGCGACTGCGCCCGTTTTTCTTTCTTCTTTCCTTCATGCTTATTTACCTATTGATAAACCACATCACCGGAGAGCCAAAAACAATCAAGAATTTTAATGGAGGCGGCGGGAATCGAACCCGCGTCCGAAGCGTTCAGAACTCAGGTTCTACATAGTTAGTCAGCCTTTATTTTCTCGCCCACCACTTCGCCGACTGACAGGCAGCGGTGGGCCAGCTTCAGTAAATATCCGGCTGTTACCCTGAGGCACAATAACAGCCTTAATCACCCTATTAGACCCTGAACCGGCGCCGGGTGAAAATCGCCGGCCAAGGGGCTACCTTATTTTAGGCAGCCAGTGCGTAGCTGCTATTGGCAGCTGTAGTCCCTCTGTTAGAATTAACGAGGCAACAGAGGAGCCTCGCTATGCCCCTGAGTCCCTCAGGCACTCCGTCGAGACCGTTCGCCCCCGACAGAAACACAGACGCAAGCGCGCACCACTCCTGATTGTGTAATATTATTTTAACTCTTTATCGGGAAAATGTCAAACGACTTGAACCGCCGTTTAACCGGAGCACTTTGTCCCTTAACACACTCCCACCTCATAATTTAATGGTTAAATTTTATTTTAACGCCACTTACGCCATTGACAAACACTTGAAACTGACCGGGAACTCAAATACCCACCAAAAGAAGAAACAGGAAACCGAATGGAGATCGCTTTTCCTGGTGCTTTATTGTTTTACTGAGAAAAACGCCTAACCAACCGCCCCAGAACCCGTTCTTTAACCATTTTTATATCCGGACAGCGACGCATCTGGATTGGTGCCCCAACATAAAAGTATTTTTCTCGGGGTTCGTTGAGTGCATTGAAGAAACCAAAACCACACCCCTTGATATTCCCTTTATCGCCCGACTCTATTGCTGGACCACAACCAGACCAGACCATTGCGCTCCCATCCCCTTCCAGGACATCGGCAACAAAAGCAGGAAAAACTCTCTCCGGAGATATCATCAGAAAAGTATCTTTCACAATCGTATCGAGATGGAAACTCCAGTCATCCTCTCCTCCCAATGTATCCCGATAATCATACTCAATGTCAATTTCCACCCAATACCACTCGGCACCAACTGATGGATGCCAAGAGATGAAAAGCGTTGAATCCCGGTCAAGGATATAACCTTCCGGAGGCGTAGTTAAAGAAAAATTACCCGGCATTCTAACTTTAGCCCCTGCCCTGCCCCAGTAGTGGGTAACTTCCAGCTCGTAAATGTAATCCACAGGAAATGCCATTGTATCGCCATACCTGTATTTCGTCCAGGTATAGTAGAACGCATCCAGTGTTTCGTTGTTGAGTACGACTACCGGGACCATTCGTAGTCCGTGATTATCAAACACCTCAACATACCGTTCGTACTCAACTGAATAATCATAAAACTCGCCCCGATAAAGGTAGCCATTTATCATCGGTTCCGAGTAATTGGGGTCAAACTGACGGCAACCAGAAAATACCAAGAAGATACCGCCTGCTAATGCCGGTAATTTTCTTAAAAGCACCGTTAATCCAGCCGCAAAGGCATTAGAATGAATAAATCCTCTCCCTCGGTTTTTCTCTCTTCGGGTTTAAATAGTACCGGCGCCATCGGACCGGAAAACTCCACCATCACGCCATCAGAACTGAGATGCTGCAAAATTTCCAGAAGATAACCACCGTTAAAACCGATGCGTGTCGCCTCACCTTCAAATTCGCAATCCAATTGCTCTTCGCTCCGCCCCAATTCAGGATTTTCTGACCGTACCACCAATTCGCCCTTTTTGAATTCCAAACTGATCTGCTTGCCCACCGGCTGCGCCAAAATCTGTGCCCGGCGAACTGCCGCAAATAAATCGTCCCGATTTACCTTCGCCCGATTGGGATAACCTTTGGGGATAACCCGTTCATACTCCGGATACGGGCCTTCTATAGTTCGGGAAACCACAGTCATATCGGTCAGTTTGAATCCGATATTTCTGGAGTCGGCAAATACCTCCACCTTCTCCTCGCCCCGTGGTAAAATCTCAATTGCTTCCGGGTCAATTAAAAGTTTGGTTTTCCGCCCGGCCCCTTGCACTCGAGCGCCAGGCTTTATTTTTCTGGTGACACAAACCAGTCGGTAGCTATCGGTCGCGACCATCTTGGTTTCCGTCTTGGTGATTTCCCAGTTAATTCCGGTCATCGCCGGACGTGCTTCATCCTGGGACACGGCAAAACTGCACATGTCAAACATATCAAAAATTGTCGCTAAAGGAAATTCTAATTGTTCCTCTTCCGGCAGCGGCGGCAGCTGCGGAAACTCCCCTGGTGCTAGCCGCACCAATGATGCTTTCATTCTCCCGCTTTCAATTGAAAGCATACCGCCGTCATCGCAAATTGTCACCCGGGAACCAAAACTCTCTCTAATCAGTTCGGTGATCTTGCGTCCGTTCACCAGTACACTTCCCGCTTCTCCCGGCTCGGCAAGAGAAATTTCTTTTTTAACCGTCGTATCGCCGTTGGTCCCGGTTATATTAAGTTTATTTCCGACCACCTCCAGGAGAATATTCTGGAAAACCGGATAGGTGCTTTTCACAGGCACAATTCGGACAACGGTACCCAGCACATCGGCAAAAACTTCACGGTCTAATTCACAGCGCATACCGCCTCCTTTTTATAAAACTCACTTTTATAGTTCTACTCCAAATTATCCCCCTGTCAAGTTTACCAATCTACTGTGATGACATGTTAATAAAAAGCGGGTACCCTTTCGGAAAGGGTACCCGTGACTGGTTTCTCCTGGAAACGGGCTATACCACTCCCTGATCCATCATCGCATCAGCCACCTTGATGAACCCGGCAATGTTAGCGCCTTTGAGGTAATTTATGAAGTTTCCTTCTTGACCGTAAGTCACGCACTGTTGATGAATTGCCTTCATAATTCCGCGCAGCCGCTGATCAACCTCTTCCCGCGACCAGGAAAGCCTTAAACTGTTCTGAGACATCTCCAATCCTGAGGTAGCAACACCACCGGCATTCGCTGCCTTTCCCGGACCATAAAGAATCTTGTGCTCTAAGTAAATATCAATCGCTTCTGGCGTAGACGGCATATTGGCACCCTCTGAGACCACATACACACCATTGCGCATCAGATTTTTGGCATCCACACCGTTAATCTCGTTTTGGGTCGCGCTGGGGAATGCGCATTGCGCCTTATGGTTCCAAAGCGGATTGTAATCCAGTTTTGGATCAACCGGTGTATAGACTACACCCTTAAACTTGTCCGCGTATTCCTTAATCCGACCCCGACGGACATTCTTTAACTCCTTCACAAACTCCAGTTTCTCCGGAGTAATTCCTGCCTCGTCATAAATGTAACCGTTTGAATCGGATAGCGTTACCGCCTTGGCGCCGAGTTGAATCAGTTTCTCCACCGTGTACTGGGCCACATTACCCGAGCCAGAAACAAGACAAACCTTACCTTCTAATGTTTCCCCCCGCGTAGCAAGCATCTCGGCGGCAAAATAAACCGCGCCGTACCCGGTCGCCTCGGGACGGATTAAACTGCCCCCCCAATTCAATCCCTTGCCGGTTAAAACGCCGGTAAATTCGTTCCTTAAACGCTTGTACTGACCAAAGAGATAACCAATCTCTCTGGCACCAACACCAATATCCCCTGCAGGCACATCGGTATCCGGTCCAATGTGGCGGAAAAGTTCATTCATAAAGCTCTGGCAGAAATGCATTACCTCGTTATCCGACTTCCCCTTGGGGTCAAAATCAGAACCACCTTTTCCTCCCCCCAGCGGCAAAGTTGTCAGGGAGTTCTTGAACACCTGCTCAAAGGCGAGGAACTTCAACAGCCCGAGATATACGGTGGGATGAAAACGTAAACCACCTTTATAAGGACCGATTGCCGAATTCATTTCTACCCGATAGCCACGGTTAACCTGAACCTCTCCCTTGTCATCAACCCACGGCACCCGGAAAATGATCACCCGTTCTGGTTCGCACATCCGTTCAAGAATCTTTGCCTTCCGATATTTCGGATGCTGCTCCAAAAATGACCACAGAGAAGTAACGACCTCTTCTACCGCCTGATGAAACTCCGGCTCACCAGGATTTCTCTGTTTTACCCAGGCCATAAACTCTTTTACTCCGTCAGACATTATTTATCCTCCTGTTTTAGTTTTACAAACTTTAAAACTTCTGGCCGCCATTTTTCTCTTCTCCGGTGGCGATTTGCCCCGGATGGCAATTATATCCGTCTTTTATGCTTAGTCAATTAAAACTTTGGGGAAATTTTCGCCAATACCTGCAGAAAAACACCCCGCTTTCACCTAAAGAATAAA
>FMJZ01005286.1_pt1 | contig 11624 bp, 14 predicted proteins | sample 1987881 | NCBI WGS metagenome assembly FMJZ01 (sample SAMEA4378227, study PRJEB15110) | soil metagenome | biome: soil; feature: Field; material: Soil | place: India | collected 2015-03-11 | depth 0 m | reverse complement strand
ACAACTTCCATATACCCCATCTGAATCTCAAAAACTCTGATGCCTGTACATAAATCCTCTTTGAAATAGCCTGTTACTCCAAAGGGATCAGGTCTTATAATAATTGATAAAAACACATTGTCCTCATAGATTATGCCATTGTAAAACATGGTTTCAACAATGTAAGGAGAAATTTTATTTGTGTCTCTAAGAAAAAAGATTGCTGTGCCTGGTATCTTAGGATGAGTTTTATAAACTCTTTCGAACTTAAGGATAAAATCTTCTGCTGGCATAAACATCATAAATTTGTAAAGCCTTTTTTGTCCCTGTGTATAAATTAGCATAGTTAAAAACGGAAACAATGCAAGAAGAATAGACCAGTATCCACCATGAGGAATTTTGTATAAACAGGAACTGAAATAAAGAAAATCAATAGTAAGGACAAAAATGCCAAGCAATCCTGCAATGTAATTTCTTTTAAGTAAGTAAATAGAAATCAAAATAAATCCGGTTATGCACATATCTGCTGTAACAGCAAGTCCATAGGCTGCTGCAAGGTTTGAGGAACTACCGAAATCAACAATAATCAAAATAACAGCTAAAAACAAAAACCAATTTACACTTCCTATATATATCTGAGACTTAAGCTCCTTTGATGTGTAGTCAATCTTAAGCATTGGCATTATTCTTGTTGTTATTGCTTGATAAACAACAGAAAACATTCCGCTTATCATTGCCTGCGAAGCGATAATCGTAGCTAATAAACTTAAAATTAAAAAGGGAATATAAAGAAAAGGAGAAAAACTTAAGACCATTTCAAAAAGGATATTTTTAATATCTGGATTTCTCAGAAGAAATGCACCCTGTCCAAAATAGTTTATAAAAAGGGCAAAAAATACCATTGTCCATGCTTTTCTTAACACACATAATTGGACCAAAAGTTGAGGAGACCTTCTCTGTTCCCTTTTTCTGAAAAAGAAATAAAAAAAAGGCTATTAAAATTGCTATAAAAACTAAAGCAGTCTGAGAAATTCCTTCAAGCCCTGGAATAAAAGCAGTTCCTTCAACTGCACTTAAAATACTTATTGCAGGAGTTATAACACCATCTCCCATGAGAAAAGAAACTCCGATTAAAGCTAAAAGTGAAACAAAAGCTTTTGATTTGTTTGATTTTGAAATAGACTTAAATATCTCTAAAAGAACTATTGTACCGCCTTCACCCCTTATACTTAGATTCATGGCAAGTAAATTATATTGTATTGTTGGAATAATTATTAAAGTCCAAAATACAAGAGAGAGAACTCCAAGAACATTTTCAAAGGTTGTTTCAAGTATTAAAAAAGCAACTGTTATGGTATAAATCGGACTTGTACCAATATCTCCAAAGACAAGTCCCAGAGCTTTTATTACCCCGCTCATGAAGGTTTATTATATACCAGTAGTAATTTTTAAGCAAATCTCTGTATAATTTTTTATGCATGTAATTAAAGATAAAGAAAGCTTTAAAATTTTTATAAAAAAACTACAAAAAAGGACAACCTCTGACCCTAAAATTGAAGCTACTGTAAGAAAAATTATCAATGATGTAAAAAAAAGAGGAGACAAAGCATTAGCCCGATATACAAAAATTTTTGACAAACACACCTTGTCCATTAAAATCGAAAAAAAAGATATAGAAAATATGACTAAAAATGTTCAAATCAATGTTATTGAGACTCTAAATTTCGCAGCAGAAAGAATCCGTAAGTTTCACAAAAAACAGCTTGAGAAATCATGGCACTACAAGGAAGGCGATATTACTCTTGGTCAGTTAATCAGACCATTAGAAAGGGTTGGTGTTTACGTGCCAGGAGGAAAAGCCTCATACCCTTCAACAGTCCTCATGAACATCATCCCCGCACAAGTAGCAGGCGTAAAAGAGATTGCTGTATGTGTTCCTATGCCGAATGGAGAACTTAATCCAGTAATCTGCGCCACATTAAATATTCTTGGAATAAAAGAAGTTTACAGAGTCGGTGGTGCACAGGCAATAGGAGCAATGGCTTATGGAACACAGACAATTAAAAAAGTTGATAAAATCGTTGGACCCGGAAACATATATGTAGCAACAGCAAAAAAACTTGTCTTTGGTGAAGTAGATATAGATATGATTGCAGGACCAAGTGAAATACTCATTATTGCAGATGATTCTGCCAATCCTTCGTTTGTAGCTTCAGATATGCTTTCTCAGGCTGAGCATGATGAAATGGCTTGCAGTGTTCTTGTAACAACTTCTGAAAAATTGGTAGAGGTTGTAAAAAAAGAAATTTCAAAACAGTTAAAAACTCTACCTAAGTCATCTATAGCAAGATGGTCTCTTAAAAACTTTGGCGCTTTGATTATTGTAGAATCCCTTGAAGAAGCCTGCGATGTAGCAAATATAATTGCACCAGAGCATCTTGAAGTGATGACTGAAAATCCTGATGAACTCTTGCCCTTACTTAAAAATGCAGGAGCCATATTTCTTGGAGATTGGACACCTGAACCAATAGGTGACTATGTAGCTGGACCAAACCATACACTCCCCACATCAGGAACAGCAAGATTTTTTTCTCCTTTGGGTGTTTATGATTTTATTAAGAGAAGCTCATTAATTAAGGTGGGACAAAAAGGATTTAAAAAACTTGCTCCCTATGTTGAGATGTTTGCAACACTTGAAGGGTTACAGGCACATGCCTACACAGTGAGAGCAAGAAAGACTACTTAACAGAGGCAATAAACTCTTCAATTTTTACAGATGGAGCAATTTTTAATACTTTTTCAAGGATATACTTTTTTTCTTCTTCATTTTTAGCCATTTTAAATTTTTTTCTGAGCTTTTTTAATTTTTCTCTGCGAAGTCTTCTTTTTCTTAATTCTCTGTCAACAAGCCTTTTTGACATAACAATCTCTTTGATAATATTTAATTAGATATTTATATAATCAAAAAGTCTGTTGATTATCAAATATCCTCCGCACGGAATCTTGCTTTTATTAGCAACAAAATCACACCCTTCATCTCTAAAATCGCATTTATCACATATAAAGGATAAACCATGATTTACCAATTTCTCATTATTTAAATGAAATACTCTAACTATCCCGTCTAACTCACGAAATGTTATATATTTCTGGAGATAAAAATATCCTCCGCATGATTCAGTTTCTTTATCAGGTTTATAGTAGCTACAGAATTTTTTACAAATTAAAGAAGTGTAAACCTCTTCTTTCATTTTGTAACCTCATTGAGCCAGTTTAAATAGCTTTCAGAACCTTTTTTTATTTTTATTCCAATGATTTCTGGCACAGTATATGAATGAAGTGATTTTACCCTTTTTTCAAGTTCCTCAAAAAGCTCTGACTTTGTTTTTACAATCATCAACACTTCTGGTTCATCCTCAATTTTATCCTGCCAGAAGTAGACTGAACGAATGTTTCTTATAATATTTACACAACCTGCAAGTTTTTCTTCAATAAGAGTTTTTGATATTTTTACTGCTTCATCTTCATTAGGTGCAGTTATTAACACCACCATATAATCCATAATTTAATTATAAAAAATTTGTAAAAAAATTGGTATAATTGAAAAAAATAAAGGAGGTGTACCATGCCTTACTATGTTATTTTAAGCACACTTACAGATGAAGGAAGAGAGACATTAAAAGAAAAGCCTGAGAGAATTTTTGAAGTCAACAAGGAAATTGAAAAAATGGGAGTAAAAGTGCTTCAACAGTATGCTGTTCTTGGCCCATATGATTTTGTAAACATTGTAGAGGCTCCGGATAATATCACGGTAATGAAACTGTCTGTAGAACTCGGTTCAAGAGGCACTGTTCAACTCATGACAATGCCTGCAATTGATGTGGAGGAATTGATTAAAAATTTAAAACAATAATTTTGAAATTCTGGGCAGAAACAAAAAACTTAAAGAATTAGAAGATAGCACAGATAAAATTAAAAAGCTTAGGTTTATAAAGCAGGAGCGATTGCTCCTTTTGCTTATAAGGAAATAAAAGAAACAGTTTCTGGACAGTAAAGAATTTTAACTGAGTCAGAGTTGGTGATACGAATTTTTTTTTCTGAGAGAACTATAAAATTGTCAAAAGAAAAATAACAGCCTTTTTTAATTTTAAGCCATTTGTCGTCTTCAGTATAATCTCTTTTCAGTTTCTCAATATCAATAAGTTTTCCATTCCAGCATCCCCACAGTCTGCTTTTACCTTTCTCTTTAAGAAGATGAGAAGTGTTTTTTATAATTATGTCATCCTTAGGGAAAGTATCTTTTATATTCAATCCATCTTTTCTTAGTATCACATAACTAAACTTAAGATAATTGATCTGTAAACCTATTGCACTTAAAAAAGATAGATATTCAGGAGGGCTCCATTTTCTTTCTTCATAACACCAGTTATTAGCTTTAAAGGCTGGACAGGGAAGATTATTAACACATGGGCTATATGGATAAAATTTAAGTTCTCTAATCAAAATATCTCTTAGTCCGTGAAGTCTAAAAGCAGATTTTTTTGTGCCAGGCTCTATAATAATTAGAGTAAAATTTTCATTGTGATAATTAAAATATTTTATGAATTTTATAAAATCTTCCTGTGTAATTCCTTTGCTATCAAATATTTCTCCTAAAGAATTTGAAAAAATCATTATATCAGGTTTTAATTCTTTCAATTCAATATATGTTTTTACATCTGATGCATCAGCTTTCAAGAACTCGTAATTAACAAACAATTTCTTTGGTTTAAATTTTTCAATCATTTCTTTTCCAAACTGTATAGCCTTTTCTTCCAATTCAACTCCTATATATCTAACATAGCTTAAGGAAATTATTCCCTCTTTAACCAACTTAAAAATTGGTAAAACCGCAGGAGAAGGACCGCAGCCTATATCAACTATTTTGAGATCTTTCTTGCGAAAAATTAATGGAGATCTGGAAAGTTCTTTTAAAAGGCTATATATCTTTGTCAGATTAACAGGGACGAAATATGCAAGATACCCTTTGAGAACATCCTGATCTTTCATGTAATCTTCAGGTCTTTTAAAATCTAAAAAAGTAAAAAGGTCAGAAGCCTTTAAAATTAGATTTTTTAATTGTTGTTTTGTGGGAAATTTATCCTTAAAAATCAGATTTAAAAGAAATTCAGACCAATCTTGCACTTTTAAAAATATTTTAGGGGAGGCAAACTCCCCTAAAATAAATTTTTTAAAATTACTTTACTGCTTCTTTCAAGGATTTACCTGCTGTAAATTTGGGAACTTTTGTCGCAGGGATTTTAATTTCCTGTCCAGTTCTTGGGTTTCTTCCTTTTCTTGCCTTTCTCTTTGAAACGTAGAAACTACCAAACCCTACAAGTGTAACCTTGTCCCCTTTCTTAAGGGCTTCCTTAACAGCTTCAATTGTAGCATCAAGTGCCTTTGCTGCCTCTGCCTTTGTAAGCTCTGCCTTACTTGCAATCTTGCTTACCAATTCTGCCTTTGTCATACCTAATACCTCCTTTTTTATTGATAAATTAAGGATTTGATGTAAACAATACCAGATTTTTCATAGAATGTCAAGTATTTTCTTGCAATTGTGGTTATGATATCAAAATATTCCATATATGTTAGCCTTTTTTTAGATATTAAGCTTGAAAGGAGGATGCTGAATGGTAAGAAAATACAGAGTTATGCAGGAAGAGTTGAAAAGATTTGAGGTAATGAGTCAAATATTTTCAAGAACTTTTATTTTATAAGCAAGCACAGATGATTTTTAGGCTTAACTATAGAGAAATTTTAATAATAAAAAGGAGATTTTCAGTGAAGGTTTTGAGACTCAGGAAGGGCGAAATTGAAATATTAAAAAAGGTGAAGTATGTGGAAGTAACAGATTCTGAAAGATGGAAACAAAAATTAGAAGATGAAGTTTTGGGAGTCAATGTTTAATAGAGGTATAAAGTTTAAACTGTTTATGAATTTCAGAATAAAAAAAAAGTATTAGTGAATATTCAAAGACAGCATTCTTTATTTTACATTAAATAAAATAAATATACAGCAGAAACAAACTGTATAAATTTATAAAGATTTTCTGAGAGTTCTTCGGGAGATGAGTCAAGAAATAATTCATCTTCTTTAATCTCTATTCCTATTTTTTTTGTAGCGAAAATAACTCTTTCTCTTTGTCCTCTTTCATGCGGACGAAAACTTCTCAGTATAATTCCTTCATCACTTAGGAAATAATCACCAGTATCTTTTTTCCTCAATACAATTTTTAACATTTTTGCATGTTGTGCACCTATTGGAATATTTAAGACAAAAGCACCTTCGCCAGTGATTCTATATTTAATGGAAGAACCAAAAAATTTTATAAAATCATTAAAAATTTCTTCACCCTCTTGAAATTCTATTGGCTCAGTTGTAGTCAACAGAGTACCGAATAAAAATTCCTTGATAAATTCTTCTGCTTTTTCTTTTATCTGAATATCCTCTGGAGTTTCATTCCACATAATTCTGCAAGACCTGAATACAGAACTGTAAATTATTTCTCCAAACGCCAGTTTATCCTCTAATTGGAGATCAAATGGTAAGGAAAATGTTGTCTTATCCTTCGTGGCTTTCCTTCTATTACGATAAAATGTCATTCTTGTTTTTCCAACCTTTGGAAGAAAAACAATTTTTGAAATTAAGTTCATGAAGTAAAATATAACATATTTATCCAGTATTGAGCTACAATAAATGTAAATGTTATCATAAAACTTATATGACTATTATCAAGCCCTTTAAAGGAATTGTTTACAATCCTGAAAAAATAAAAGAGGATGATGTAATGTGTCCTCCTTACGATATTATTTCTGATGAACTTAAAGAGATTCTTTATAATAAAAACCCTTATAATATAGTAAGAATTGATTATGGGAAAAATTCACCACAGACAGATAAATATTCTCTTGCAAAACAGTATTTAAATGAATGGTTGCAAGATGGTATCCTTGTTCAAGAGAAAGAACCCTGTTTTTATGGTTATGAAATTCATTATTCATATAAAAATAAAAAGAAAATATTAAGAGGCGTCATAGGTATTGTAAGAATTGAAGAGCTTGGCAAAGGAATTTATCCTCATGAACAGACTTATTCAAAACCCAAGACAGATAGATTAAATCTTATGAAAGCCTGTATGGCTAACACATCTTTGATATTTTCCATATATCGCTCAAAAGAAAGAATAACATCTCAAATATTGGAAAAGTTAAAAAATCCTTATCTTCAGGCAACAGATTTAAACGGGAATATTCACAAACTATTTAAAATCAAAGAAAACTCCCAGATTAATAAAATAGTGGAAGAGTTTAAAAATAAACCCATCTTTATTGCAGATGGTCATCATAGATATGAAGTAGCTATTGAGTTTAAAAAACATATGGATAAACTTTATCCAGAACAAAAAGATCCTCTATGGAATTATGTGCTTATGTTTTTAACCAATATTGAAGATGACGGTTATCTTATTTTACCAACTCATAGACTTTTAAAAACTTCCTTACCAGTCAAAGAACAACTTGAGAAACAACATGCTCTCTTTAATTTATTTGAATTCAATAAAGATGGAGATATACAGGAAGCAATTGAAAAAATGGGACCAAAAAATATTGGAGCATACTTAAAAGATAACAAATTTTATATTCTTCAGTACAAAGGACCACATCTTGATTATTTGCCTGAGGAATTAAGATCTTTTGATGTTTATATTCTGGAAGAAGTAATTCTAAAAAAAATATTTCCGAAAAAAGAAGTCTGTTATGATATAGACATTGAAAATGGTATAAAAATGGTTAAAGAAAGTAAATGTGATGCAATTTTTATTCTTAGAACAACAAAAGTAGAGGAAATAGAACGAGTTGCGCTTGCAGGCCTAAGAATGCCGCCTAAATCAACATATTTCTACCCAAAACTACTCACTGGAATGGTTATAAACAGTTTTAAAGAAAATTTTTAAAAAGGAGGTAATATGTCTATAAGAGTTGCAATCAACGGGTTTGGAAGAATCGGGAGACTTTTTTATCGTGCTTCATATGATTATCAAGATATTGAAGTTATTGCAATCAATGACCTTACCGACGCATACACCCTTTCCCATTTGCTCAAATATGACTCTGTTCATGGAAAATTTAAGGGCTCTGTAAAGGCTCAGGATAATCATATTATAGTTGATGGCAAAGAAATTCAAGTTTTTGCTGAAACTTCTCCTGAAAGACTTCCTTGGGGGGATTTAGAAATTGATATTGTAATTGAATCAACAGGAAAATTTACAGACAGGGCTGGTGCTTCACGTCATCTACAGGCTGGTGCAAAATGGATAATAATTACAGCACCTGCTAAAGAAGAAGACATCACTGTTGTTATGGGGGTTAATCATCATATGCTTGACCCTTCTCAGCACAAAATAATTTCTAATGCTTCATGCACTACAAACTGTCTTGCTCCTGTAGCTAAAGTGCTTCACGAAAATTTCGGTATAGAAAGAGGTTTTGCAACAACTATTCATTCTTATACAAATGACCAGAGAATTCTTGACCTTCCTCATAAAGACTTGCGAAGGGCAAGAGCTGCTGCCATGTCAATGATACCCACTACAACAGGAGCTGCAAAGGCTGTTGCAAAAGTACTTCCAGAGCTTAAAGGAAAACTTGATGGACTGGCAGTAAGAGTTCCAACTCCTAATGTATCTATGGTTGATTTTGTGGTTCAACTAAGCCAGAATGTAACTGAAATAGATATCAATGAAGCATTGAAAAAAAGTTCTGAAGAACTCATGAAAGGCATTCTCTATTATATTGAGGAACCTCTGGTTTCAATTGATTTTAATGGCTCTTCATACTCTTCAATTGTTGACGGGCTTCTTACAAAAGTTATAGAAGGTAGATTGGCAAAAGTAATATCATGGTATGACAATGAATATGGATACAGCTGCAGGGTTAGAGACCTTGTTCTTTATTTAATGGAAAAAAATTAAAGAGGAGGTTAAAAATGACACCTTTTAATAACTCTTTTGATAAAATAACGATTGAGGATCTCCCTATAAAATCAAAAAGAGTCTTTATAAGAGCTGATTTTAATGTGCCTCTTGATGCAAATTTAGTAATAACTGATGACAGACGTATTCGCTCTACACTGCCAACTATAAACTATGCTATTGATGAAGGAGCCAAAGTAATTCTTGCTTCACATCTCGGAAGACCAAAAGGGAAAGTTGATCCCAAGTTTTCCCTATCTCCTGTTGCAAGAAGACTTCAAAGACTTCTTAACAAGGAAGTAATTTTCGCACCTGATTGCATTGGGCCACAGGTTGAACAGATTGTTTCAAAAATGAAAGAAGGAGATGTTGTGCTCCTTGAAAATCTAAGATTTCACATAGAAGAAGAAAAAAATGATGAAAAGTTTGCAAAAGCTCTTGCATCTTTAGCAGATTTTTATGTAAATGATGCCTTTGGAGCATCCCACAGATCACATGCCTCCATTATTGGTATACCTAAATTTATTCCATCAGCCGCTGGATTTTTATTTAAAAAAGAAATTGAATACCTCAAAGGAGCAGTAGAGTCTCCCATAAGACCTTTTGTGGTAATACTTGGAGGTGCAAAAGTTGGAGGTAAGATTGGAGTGTTAGAAAATCTTGCAGATAAAGCAGACAAAGTAATAGTTGGTGGAGGAATGGCGTTCACATTTATAAAAGCTCTTGGATACGAGGTTGGTAATTCACTTGTTGAATCCGATATGATAGATTTTGCGATCAAAATAATGGAAAAACTTCGTGCAAACAAGGTTAAATTTTATCTTCCTGTAGATGTTGTGATTGCTCAAAACATAGACAAAGGAGCAGAAACAAAGATAGTTCCTGTACAGGAAATACCCCAAGGTTGGCGAGGACTGGATATAGGACCTGCATCAGTAAAGCTTTTTACAGAGGTTTTACATGATGCAAAAACCATTTTATGGAATGGACCAATGGGAGTTTTTGAAATAGATGCATTTTCAAGAGGTACATTTGCAATTGCCCACGCAGTTGCTGATTCTTATGCATTTACCATAGTAGGTGGTGGAGATACAGACTACGCAGTACATAAAGCAGGAGTGAGTGATTCCATTTCATTCATATCAACTGGTGGGGGAGCTGCTTTACAGTTACTTGAAGGGAAAGAATTGCCAGGACTTGCGGTATTACCTTCTAAAAAGAAAGATTAATAAAAAGAAAGAGGGGAGTCATCGTGTATGATACTCCCTCCTTTTTCAAAAGCTTTTTTGATATGCTTTGGAAGACAAAACATGGCTGTATGTGCATCCATATCGTAAAATTTTAAACTTTCTTTTATAGAGTGAAGTTTTTCGTTTATTCTATGTATATTTTCATCAGGATTAATTTTTTTAGAAACAAGAACAAGTCCCCACGGAGCAAAAAAAGAAGGAACATAAATAATGTATGGTTTTAAATAGGGGAACACCTGTTTAAGGGTAGAGACAATTGAAACAAAAACCCTTAAGTTATTCACAGAAGCAGAAGCAGATTGAGTAACCATCATGCCTTTTTCTGTGAGAGCTTCCTTTACTTTTTCATAGAATTCCATCGTATATAGAAGATAAGCAGGTCCTCCTTCTGCTGGTTCAGGCAAGTCTATTATTATTACATCAAAATAATTTTTTGTTTTTTCAATATAAGACCTTGCGTCATCTATAATCAACTTGACCCTCGGATCATCAAAAGCACCATTGCTCCATTCTGGAAGATACTGTTTAGCAATTTTAATAACTGATTCATCAAGCTCAACCATTACAACTTCATTAACAGGATATTTCAATACTTCTCTCAACGTAGCTCCTTCTCCACCGCCTGCTATGAGTACTCTATTTACAGATTCGCTCAGAAGCATAACTGGATGAACAAGTGCTTCATGATAAATAAATTCATCAACCTCAGAAGACTGCATTTTACCATCAAGAAGAAGACATCTGCCAAGATTACCAAAATGAATTATCTCAATTCTCTGATAAGGAGACTGTTCAGTATATATTATCTCCTTAAGAGAATGAAGTATAATCTCATCGTCAGATGTTTGCTCAATATACCATTTGCAATTCTTCATGACATACCTTATGAGGTAGTTTCTCGTTTTTATGAGAAATTATACCTCTTTTCATTTCAACTATTGACGGAATTTTACACTCAAAGGCTTCTATAATATATTGAGCTGCAATCTCTGGCTTTATAGTTTCTCCACAGGTAAATATATCCACTGCAGCGAAATTGTATTCTGGCCAGGTATGAATGGTCAGATGAGACTCCGCAATGACTACTACTCCACTAATGCCAAATGGATTAAATTCATGGAAATTAACACTAATGATTGTTGCATTTGCTTTTTTTGCGGCATCTACCAGAATTTTTTTGGTACTTTCGAGATCTTTGAGGATCTCAGGATTGCAATTTTTTAATTCAATTAAAAGATGGGTCCCTAAAGCATACAATTTTCGACCTCCTCCCACAGAGATGAAAACAGGGACAAAGCCCCTGCAAACTTTATATATTACTGTAAAAAAATTTTTTTTGTCAAACAAATTTTTATTGGGTGTGGTTACTATTTTAAAATGTC
>FMJZ01004074.1_pt1 | contig 11630 bp, 15 predicted proteins | sample 1987881 | NCBI WGS metagenome assembly FMJZ01 (sample SAMEA4378227, study PRJEB15110) | soil metagenome | biome: soil; feature: Field; material: Soil | place: India | collected 2015-03-11 | depth 0 m | reverse complement strand
GAGAAAATAAGAAAGCTCGGCCCTTCACCAATGTGGTATGTGATTTATAAGAAAAAAGGAAATAAATAAGGAGTGAATTGGTATGATAGTAGGTCAACAGAAACCCTTTGAAGAAATTTGGAATATGGTCAAAGACTTTAAGAAGGTCCTCGTTTTTGGGTGTAATACTTGTGTTGCGGTATCTCATGCGGGTGGTGAAAAAGAGGCAGAGGTCCTAGCCTCTATGATCAGAATGAAAGCTGCTCAGGAAGGAATTGACATGAAAGTTAATCATACCTCAATAATGAGGCATTGCGAGCCCGAATATTTTGAATCTGTAATGGATGAAGTGAGACAATACGATCTCGTACTATCAATAGCTTGTGGTGTAGGAGTGAATTTTCTTGCCCAGAGAATAGGTAATATACCTGTTTATCCAGGTGTCAATACTACATTTTATGGGGCAGTCATTAAGCCTGGCATGTTCTTAGAGCTCTGCGCAGGCTGTGGCAATTGCATTGTTCATCTTACTGGGGGCATTTGTCCTATAGCCCGATGCACAAAATCTCTAATGAATGGACCCTGCGGTGGTACCGATAGAGGAAAATGCGAGATAAGTCAAGATATTGATTGTGGTTGGTACTTGATAGTAGAAAGAATGAAACAATTGGGTAAATTAGACGCACTTGTTGAAATTCAACCACCCAGAAACTGGTCAACCTCATTCCACGGTGGACCAAGAAGGCTGGTATATGAACATCTATTAGATTTAGAAGAATCTGAAGAGAAAAAGGCATAGAGGCAGGAGGAAAACAAATATGAAAAGTGGAAGCAACCTTGAGCGAGTAATTCTAAGTGGTAAACCTGTAGTAACTGCAGAATTAGGTCCCCCAATAAGTGCTGACCCCCATGAAATTATTGAAAAAGCTCACATTCTTAAAGGATACTGTGATGCAGCAAATATAACTGATTGTCAGACTGCTGTTGTAAGAGTCTCAAGCTTCGCAAGCGCTGTCTTAATTCTAAGAGAAGGGTTAGAACCTATAATGCAGATGACATGCAGAGATAGAAATAGGATAGCCATGCAGGCTGATTTATTAGGCGCAGCTGCTTTAGGAATCCGCAACTGCTTGTGTATAGCAGGCGATCACCAAAAATTTAGTGCCGCTGGAAGACTAAAGGGTCATCCTGGTGCAAAAAATGTTTATGATGTTGACACTACCCAATTAGTTCAAATCTTAAAGAATATGAGAGATGAAGGTATATTACAAAGTGGTGACAAAATTCATGTTCCTCCAAAATTTTTCATCGGTGCAACTTGGACACCTGCTGGTGACCCAATAGATTTCAGACCTCTAAATTTGCTTAAAAAAGTCAATGCTGGTGCTGATTTTATACAAACACAGGGCATTTATGATGTAGAAATATTTAAATCTCAAATGGAAAAGGCAAGAAATCTTGGCTTGCATGAAAGGGTCGCCATTTTAGGAGGAATCATTGTTCCTCGGAACTTTATGATGCTTAAATATATGGACACATCTGTTGCAGGAGTGACAGTTCCTAAGTCACTACTTGAAAGAATGAGAAAGGTAAAGGATGCGGCTGGTGATGATAAAAAGAAAGCTAAAGAAATGCAGGAAGCAGAAGGTATCAAGATTGCTGTTGAGCTCATCCACCAAGTTTTAGAGATACCAGGTGTTAGAGGTGTTCACATTCAAGCAATTGAGTGGGAACCAGCGATTAGAGAAATTGTTCAAGCAGCTGGTTTATATCCCAGGCCCACTTTTGCTGATTGAAGTAAATGTCCTATTTTATGATTTTATAAATCCTTTGCACTTTATAATAACAGAGGTACTTTTCGAGATATAAAGGGGTTAAGGGTAAGTAAGAATCGACAATCTCTCAATGCCTTTAACCCTTAATCGTTCCACGTGGAACAATTTACTTAAAAAATGATAATCGACAGCCACATTCATTGTGGGAAAGGGCTACCTTATGAATTAATCTCATCTTTATTAGATAAAGCAGATATAGACGGAGCCTGCCTTTTCCCTCCTGTAGAAGAGATTTACGACCGCTATGACCCTTTTTTTCAGGATTCATCTTACTGGCAAAACAGAAGAAAAGAAGCAAACCGCTATCTCCTCAATATAGGGCAAGTACACAAAAATATCTTTCCTTATTTATTTGTATGGAACGATTTTGCTTTTGAAGAGCTCTCCTTAGGATACAAAGGCATAAAATGGCACCGGCATGAAGACGAGCCGAGGTATAATTACAAAGATAGAAGATGTTTTGAACTAATTGAGAAAATCACAGAACTACAATTACCGATCGTTTATGAAGAGAGCTATGAGAATACACTCTTCTTTGTGAAGGAGCTTGCACCAAAAGCGATTATCATCATACCACACCTTGGGATGTTAAATGGAGGTTTTTACGCAATCGAAGGTTCCGGAATCTGGAAAAGAGAGAATGTTTACGCTGATACCGCCCTTGCTTCCACTCAACATATTAAAGAGTTCATTAATAAATATGGTACTAATAAACTGATTTTTGGTAGTGACTTCCCCTTTGGACAGCCCGCATCAGAGCTTCGTAAGATACTAAACCTCGATATATCTGAAACGGCTAAGGAAGACATTATGGCTAATAATATTCTCAAACTGCTGAAGATGCAATGAAATTTATTAGCATTTTCTTCCTTCAAAGTCGTAAAAGATCTTTGTCAAAGAATACCTGAACGCCAATCCTCTTTGCAGCATTAAATAGTAGAGGGCCATTAAAATTAGCTATTATTTTGTCACCCTCTCTTCTAATAATTACAAGAATAGCTAAGTCATTTTCATCTTTTAGATCAAGGAAAGCTCTAATTGATTCATCAATAGAGAAAGTATAGTCGGGAATTAAATAAAAGGGCTCAATTACTATGAAAGCAACGTCAGGATCATCTATTGCTTGAAGCCATTTAAGAGGGGTATCTTTGTAATCCATCAGTATGTAACGTTTTATATCTCTAAAACCAGGGATACCTTCGGGGAAGAGGATTATTTCGTCTTCTGAAACCTCAAGAGATCCAAATCTTGATGTAAAAAACTTAATCATTCTCCTTTTAAAGCCTCTTTAATTTTTGTAAATTCCTCTAAACTCGATTTAGCAGAAAGCTCATTCTCCTTCTTGATTCTTTCGTAAAGCTCTTTACGATAAATTTTCATCGTTATAGGTGCTTCAATGCCTATCTTTACTTGATTTGAGTTTATATCTATGACAGTAATGGTAATATCGTCACCAATCTTGATCGCTTCAGAGACTTTTCTTGTAAGTACGAGCATTAAATTTTACCTGAGAAAATCGAACAAAGATTGAGAAAGTTGTTTTACAGAGGATTGTCTTAAAGCTTGAATTGCTGTCTCATTTTTAGCTATAGCACTAATTATTTCCGCCAAATCTACATCTTCTGTGTTAGAAAGGACCGTTCTAAGATAAAGGGTGCTATCTTCATTACTGGATATCTGTTGTTCCAGTCTATTCAATAGGGCTCCAGCAAAAGCCTGATTGTTAATTATATTATTAGCAGCCAATTCAAAAGGTTTCATTAAAGCTTTGACCCTTGTTGTGTCATTATTATTCAAAGCTTGATAAAGGATATCTGTCATTTGTATAACATTTGAGAAGTTGAAGCTATCTTCAAGAAGATCATCTGCATTATATATTTCTACATTTATTGTAGTACCAATGCCTGGAACATAACGTATATATCTGCCGTCATTCAGAGTAATTTGGTCTACAGTAGAGGCTGAATAGGCAAAAATGTGGATACCTGGTATATTAATAGGTATTATTGCTTCTTTATCAATTAGAACATTTATATAACCTTCATCTCCTTCATACACATAGGTTGTAGAGTTAAAAGATGGGATATCAGTTCTAAACCCGGAAAAGACGTATCTGTCTCTAAACTTACTGTTTGCAAGATTGAGAAGATGATCCCTTAACTGTTTTACCTCGTTAGCAATAGATTGCCTTCCTAGGGGATCAACATTATCACTGATACCAGTGAGAGAGAGTTCCTTTAATCTAATTAAAGTGTCAGAGACTAAAGAGAGTCTCATTTCTGTGTAGCTGAGATGAGAAATAGCTTCGTCTATATTCCTCAAAAATTGGTTATTTAGATTAATGGATACTTTGTAATCAAGAGACCTGCTGGTGCCTATCACATCGTCTGAGGGCTTATTTATTTTTTTGCCAGTAGCTAATTTTTCGTTACTTTCGGATAGATCAGTCAGATTCTTCTGAAGAGAACGTACAAACTGGTTATATATCATGAAAGTTGTAACTCTCATAGCTCTAAAATTGTCTGTAATAATTCATCCGTTACTTTAATCATCTTAGCAGATGCTTCATAGGCTCTTTGAAACTTAATCAAATTAATTGCTTCTTCGTCCAAAGATACACCAGATATAGACTCTCTACGCGTTGAGATCTCAAGAAGAAGGTTTTGCTCAAAAGCAAAGCTATCTCTTGAAGCAGAAGCCAATGCTGCTGATTCAACAACAATTCCTCTATAGTAATCTGAAAAGGTTAAACTCCCAAGATTATTTATTTGAGATTGTGAAAGTTTAACTATAGCAAGTGCATTTTCGTTGTTCCCCGGTAACTGTGTAATATTTGATGAGGCTGCAATTTTATTGGGATCTGTAATTGCAACTCTAAAATTTTTTATAACTTGAGTTAAGGGGCTTAAGAAAAATCTATCTCTATTTGATACTGCTCCTGTTATGACAATGTTAATACCGTCGAAACTTATTGAAGTCCCGTTTGGGTCATAAATACCTGTTGTTACAGTTGAACCGGTTCTTTTATTAATTACATAATAATTATTTGCAGAATCGAAGGTTATATCATATTCATCAAGAGTCAAGGAGGTATAATCAGTTATGATAGCGGAAGTAATATTAGCACCATCGGAAAAATCTCTGGAAAAAAGGTCTAAGGGGATAAAAAAATCATTATTTGTAGAACCATCAAGTCCGTAGCCTACTCTATGTAAAAGATTTAATTCCTTTATGAGAGAGGCAATAAGTTTACGAAACTTGGGATGTAATGTATTTTGAAGATGATCCCTTACATCTAAAAGACCACCAACTTTGCCCTTTTCAACAAAGTTAGTTATCTTTACGTCATCAAGAAATAATTCTTTATCAAACTTGTTGTCGTATATTAATGAGAGTGGATTAGTTTTTACACCATAAACGAGATTTCGCATACCAACCGTAACATGCACATTACCGAGCTCATCTTCATAAAAGCTATAGTCTATCAACTCCGAGAGTTGATTGAGAAAATGCTGTCTCTGATCTCTAAAATCTAAAGCAGTACCAGTGTTACCAACCTCAACTTGGACGATTTTTTCATTTAATATAGCTATATTTTTTGCAATTGTATTGATCTGGGAAACTAAATTTTCTAATTCTTCATTGATATGCTTAATATTTTCCAACAAATCATACTCTATCTTCTTAGCTGAATTGGTTAATGCTTGAGCGCTCTGTAATAAAATAACCCTTTGGGAAGTGCCCTCAGGGTTTGTAGCTACTTCATGCCAGGCATTAAAGTAATCATTTAATGCTTTTGAAAGACCAAAATCCTTTGCTTCATTAAAGATCTGTTCAATCCTGCTATAGGCTTCTAACAAAGAAGAGGATCTACCAAAATTTTGATATTGTCTGAGCAACTGAGATTGAATGTACTCCTCGTAATTCCTTCTGATTCCGGCTATAAAAACACCCCTTCCAATTGTTCCGCCCTTGCCCATTGATGGTGGCATAGTGGTTAAAATCACTTCCTGCCTACTAAAGCCTTGGGTATTAATATTAGCAATATTATGACTCACAGCATTTAATGCTCTTAAATTGGCAAAGAGAGCGGACTTCCCGATATCTAAAATTCCAAGGAGGTACATCAGGCCTCCTTTGATATAGTGTTGTTCGCTGTTGAATGATTAGTAAATATTCCGCGACTCTGAAGAAAAGCTAAAGCATGCTGGTGAAAGCTTATAGAACGGTCTACGAGAATCCTATTAAATTCGTTAAGTTCTCTTATGTTCTGAATCAAAGAGATCAACTGAAGTAATAGAGGCTGTAAAGAAGCATCCTCCATGAGTATTTTATTTAGAGCCTCATGATTCGAATCACTATTAATGTTGCTGTCAATACAATAATTTCTTAAAAGTCTTTTTTTCTCTTCTTCAAGAAGCCTTAATCTCATAACTACTGTATCCTTCTCCTTAGACAAAGCTTCAAACTGTGAAACATTAAGATTAATAAGACACTCTTTCTCTCTCTGGAGTAGGCCCTGTAAAACAGTATACCCAGAAATCAACTCTTTCATTATGACTCTTAAACTATCTTTATTATTCATAATATCTCTTTCAATAGACTCTCTACAATCTTCTTGGGATCAACCACATATGAGCCTGTTTTAATCGCATTTTTGATTGCAGATACTTTTTCTGACCTAACATCAGGTATTTGATCAATAGCAGACTTCAACTCTGCAATCTCCTTTGCCCTATTAGATATATCTATTCTGTCTGTCGGAGATAGAGTCTTTGAGGTATGTGAGGCGCCCTTTGGTTCTGTCTTGTTTATTTTTTGAATATTCTGAGCTAAATCCTGTAATTTGGGGTTTTTATCGTTATAAATTTTCACTATAGCCTCCTCAAAGGGTTTTATTTATGATATCGTAATTTTTGAAAATTTCTTTAATTTCATGTCATATCAATGAGTTCAAGGGGATCTATATGTTTTCCGTGCAATACTATCTCAAAATGAAGATGGGGACCTGTTGAATTTCCTGAATTCCCAACCTCAGCTATTATTGTATTAGTATTGACTTCATCATTTTCTTTTACTAAATTTACTAAGTTATGAGCATATTTACTTATCAGTCCATCACCATGATCAATTATCACAATATTACCATAGCCACTTTTATAGCCACTAAATATTACTTTGCCACTTCTGATTGGATATACAGGCATTCCAAGAGGGGCGCTTATATCAACACCCCAATGAAATCGAATGTCTCCATTGATGGGGTGTATTCTTAAACCAAAATTAGAGGAAACTTTACCATTAACTGGTAAGCGCTCTCTATTTGGTTGCTGTAAAACCTCAATTTTTATGTTATTTTCTTTGATTATACTAACGTCACTCTCATCCTCTTTAGTCTCAACAGGTCGTTGAATATATTTGTCTTTTAAAAGCTTCCTTGTTATCATTTCTTGAATGCCAATACCTCTTTCAGCAATGAGCTTAGCAATTTCAAGATCAAAAAGAGTCATGTAAGTATCGCGGCCAAAATTGCCTGTGGAAAAATCTGGAATAGTTTTTCTCATTGCTTTAATCAATTCATAAATGAAAAGACTCTCTATTTCCCTGGCAACAGCCTTTATCAGTTTTGGATCTTCCTTACTCCTTAAATATTGAAGGTGGCTAAAATGGTCAATGGGGATTTCTCTTAAATTATAGAGTGCCATTACATAATCTCCACTTCAGCTTTTAAAGCCCCTGCCTTTCTGAGAACCTGAAGTATTGAGATTAAATCTCTCGGAGTAACACCCATGGCATTTAAGGCTTTTACTATCTCACCTAAGGTGGCTCCAGAAACTTGAACTAAAGAAGCTTTTTCTTCTTTTATTTTAACCTCCTCCTGAGGTACAACGACAGTCTCTGCCGAGGGAGGAGAGAGTGGAGGGGGCTGAGAAACTCGGTATTCAGTCTTCACCTCTATAGTTAAATTTCCATGAGCTATTGCAACAGGTGATATCCTAACATTTTCACCAATTACAACAGTGCCTGTTTTTTCGTTGACAACTACCCTTGCAGGGGTATCTACTTGGACATCTATAATCTCAATGCGTGAGATAAAAGTGGCAACTTTATTAGTGTATTCTGGAGGTATCCTTATTTTTATTGTTGAGGGATCAATAGCCTGAGCATTATCAGATTGCAGAGTCTCGTTTATCTTCTTTGCAATAATATTTGCGGTAGTAAAATCTGGTTTGTGCAAAAACAGTTTCAATTCGCCATTTATACCAATAGTGAAAGGTGGATCCCTCTCAATGATAGCGCCTTCTGGGACTCTTCCTGCAGTAGAATGATTCTTTTGAACTCGTGCACCAGTGCCTCCACCAATGAAGCCACCAATTGAAACAGGTCCCTGAGCAAGGGCGTAAACATTTCCATCAGCAGCTTTTAAAGGTGTTATCAAAAGAGTTCCGCCTTGCAAGCTCTTGGCGTCCCCAATGGTAGATACAAGGGCATCCACCCTCAATCCAGGCTTAGGGAATGGTGGGAGAGTCGCTGTTACAATTACTGCTGCAGTGTTTTTAGCCTTAATATCATTTGGTCTAACATTTAGTCCCATTCTTTGGAGCATATTGGCAACGCTCTGCATCGTAGAAATACCCTTATCTCCTGTTCCATCTAAACCTACTACTAAACCATAGCCTATCAATTGATTTTCTCGTACACCCTCAAAAGTTGCTATATCTTTGATCCTTTCAGCAAAAGTCATATTTAAGGTGACATAAAAAAGAATTTTAACTACCAAAAGTGAAAGAGTAATTATTTTACCAAAACTTCTCATATCAAACCCTTTTAAAATTTGTGATAATTTAAAACGGCCAGATTCTGTCTATAAATCGAGCAAGCCAACCAGGGCTCTGCTTATCCTGAATGATTCCATCGCCTACAAAAAAAATCTCAGCATTTGCGACCTTACTACTTAAAACAGTATTATCTACTGCGATGTCTTCAGGTCTGATTATTCCTTTTAGAACGAGAATCTGTTTTTCATGATTTATAGTAATCTCTTTCCGAGATTCTATCACTAAGTTTCCATTAGGTAGCATTTCTACCACCTGAGCGGTAATTGTACCTATCAACTTTCCTTCTCTTGCAGTAGCACCACTGCCATCAAAGTCGCTCTCGGCCGATCCTTTAACTGTTGGTGAGAATGTATTACCTTTACCAAAGAGATTAGTAAAGTTCAGATTATTAGGAATACCAAAGATTGTATCAACGCCTGCATTAGTATCAGATTTTCGACTAAGGGATGTATCTGCTTTGCCGGAACCTGCTATTGTCTCTATAACCTTAATTGTTACAAGATCATTTAACCTTCTAGCTCTTGTATCTTCATAAAGACTTGGCCTTTCGACCCAAAGAGAATTCAGAGTAGGTCTACTTACCTTCTCCTCATGAAAGACATACTTTGGAGGAAGTTCTGGAAGATTTGGAGTAGTAGCACATCTATTAAGTAAAAGCAACATCAGAACTAAGAAAAAGGTTTTTAATGTATAAACTTTGTTTTTAGCTTTTACATCCTCAAAAAGATTAAAAATGTACTCTAACGGTATTCTCATCTATTAATACTCCTGTTATAATCCTTTTAGAAGCTGTATTAATAACTCTTACTGTTTTACCAACATAAGCATTTTCTTTAATTTCACCTGTCGCCCTAATTATAAAATGGGGTGACTCAATTACTATAGAGACTAATTGCCCCCTTTTTACTTGTTTTTGATCATTAAGAATTAAATCTGTAATTGGTATATTAGCAGTAATAGGACGACTCAATCTCTTACCGACTGCTTCATCAATCTTACGTATACTTCCTTTAGGAATCTTTTCTAAATCAAAGAGTGCTAAATAAAGATCTTCCTCCTTTAAAACTTCACCCTTTCTCATGGGTCTACTACACAAAACAACCCATTCAAAAACTCTAACATTAGCAGTTACAGTTAATTTTTTATTATTTTTAAACTCCAGCAGAAAAACAGCCCTACCAGGAGGTTGCCTTTCTATGAATACCCTCTCAGGCAGCTCATTAATAATACCTTTGGGGCTAAGATCGGTCACTTCGATATCAGCCCATGGATAATTCCTTTTGAGATATTCTGTTAGAAACTTAGTAAGATCTAAAGTTCCAGAATAAGAGTATCCCTTGGAGAGAAAGATAATTAAAACTAAAGGTAGAAGAGCAGTTATATTTATTACTAAGCTTAGAAGAGTTTTAACCATTTTAAAGGACCTCTATCTTCTCAAATTATTAACAGTCTGGAGCATCTCATCAGAGGCCTGAACTGCCTTAGAATTGATCTCATAAGCTCGTTGACTTATGATCATATTTACCATTTCTTGGACGACATTTACGTTGCTTAACTCTATAAAACCCTGACTGATTGAGCCGAGCCCTTCAGTAGAGGGATTCCCGGTGGTGGCTTCACCAGAAGAATCTGTCTGAAGGAAAAGATTCTTACCAATAGCCTTTAATCCGCCCGGATTGATAAATCGAGCAAGTTCAATTTGACCAATCTCAACTGGCGTAATACTACCAGCCTGTATTACTGAAACCCTCCCATCTGAACTAACATTAATATTTATCGTATTTGCTGGTACCGTTATTGCAGGTTCAATCGGATGTCCATCGGAAGTTACAATTCTTCCTTCATTATCTAATTTAAAGGCACCAGATCTTGTATATGCAACCGTGCCATCAGGCATAGATATCTGGAAAAAACCATCTCCCTCGATAATTAAATCAAGAGGATTACCAGTATGAACAAAATCACCTTGATCGAATATTTTTTGCACGGCAACGGGCTTTACCCCAAGCCCTATCTGAATGCCCGTAGGAACTTGTGCTCCTTCGGCAGATATTGTACCAGGTGACTTAACACTTTGATAAACCAATTCCTGAAAATCTGCTCGCCCCCTTTTAAAACCAACAGTATTGGCGTTTGCAAGGTTATTAGCTATCACATCGATATTGATTTTCTGTGCTTCCATACCTGTAGCAGCCGTAAATAAAGATCTTATCATTTATAACCTCCCCATCTCGTTATTTACTTTTGCTGCAGATTCGTCAAAAGTCTGAATTGCCTTTTGATATGCCTCATACTCTCTGAGAGTAGAAATCATTTTCACCATCTCTGTAATTACATTTACATTAGATGTCTCTAAATATCCTTGCTTAATCAAAGCATTTGATCTTTGACCCTGATCATTTGAATGAAAAAGTGAATCTCCTATTTTGTTAAGATTTTTAGGATCTTTAAACTTTACAACCCTTAAAACATCAACCGCTGTATTATTCACTAAAATTAAACCTGTGGGTGTAATTTCTATTTTGCCCTCTGGTAATATAATTGGACCTCTTTCTCCGAGGACCCTTATCCCATTATGAGTAGTCAAATATCCTTTGTTATCTTTCCTAAGATCGCCTCTCCTTGTATAAAGATTATTTTCTAAGGCTATAAAACCTTCTCCATCAAGAGCAATATCTAAGGGATTAGATGTTTTCACCAAATTGCCCTCTGAATAATCGACTAATGGTGAAGTATGGAAATTCATTATTTTAAGATCTGGTGTGGTGTTTGTTAAATCTTGAGGTAGCAAATAATCGACAAAGGAGATTTTTCCTTTCTTATAACCAATAGTATCTACATTAGCAAGATTTTGAGTAATAATATCCATATGCAATTCCCTCATCAATGCGCCAGATAGCGCTATATATATAGCTTTATTCATACAAATGGAAGTGCAAAATTAATGCCAAACAAAGTGACTCCTTTCAAAATACGC
>FMJZ01021546.1_pt1 | contig 11639 bp, 9 predicted proteins | sample 1987881 | NCBI WGS metagenome assembly FMJZ01 (sample SAMEA4378227, study PRJEB15110) | soil metagenome | biome: soil; feature: Field; material: Soil | place: India | collected 2015-03-11 | depth 0 m | reverse complement strand
TACCGCCACAGTACCGGCGACACCGGCGACGCCGGCGCCGAGCGCAACGCCGGTTGTTCCTCCGTCCGCAGTTCCTACCGCAACCCCAGCGCCTGCCGTCCATCCCCTCTTCGACCCGCAACGCCTGAGTTACGACCATCACTTCAGCGGCCCCGAAATTCAAGCCTTTCTCGAAGCGCGTAACAGTCCGCTTGCCACAATGCGGGTGGTCATTGGCGGACACAGCCATTCCTTTACCGATGTGCTGGTCTCGCTTAGCCATCTCTACAGTGTTAGCCCGCGCTTGTTGCTCAGCTTGATGGAGTTGCAAAGCGGGGTACTGAGCGCGTCCGCGCCGAGCAGCGAGCAATTGGCATGGGCGGCTGGGTTTCGCGGCGAGAATGGCAACCGGCGCGGCGTGTTTAACCAGTTGCGCTGGCTAACCCGCAAGCTGCGCGCGGCGATGCGCGATTACGCTTTGCTAGGGCCTGATGCCCTGCCGCCGCTAACCTTCGCCGACGGATCGCAAGCGGCGGCTCCGACTGATCTCAGCCACTATGTATTGAGCCGCGCCCTTGCCTCGACGACAACGCTGGGCCGGCTTGACTCGTTACTCTGGGCCGTTGCCCCTACCTATCAGCGCCTGTTTGACCTCGATCCGCGCCTTGAACCGATCGACTGGCCGGCGCCGTCTGAACCGTTCCTCACCCGTCCTACCGAACGGAATATGCCGGTCACATCGTTTTTCGATCACGACGCGCCGTTTTTGCGCGAGAACGGTTCAGTACATACCTTCTGGGGGCGAGCCGAAACTGATCGCTTGTTCGCTTATGATGGCCATACTGGTTGGGATTATGCCATGGGACCGCCCGACCGGGTGCTGGCCGCCGCTCCGGGCCGGGTGGTCTTTGCCGGTTTTTCTGACGATGGCTGCTCCACGCCGGCAGGTGCGGTAATTATTGACCACGGCAACGGTTATCGCACCCTTTACTGGCATCTAGCCCGCGTCAGCGTGACTGCGGGTGAAACGGTTGGCCGCGGCGCGGTGATTGGAATCGCTGGCGATACTGGTTGCGCGCGTGGCGCGCACCTCCATTTGCAGGTGCAATATCTGGGGCGCGATGTCGATCCGTATGGCTGGTGCGGCGCCGATCCCGATCCGTGGGCGGCTAATCCGGTCGGCCAGCGCAGTGTTTGGTTGTGGGCCGATATGCCCTCGCCATGTGCGTCGCCGCCTCCCGGTGTGATAGTGGTTGACGATACTGATCCGGGTTTTCGCGTGAGCGGCGAATGGCAAGCGCTCGCGATAGGATACGCTGGCGGCTCCCGGTTTGCCCCGTCGCAACTGGCCGCTAGCGCAGCCCGTCCATGGCGCTTTAGCGATTTCGCTGCGCCACAGGTCGCGATTTGGCAGCCTGCATTGCCGGCTGCCGGCGCCTATCGGGTGCTGGCGTATGTTCCGTTTGCGCTCAACGGCTACGATGATTCCCGCGAGGCCCGCTTCTTGATCCGCCACCGCGATGGTGAAACGGTCGTGACGGTTGATCTGGAAGCCGAGCGCAACTGGTGGGCCGATCTAGGGGTGTATGTGTTCGATCCGGCAGCGGCGCCGCTAGTAGCAACCGGTACGCTCGCCGGCGATCGGCGACGGGGCATCTGGGCCGACGCGATCGCCTTCGTGCCGGTTTCCGATCCTACGACGCGCTAAACAGTAGATCGCGCTGATTGAAGGCGTAGCGGGCCAAGCCAAGAAACGCCAGCAGCAACGAGCATTGGGCAAGCAGATTTGACCACGCCGCCATCTGCGCGAAAGCCCGGCTGATGCTCAACTGATACCCGTAAAAGACCGGCACTAATGGCCCGCTCAGGAGCGTCTGAATGGCGCGCAGCACATCAACCAGCAAGGGGTTGATCTCGGCGATCTGGTTGATGACTGGCCCGCCGATCACGTTGCTCGAGAGGGCAATGGCGATCAAAGCGAGCACGAAGAGCCGCCAGCCGGTTCCGAGTACGAGCGGCGAGAGCAAGAACGTGAGCGCCGCGACCAGTCCAACGTTCAGGATGAGCGGTAGTGTCGCTAGGAGCCAGCCGGCCAGATCGAGATCGGTAGCGCGATTGATCAGGGCCACTAAGAGGCAGAGTGTCCCATAGATCGCCAGCACAACGGTGACGGCGGCGAAGAATAACCCGATCAGATACGCTCCCCGGCTGACATTATGCGCCAAGACGATGTACCCCTGTGGCCGGTCGCCAAGGCTGATCATATAGCTGGTGGTGACAATCGCCATCGCCGGGCTAAACAGACCGAGCACCGTAAAGAGATAACCAGCGCTCATCGGGGTTCCGGTCGGGCGCAACAAGACGACATAGCAGGTGACTGCGGCTGCTACCTCTAGCAACACACGTCCTGATCGCAGATATTCTAGCAATGTAAACCCGGCGAGCCGGACAGCTTGCTCGATCGATCGCGTCATTGTTTGCCATCCCTCTGGTTAGGCGGATTGGTACTACTGCGCTGCAACAGGCGCTTCAACATCGGGTCGATATCGTCAGTTGGCGGCGAGGGCAACGTTTCGCGCCACATCACGCGGAGGGGTGTCGTGTTGCTAACCAGCAAATTATCGACTGGCTCGCCGCGCACGGTGCGCAGATAGATCTGGGCTAACCGGCTCATTTGCGGTTCGAGAGCGTGAATCAGCACGTTGGCTTCGATCAAGGTTTGTAATACTTTGGCCTGCAACTCAGGCGTATGCGGACTGAGCAACACCGCCTGCTCGGTGCATTGCACTTCGCGCCCGATCATTTCCAGCCGCTGGCGCAACGGTAGATCGAGCGGCCCGGTTTGCACGATGATGCTGCTGGCGGATTGCCGTACCTCGGCGACGTTGAGTTCGAGCGCGATCTTGCCATCGGTCAAGATGCCGACGCGGTCGCAGAGATATTCTACCTCGGCCAACCGGTGGGTGCAGAGCAAAACGGTGTGGCCGCGCTGGCGCACGCCATTGAGCAAGGTCAGCAATTCTTGCTGGCCGTCGAGATCAAGCCCGCTGGTCGGTTCATCAATCAGCAACAGATCGGGATCGGTCAAGAGTGCTTGGGCGATGCCGAAACGCTGGAGCATGCCCTTGGAAAAGGTGCGCAGGTGGCGATCGGCAACGGTGGCGAGTCCAGTCAATTCGAGCAGTTCGTCAATGCGTTGGCGCAACTGGGTGGCCGGCATCCCATCGAAGCGACCGAGGAAGGTGAGATATTCGCGCGGGGTGTAGTAGCTGTGGTAGCGCTGGCGTTCGGGCACATAGCCGATCAGTCGGCGTTGCGCTTCGAGATTGGCGCTGCCGAGCACGCGGATGCGCCCGCTATCCGGGTACAAGAAACCGAGCAGCAGATGGATGAGCGTGGATTTGCCGGCCCCGTTTGGCCCTAACAGACCGTACACTTCACCGGCGACGACACGCAGATTGACACCGCGCAATACCGAGACATGACCGTAACGTTTCGTAAGACCTTCGACGACAATGACATCGGTCATGATTCCGAACTCCGCTGCCGATGGCTGCAATGCGCTATATATCTTACATTATGCGTCAACGTATGCACTATTGCTGAACATGACGGTAGTATCAGCCGCTGCGCTCTCTCGTCTCGTTGCGAGAATGGCCGGTTTGTTGGGAAGAGCGCCGGTTGCACCGTGCCGGGATAGGATCACGCCGCAGATAGCGGCAAGCATTTAGGCGCTTTGCCCTAATCCTAGCACTGCTACGGCCAATACCGCCAAACTCCCGGCCCAGATGAGCGTCGTGCGGAGCGCCGCTGGCACGCTCAAGCGCGGCAACCGGCCTTGCAACCATTGGAGCGCAAGGGTTGTGATGACGCTGCCGCCAATGATGATCAACAGTTCGGCCCACGGCGGCAGCAATTCGCGCGGTAAGCCTGCCATCCAAACGACGGTCATCAGCGCTGCCGCCACCGTATCGCGCGCGAAGGTCAAGGCTGCTGCCGGACGCGCCGGCAATCCTGCGGTGATCCCTTTCGGCCCTAGCGACGGTTCTGGCCCGAATGGCCCCCAGTTGATCGCCGCTGGAAGGCTGAACAGACCGGCCAGCCAGACGAGCAGGTGACCGCTGAGCGTCCAGCCGTTCAAACCGCCTGTGCTGCTCAGGCTGATGGCAGCGACACTCCATACGATGGCCCGTCCCGCCACGCCGATTTGGGCCTCGCGCACGGCGGCGCGCACAAGGTGAGGCGCGCCAGACGATAATGCCGGCCAGAGGGGGAGCCACGCCGCCGCTTCTAACAATACCCAAGCCCCTAACCAGCCAAACGGCAGTGGCGCCGGATGCCATGGCCACGGCAAACTGGCCAGACCGCCGGCAACTAATTCCAACGAGGCCAGCGCCAGCCAGCCAATCCATTCCGTGGTCAGGAGCAAGCTGCCATTGGCCGGCAATTGGCGGGTGGTGATCAACCGGTAGCCGATGCCGAGCCCGATAGCTAATACGCCTCCCGGATAGATGATCAGTGCTATCAATCCGGCTATGAGCATGAAAGTTGTCGCTTCCTTTCTCTGCTTAGCTAGACAGCTTGCAGCGCAGCCAGACTGCGCACTGCCGCTTCGATCGTTGGCAGCAGCACATTCGGAAAGAGGCCGATCGCCAACATCACGGCCAGCAAGATACTGATGAGGGCAACGCTGCTCAACGGTTCGCTGGCTGGCTGGGGCGGAGGCAGGCGATTCAGTTCGGTTTCGCCAAGCAGCGGCGGTTCCTCAGCTAAAGGAATGTCGCGCGAACCAATCAGATACTGCACCGCCAATTGCACCAGTGTCAGTCCCGCTAAGGCCATTGCCGCCAGCACGATCAGCAATTCGCCCCAATGGTTCGCTGCGGCTGCTTGTAATACTAATAAAGAGCTGGTTCCACCCGGAAACGGCAACCAACCGATCAAGGCTAACCCGCCGCCTAATACGCCAGCGCCTGCCACTGGCCGGTGCCAGAAGAGGTCGTTCCGGGATTCTGCGGTCAGGCGCTCGTTAGGATGTTCGAGCAGGGCCAGACTGATCAAAACGGTGGTCACGGCTAACGCCAGATTGATCACGCCCACCAGCGCGCTGCTCAGACCGGCTAATGACAGCGAGGCGAATCCATAGAATATGATACCGCAATTGCTGGCGATGAGATAGGCAATGCGCTGGCGCAGTGTGATCGCGGTCAACGCCAGTGCGCCGGCCAAGACGGCGCTGATCGCCGCCCCGATGCGCAGCACATTGAGCGCTTGCCCGCCCTCGAAGAGCAGTGTCGGAAAACTTTGCAGCGTTAGCAAAAACACGAGCAAACTAGCCGGCGCTGGTAGGGCGATGATGAGGATGGCCGCCAGCGATCCGGCGTACGATATCAGATCGACCAGCCACGAGTGGAATGGAGTCAGTGCCATGCGCAACGCAAATCCGGCAGCCAGCAAGGCTAAGATAAACCGGGCCGGCGAAATGCGCCCCGGCAGTTCACCCGGACGAAAGATATCGGTGAGGACGTAGGCAATGTAAAGCAAGATGCCGGCAACAACCATCAAGACCAGATACTTCAATGCGGTTGCCAGCGTCTGCCGGCTGACCAAAACCCCGGCCCCGGCGGGCAGATCGACGATTGCCAGCACGGTGGTGAGGCCGATGGCCACCAGCACCAAGGCGGTCACGAACGAGTCTTGCATCACCAGTAGCGCGACCATCTGGCCAACGGTGAGCAAGCCGATAGCGCTGAAGTTTTCGCCGTGTGGCACAATGAGCGCCGCGGTCAGGGTGGCGATTGCTATGCCGAGAAACAGAAAGAGAAAGATTTGGTTGAGCGGACTGAGGAGTAACGTCACCCCTAAGACCCGCACCGGATCATCAACCCGGACTTGCACAGCGAGCAGCAATTCAACGATCAGCGTCCCGATGCTCAGAGCAATGGCAGTGCGGGGCAACCGGCGCAACAGAAAGGCGCTGAAGGCCATACTAAGCGGAAAAAAGATGAGGAGCAGGTACAGCATGGTTATCCGCGGTAGAGTTCGCTGATCGCGAGCGTTTTCAATCGCCCATAGACAAGCCCAGCGAGGTAGGCGATAGCCAAGGCGAGCAAGATTTGGACAACGCTGAGCAACAGCAGCGGCATGATCTTTAAGCCGCTCGCCGCCGGCGCGCTTATGACCGCACTGTACAATAGGTCAATCCCGCTGGTGCAGAGAAGCATGCCCAAGCCGATTTTCAATACATCGTTGGCCGTGGCCATCGCGAGCACTCCACTGAGCGCGAGCCAGTACCATGCGAAATCGAGACTGGGATTGGGCGCAATCGGGTAGATGATCGGCAGGACGATGCTGGCGACCAAGGCGGCGACTCCCGACCAAAATGGAAAGACATAATCCACCAGCCGCAGCGTTTCGGCGGAGCGTTGGCGAGCTGCGGCGCGCAAGGCTCGGCGGAGCTCGGCTTGCCCAAACTCATCGAGGTCTTCGAGGCCATAATCGCGCGAGAACGTCAGCGCCGTGACCGCGAGAATGAGCGTGGTGCAGACGCCGGTAATGAGTTTGATCAAGGCCAGCGAACTGATCCCTGCTTGGCCGAGATCGGGTCGCACGAAGGGTTGTTCGTTCAGCAAACCAGCCAGCGCCCCATAGTTCAGCAGCAACAAGGCAACCGCCAGCCGCCAGTCGCGCGACAGCAAGATGCCGCCTGCTGAGATGCCGAGCAGTATGATCCAGATATCCAACGTCATAGGCCGTCATTCCTTGCCAAGGCGACGTTCATTGCGCCATCAAGATGAGGATGGCCAGCAGCGCGACGATCACGCCAAAGAGATAGTAGCGTTGCTCGAAGATAATCATGCCGGTATGTAACACGCTCGCTACTCGATCGATCCCGCGCCCCAGCACGATCAGCGCGGTGCGTGCATCGGCGGCCTCAGCCAGCCCGCGTAACCCATCACCCATCCCCTGCCATGTAGGGATAATGGCATTGCTGGTGTTGCGCGGCGGGTCGAACGGCTGAGATCGTCGCGCTAATAGCCACCCGCCAAGGCCGCTGATCACGGCGAAGCCAATCAACGGCCACGCAATTGGGTCGGCGGGCAGCACTGGCGGGGCAAACGGCGACCAGCTCAACCACAGCGGCCATGCCAACCATGGGATCAGGCCGGCCAATACCAGCGGCGCCAGCGCCAAGCCTCCAAGGATGCCTTCCGGCCAATGTTCGCGTGTCGTTGTCTGGCCATGCCAGCACCGGATCACGAGCGGCAACCCGGCTGCCAGACCGATCAGGGCAGCAGCGATGAGCGGCGCAATAGCCCAAACCAGCCGGGTGGCGAGCGCTTCGATCAGCCAGCGCCATCCCCAAAAGCTCCATCCGAGCGGGAGGCCGGTGGCAGTGGCGGTGGCGAGGAGCCAGAGGACGCCGCTCACAGGTAACGCCACCTGCGCCGCTGATCCATCAAGCGCATCGTTGCTCTGGCGTTGGATCATAGCTGCGACCACGATCCCGCCAGCAATGGCATGGAGCTGCACGGCCAGTACGAGCGCCGGTGCAGCTAAGCCGGCCAGTGGATCGTTGATCGCTGCCGCGCACACGACCACCCCGGCTTGCAGTGCGCCCTGCCACAATACCACCTCACGTCCATTCGCCGCGCGGAGTGCGCCGGCTGCGGCGCCGAGTGCGCCAATGGCGCCGGCGGCAGCTAACACCTGCCCTGCCAGCGCCGGTAATGGCGGTAATTGCGGCATGACCCGCACAATGAAGCCCAACCCAATCGTTGGCAACACCAGTCCCGCGATGAGCGCGCCAACCAGCGCTGGCGCATGGGCAAAGCTTAGGCGTGTGCCGGCGAATGGCGGCGCTCCGGCTATGGCCAGTGCGCCGATCAACGCGAAGAGCACCGGCGCGGTTGCCGGCGTTGTATCAGGGGGCAGCAACGCCATTATCGCAATGAGACCGCTCACGGCTACGACAGCGACTGCGCCAGCAATGAGGTGCGGGGGAAGTCGCCCCGGCGCCGGCGTCACACCGCTAGCGAGCAATGCGCCGTGGGCGGCTAGCGCAGCTAGCGCCCAACTGAGTGGGGTCAACACGCTGAGCGGCGGTATCGTCAAACTGAGCAGCGCAGCGGCAAGTGCTAATGCGAGCCAGCCAAACAGGACGCCAAAACCTTTAGTGCCGGGGTGAACCGCCAGCGCCAGCGCGAGCAGACCGATAGTTCCGCCGAACAATAGCCCCCCGGCCAGCGCGCGTTCGCTAAGCGCGACTGGCGCCGGCAAGACTACTGCAATCGCGCCGATGCTGTACAGTGGCGTCGCCGCTGCCGGTTCAAGCGGGTCGATGATAACCCCCGCCAAGGCTAGCCCGCTGGCTAGCGTAGTGAGCAACGCTAGGCGCCGGGTAATGCCAGCGCGGCTGAGCAGAAAGCAAGCGGCAGCAACCGCCAGTAAGCTTATCAATCCGGCAGTAACACCCATGAAGCGTCGCTATCCTCCCCATAATTGAAGAAGCGTTATTCGCGACCAATGAGATAGGTCGCTGCCTGCCAACATGCCGTACATGGATCGGTTGAGATGGCGATCAAGAGCGCATCGTCAACCGCGGCGCGTTGCAGGAGTGAACGCGCCAGCAAGCGATCAAGCTGCGGCGCAATCCCGATCTGTACCTCGGTGAGGCGCTGGCCGTCGCTGCGCACAGTATACCGCAGCGGGCCGCGCGGCGCTTCGACCGTTGCGGTTGCTTCGCCTGCCCGCAACTGGATCGGCTCTTGCGTGACGCCAATCGGGAGATTGTGCAACCAGCGCGCCGCTACGCGCAACGCTTCAATCGCTTCCAACAACAAGACGACCACCCGCGCATACACATCGCCACCTTCTTCCACCACGCGCGCTGGGGCAAGGACGGTATACCCGGCGTATGGCGCATCGATGCGCAAATCGGTGGGTATGCCGCTGGCGCGCGCTAAGGGGCCGGCCAGCCCAAACTGTTTGGCGGCGGCAGTGTTCAAGACACCGATATCAACCATACGCGCCAAGAGCGTTCGGCGCGGGATCGTCTGCTCGGCCATAGCGATCATCGCTGGCAACAGTTCGTTGATCGCTTGTTCGGCGCTGGCTAAGGCGGCCTCATCTAGCGCTTCCGCTAATCCGCCCGGTCGAATCACCGCGGCTTCATAGTGACCGCATAGGTTGAGCAAGATCGAGCGGATCCGGCTTTCGAGCTGGCTCAGCCGCGCGACATCACGTAAGCCCAAGGCGGTGGCCAACGCGGCTAGCGTATTGATATGCGATGAAGCGCGTTCCAGTTCCGCCAAGACGGCGCGGATGGCTTGCGCCCGCAGCGGAGGGGTCGCTTCGCTCAGCGCCTCAATGGCCAAGCTTAACGCTAAGGTATGCGCAACGCTGCAATAGGGGCAGATCTGCGCAGCCGCTCGCATCGCGCTCTCAATCCCGCTCTGCGTGAGCCGGCGAGCATACGCCCCGTCGCCGATCATTGGCCGGTATTCGACATCAATAATATATTCGCCCTCTATCGTCAGCGTGACGTGCTCGCTATGCCACGCGCCTGCAACCGGTTGGAGCGCCAGTTGGTACTTCAATCCGCCTCTCCTCTCTGTCGCGGCGCATTATACCACGCTCCCTTCAACCAGTGCAGCGGTGGCTATCCACCACTGATCCACCTGTTGATCCACCCGTAGGTTGTTGGGTTATACGATGGATGATGGTACGGTAGAGATGCGTCGAGCTGACCTCCGGCGCCACGCTCAACACCTGAAGCATGTCAGCGCTAGCGGAAGTTCAGGTGCTTTTGGAGTATGTTTAGCGAGGAGGAGTTACAATGTTCTTCTGTTTTGATCATATCTATCGCCTGAAAGCCGAAAATGTGGCGATCACATATCAACGTGAAAGCGAAAATCCTGTGAAGTATCGTTTGGTGGTGGCAAATCAAATTCTCTATATTATCTTTGATGGCGGCAAGCGTTGGCGTGGCCATGTTGTACGCCCTTTCGATGGGCTAGAAGCTTCGTTTAGCAGCCGTACTTGCCTAGAACATGTCATCGAGGGATTGATCGGCCGGCGGGGGTGGCCGCAGTATCGCCAGCAGGTGGTAGCGCTGCTTGACCAGTTTCAAGTCTGAAACGGGTGCCAACAGTTCGCTGTGAGATGATGTTGCATGAGCGACAGCCGAGCCGGCTGTCGCTGCTGTTTTCGGGGTACCGTATCGCAAGGCTGGTTTTAGGCCGGTTCGCGTTCGTCGCCGATCCGGATGCGCGGATCGAGCAGCGCGTAGATCAGATCGGCGGCGAGATTGGCGATGGCAAAGATGATGACAGTCATCATCGCAACCGCTTGCAGCAAGAGCAGATCGCGCCGGTCAATGGCGAAGGTCAGCAGCCGGCCAATTCCCGGATAGTTGTAGACGTTCTCAACCACGATCAACCCGCTGATCAGCCAGCCGAGGCTGATGGCGATGACCGTGATGGCGGGTGATAGCGCGTTGCGCAAGACGTGCCGGCGGAGAATGGCGAGTGGCGATAAGCCCTTGAGGGTGGCGGTGCGGACATACTCTTGGCTGAGTTCGGTGATCACGCCGGTGCGGGTGAGGCGCGCGATATACGCGAGCAAGACGAGCGTAGCGGTGATGGCTGGCAAGGCTAATTGGGGCGCGATCTCGATCAGGGTGGCGTCGGGCCGGATTGAGGAGTTGGCCGGCAGCCAGCGCAACCGAAAGGCGAAGAGGTCGATTAGCAGTAAGCCGGTGACGAATTCAGGCAAGCCAGTGACTGAGAGGAGGCTGACGTTAATGACGGTGTCGTCGGGTTTGCCGGCCCGCCATCCCATCCATACGCCAAGGCCGATGCCGAGTGGCAAGGCTAGCGCGAGCGTCACGCCGGCGAGGAGCAGCGAATTGCCGAGCCGCTCGATAACGAGGGGGCGAATGGGTTGGCGTGTGCTGTACGAGATGCCCCAATCACCGGTGACAAAACCGCGCAGCCAGTCGAGGTATTGAATAGGCAACGGGCGATCGAGACCGAGTTCGGCGCGCAATGCGGCGAGCGCCGCTGCACCGGCTTCGCGACCCAGCAGCACGCGCGCGACATCGCCGGGTAAGAGCCGGCAAATCAAAAAGATGATGAGTGAACTGATAAGAACCGTTACCCCTAGCAAGAGGACACGGCGCAGCAGGTAACGCAATATCATACGCTCTCGCCTGTTGGTTCACAACTCCCCTTCCTCTCTGTACATTAGTGTACCCCACTATGCTGCCGTGGTGTTTGTGTGTCTGGTTGTGGCGATTACCCTCATCCCCAACTTCTCTCCCACGCCAGTGGGAGCGGGCGCTGCGGTATTGCGCTCCATCTCTGACGTTGCTGAATGCCCCGCAGCGCTCCAATAAGGTGACTTTTGCGTCGCTTTGTGGCTATTCCTCTCCTACCGTACCCGCTGCACCCTAATCATCCAGCGCGGCCAGCAGCAGATCGCCTTCGGCGGCAGAGATGCGCCCTTCAGCGACCATCTGCAAGATCGAGGCCCGTTGTTGTTCGCGTTCCGCCTCGCTGAGCGGGGCCGGCGTCGGACGCAGTTGGATGGTTTGGCCGGTTGCTGGCGGCGGTGGCGGCGGCGCATGGTGGTGCGGCGGGGCTGGCGCTACCGGCGGC
>FMJZ01032242.1_pt1 | contig 11642 bp, 8 predicted proteins | sample 1987881 | NCBI WGS metagenome assembly FMJZ01 (sample SAMEA4378227, study PRJEB15110) | soil metagenome | biome: soil; feature: Field; material: Soil | place: India | collected 2015-03-11 | depth 0 m | reverse complement strand
TAAAGGGTGTGGTTTTACCGCTATCACGCAAGAAGTTTATCGTGTTCGCCTCCTTCTGGCACATCTCTATATCTATAGACGCTTGGGAAGCCCCCTCTGCATCACTATTTCAGCCACACCGGCGGCGCCCTGCCTGCTAGATGATACGCCCTCCCCCTGCCCCGCGTCAACAGGAAATTACCCATCTTTTGCGGAAGTGAAAAGGGCATCCCTTACACAGGAGGTTGAACCTATGGCGACATCCGACACCCGCAAGGTGATTGTGCTTATCGGTGATGGGATGGCAGACCGACCCCATCCCGCTTTAGGCGGCAAGACCCCTATCGAAGCCGCGCATACCCCGAACATGGACCGCCTCGCCGCCGAGGGCGAAACGGGCTTGATGGACCTGATTGCGCCCGGCGTGCGTGTGGGCAGTGATACCGGACACCTCGCCCTGCTGGGATACGACCCCTATGCCGTATACACTGGGCGCGGCCCCTTCGAGGCGCTGGGCGTGGGCATGGAAGTGCGCGGGGGCGATATCGCCTTCCGCTGTAACTTCAGCACGGTGGACGAGAACATGGTGGTGCTGGACCGACGGGCAGGGCGCATCACCGAGGGAACCGACCAGCTCGCCGCACAGGTGAACGGCATCTTCATCGAGGACGTGCAGGTGTTCTTTAAGGAGTCGGTAGCGCACCGCGGCGCGCTGATACTGCGCGGACCCGGGCTCTCACCCAAAATCACCGATGCCGACCCGCACGCCGAAGGCGAGAAGGTGCACGAGGTGCAGGCGACCGACCCCGACGATGCCGCCGCGCGACGCACCGCCCGAATCGTCAATCAGTTCGTGCGCCTCAGCTACGAGAAGCTGAAAGACCATCCGGTGAACCGGGAGCGAATCGCGCAGGGGCTTCCGCCCGCCAACATCATCCTGCCCCGCGGCGCAGGCGTCGCACCCAGCATCCCCGACTTCAACACCTACCACAAACTGCTCGGCGCGTGCGTGGCGGAAACGGGACTGATCAAAGGCATCGCCCGCTTCGTAGGGCTGAAGGTGCTGGAGGTTCCCGAAGCGACGGGCGGGCTGGATAGCGACGTGATGGCAATGGGGCGCAAGGTGGTGGAAGCCCTGCAGGAGCATACCTTCGTGCTGTGCAACGTGAAGGGTCCCGACGTGGCGGCGCATGACCACAACCCGCAGGCGAAGGTGGACATCATCCAGCGCATCGATGCCATGCTGGGATGGATCCTCACGCAGATTGACCCCGCATCCACCTTTATCGTGGTCTCGGCGGACCACACCACCGCCTGCAGCTTCGGCGACCACACGGGCGAGCCGGTGCCCATCGTCATCTGGGGTCCCGAAGTGCGCACGGACGAGGTCACGCAGTTCGGCGAGCGGGCGTGCGCGAAAGGTGGGCTGGGGCGCATTCGGGGCAAAGACCTCGTGCCCATGCTGACCAGCATGATGAACGTGCAGGAGAAGTTCGGTGCCTGAGTTGCCGTCTGTGGCCGTACTGGGGGCAGGAAGCTGGGGCACTGCCCTGGCTATCCTGCTGGCGAAGAAAGGGGCGCAGGTAGCGTTGTGGGCACGCGATGCCGACCTGGCGAAGCGATTGCGTCGGGAGGGGCAGAACCCGCGCTACCTGCCCGGTTTCCCCCTGCCTCCTTCTGTGCACCCGACAGACAGCCTTGCCGAAGCCGTGCGCGAGGCGGAGGTGCTGGTGTTTGCAGTGCCCGCGGGCGCCCTGCGCGAGGTCGCCGAACTGGTGCGCCACCACCTGCCCTCGCCGCGTTTGGTCATCTCCGCCGCCAAGGGACTGGAAGCGGACGGCAGTCGCCCCTCGCAGGTGCTTCAGTCCGTGCTGGACGACAGGCTCGCCAATGTGGTGGTGCTGTCGGGACCGAACCTCGCGCTGGAGCTGGCTCGCGAAATCCCGACCGCCACGGTGGTGGCTTCATCCTCGCCCGACGCTGCCAAACAGGCGCAGACGCTGTTTATGTGCCCCTCCTTTCGCGTGTATACCAATCGCGACGTGACGGGTGTGGAGCTGGGCGGGGCACTGAAGAACGTGCTGGCTATCGGCGCGGGCATCAGCGACGGCATGGGCTTCGGCGATAACTCGAAGGCGGCGCTGGTCACGCGCGGGCTGGCGGAGATAGTGCGGCTGGGCGTTGCGCTGGGCGCGGAGGAACGTACCTTCATGGGGCTGTCGGGTGTGGGCGACCTGTTTGCCACCGCCGTCAGCCACCTCAGCAGAAACTGGCGCGTGGGCTATGGACTGGCGCAGGGCAAGCCGCTGGAGCAAATCCTCAGCGAGCTCGGACAGGTAGCGGAGGGTGTGCCCACTACCTTTGCCGTGTGCACTCTCGCGGGGCGACTGGGTATTGAAATGCCCATCGCACAGACCATTCGCGCCGTGCTGGAAGCACGCATCAGCCCCCAGCAAGCCATCCGCGAACTGATGCTTCGCACCCCCAAGGAGGAGTAAGAAAGGGCAACCCTTGCGGTTGCCCTCTCCGATGCGTATGCGCCGTGTCTATGCGTGCGCGACCTCTTCCAGTTTGCCCGTCTCCACGTGATAAATCAGCCCGTGCACCGGAATATCCTTGGCGATAAAGGGGCATTCACGCACGCGCTGAACCTGCTTGCGGACGCTCTCGTGAAGGTCTGAGAAGGCATGTAGCGCCAAATTACTCGCGTCCGCTCCGTAGTTCTGTTGAAGCTGCTCACGCACCTCGTCATCGCGGAAGGTAAGCATTCCGCAATCGGTGTGGGCGATAATCACGATTTCGCGCGTGCCCAGCAGGTTGGTGGAAATGACCAGCGAGCGGATGGCATCGTCTGTTGCCAGCGCGCCCGCGTTGCGGATGACGTGCACCTCCCCAATGTTGAAGCCCAGAAACTCATTGGGAATCAGTCGGGCATCCATGCAGGTCAGCACCACCGCCTTGCGAGCAGGCGGCAGGGGCAGATGACCATACTGAAAACCCTCTGCATAGCGGGCATTCGCCTGCAGTGCCTCCTCATAGAAGGACATCGGGAACGACCTCCTTTACCGAAAGTTGATTTTAACGATTGGTATAGTATAGTATACCATGTTCCCGCTGCCCGTTTGTGTAGAGCCGAGTTGGGTTTCATCCGGAGCGCCTCTTACACCGCCGTTTCCGACATGAAGTGATAGCCGCTCTCTCCATGCAGCGCCACGTCCAGCCCTACCACCTCTTCATCTTCCTTCACTCGCAAGCCCATCAGCAGGTCCAGCACCTTCAGGATAATGGCGGTGACGACGGCGGCGTACAACCATGTGGCACCGATGGCGAGCAGTTGTGTGGCGAACAGCCCAAAACCTCCATAGATCAGCCCGTTGGCGCCTGCCGGGTTCACCAGCTTGCTGGCGAACACTCCGGTCAGCAGGGCGCCCATGGTGCCGCCCACCCCGTGGATGCCGAAGGCGTCCAGAGAATCATCGTAACGCAGACGTGGCTTGGCGATAACGGCGCCATAGCACACTGCCCCTGCTATCAGTCCGATAATCAGCGCGGATTGCGGGCTGACGAACCCGGCGGCGGGGGTGACCGCGACCAGTCCCGCCACACAGCCCGACACCGCTCCCAGTGCGCTGGGTTTGCGCCGATGAAGCCACTCCACCACAATCCACGACAGCGTGGCGGATGCGGAAGCGATATGGGTGGCAACGAAAGCCGACGACGCCAGCCCGCCTGACGCCAGCGCACTGCCCGCGTTGAAGCCGAACCAGCCAAACCACAGCAGCCCCGCTCCCAGCACGGTCAGAGTGAGGTTGTTGGGAAGCATCGGCTCGCGAAGATAGCCCAAACGCGGGCGCAGCATCAGCGCAGCAATCAAGCCCGACACGCCGCTGCTGATATGCACCACCGTGCCCCCGGCGAAATCCAGCGCGCCCAGATTGCGCAGCCAGCCACCGACTGCCCACACCCAGTGCGCCACCGGTGCGTACACCAGCGTCAGCCACAGCACCACGAAAACCACAAAGGTAGAGAACTTCATGCGTTCCGCGATGGCGCCGCTGATCAGAGCAGGCGTAATGATGGCGAACATCATCTGGAACGCCATGAACACCATGTGCGGAATGGTAGGCGCGTAGTCCGCGTTCGGTTCCTGTCCCACACCACTGAGAAACATCCATACCGGCTTGCCAATGAACCCACCGATGCTGGGACCGAACGCCAGCCCGTAGCCGACAATCGCCCAGTGCACCGTAGCCACCGCCAGAATGGTGAAGCTGTGCATGATGGTGCTCAGCACGTTTTTCTGGCGCACCATGCCCCCGTAAAACAGCGCCAGTCCGGGCGTCATCAGCATCACCAGGGCACAGGAGACCAGCATCCATGCGGTATCTCCGGCGTTGATGGATGCTTCCGTACCCTGAGCCAGTGCAGGAACCGCTGCCAGAAGCATGGCAGCCCCGGCGATAGCGAATCGCTTGAGTAACATGCGTCAATCCCTCCGTGTGCAAGATTGGAGATGTTGCGTTCGGGATATGACCGCTTCATTGGGGAACGTGCGCCGGAACATGGCGCAGGGTACGTCTTCATTGATGCTGAGGGTGGCAACAACGTCCATCGCGCGGGCAAGCACCAGCGGTTGCCCATATAATCTTATTATAGCAAAATAACACGATGGTTTGTCAAGGGCAGTTGCTAAAACCCCTTGACTTTTACTGTTTATCCATACGCTGTCTCCCCGGGTGAAGGTGAACGCTGTGCCCTATGCGGTTCGGGCAGGTGTGGCATTGCCTGCTGGGGCAGCGGGCGGCGACCTTTCGGGGACATATCCGAACCCGATGGTGGCAGGTTTGCAGGGTCGTGCTGTTGCCAGCACTGCTCCTGGTGCAGGTCAGGTGTTGAAATGGGATGGCAATGCGTGGTCTCCGGGCGTCGACCTGCACGACGCCTTCTGGCAGGCTTCCGGCAGCAGCATCTTCTACAACGGCGGGAATGTGGGCATTGGCACCAGCGCTCCGTCGGTGCGCCTGTCGCTGGGCGATGGCAACGCCAACACGAAGCTGGCGCTGTGGCAGGTTAGCACGGCTGCCGATGTGATGGGCTTTGGCGCTGGACCCTCGCAATTTCGGCTTCACCTGCACAATTCCAGCAACCGCTTCTCGTTTCTGGACGCGCCAAACGGGAACGAGATAGTGACCATTCTGGGCAGTGGGAACGTTGGAATAGGCACGGCCAGCCCACAAGCACGTCTGCATGTCAACGGCGATATTCGCCTGGCAGATGACCATAGCATCTTTGGTCTGGATCAGCTGGTCGGTTTCAACGACCTGCGCTTCTATGGCGACGCGACAGGTGGTCCCGATGTGTATATCTCCGCTTCAGGAAATGTTGGCATCAGCACAGTAAATCCACAAGCGCAGCTGCACGTTGTGGGCAATGCCTTCTTCTCCAACAACTTCACCACGTTGCAGATTCTGCCTGGTAACCTGTTTGGTCAGGGGTATGAAGGTGGTGCCACCCTGGAGATTCCGGGCGATGGCGTGCTGGGCGTATGGGACAGCCTGAGCGTTCTGGGCAATCTGCACGTCGGAGGCAACAAGTTCACGCTCGGAGGAGCGACTGACCCAACTTGGAGACGGGTGGAGTTGGGAGCCTTTCAGTTTCCAAACTCCGGGTTGTTCACCGGATATCTCCAGCTCTATGGAGCACAAGGTAGAATAAAGACGCTTTTGACGTGGGCGGGAATCAATGGAGACAACGGTTACATTGCCGTTTGCGATTCTTCTGAATCGACCCGTGCAGGACTCTATGTTAGCTCGAACGGCAGGGGCGTTTTGTTCGCTGACGAAAAGAGCTTTCGCGTTCCTGACCCTGACGACCCCACGCGCGACATCTGGTACGGCTGTATCGAAGGTCCTGAACTCGCGATGTATGTGCGTGGCACGGCACGACTGGTCAACGGACGCGCCCGTATCGAACTGCCCGACCACTTCCGCAAACTCGCCGATGAGCAGGGCATGACCGTGCAACTGACCCCGCGCTCTGCCGAATCGCGCGGGTTAGCCGCCGTGCGTGTCAGTCTGGACGGGATTGAAGTGGTGGAACTCCTGAACGGGCGCGGCAATTACGAGTTTGACTGGCGCGTGGAAGCCGTGCGCAAAGACCACCGCGACTTTCGGGTGTATCGTCCCTGGGATGAAGCTTTGCCCGGCGCTACCGATCCTGCGCAGGCGTGGGATGCGCGTTTGCGGTCCATCCAAGCACGGCAAGCCAGGCAGAGGGAGGTCAGGCGGTAAGCCCTGCCGGCAGGGTTCGCCAGCCGCGTGAACAGAAGAAAAATAACGGGCACAGGAAGTTTACCCGCGAGGCGCGAACTTCTGTCCGTCGGGAGGGAAGAAGATGCGCTATCTCGGATGGGTGCTGGTGATGCTGTGCGCGTGTGCTGGCGGCGTATCCGCGAGGCAACTCGTGGGAATCCTGCAATTTGGTGACACCGATCCGCCTTCCGCCCTTCAGCAGGCGATTCGCCAGGCAGTCCCGGGGGTGCAGGTGGTCGTGGTGCGGGCGGAAGACTTCGCCGACGGTCGCACGCCCCAGGGGCTGTCTCTGCTTGTGGTGCCGGAGGCGCACCGGCTCCCCGCTATAGTGGGCAGACCTTTACAAGAGTGGATTCGGTCGCGTCGGGGCGTACTGTTCATCAGCAATTCGGTTCCTCTGCAGAAGTGGCTCTATCAGGCGGGCTCGCGCTGGGTGGAGCGACAGCAGGCACTGCTGGAGCTGGCAGGCTGGCGACCGCTCTGGCACGAACAACTTCCACCCGATACCGCTTGGGAGCGGTCTACCGACTCCCCGCAAATTGCCAGCACGTGGTCCCAGGTAAACACGCCACACGGCGCAGGCTGGAAGCTGTCGGTGGCGAAGCTGGTCAGCTGGTGTACCTACAATATCTCCCTCTCACGACCCTTCCGCCCTAACGAAACGCTGATGACCTTCTGGGCGAAAGGCGATGCGAACACCCGATTCCTGTCGGTAGAGTGGCAGGAGCGAGACGGCTCGCGCTGGTATGCGACCGTGCCACTGTCCACAGAGTGGCAGAGGTTTGTGCTGTCGCCCACCGATTTCGCCTACTGGCACGACAACCCCTCTAAAGGGCGCGGCGGACAGGGGGACTACTTCCGTCCTTTAGATGCCGTGCGTCTCTCCATCGGGCTGGCGCAAAGTTTTGCCCCCTACCCACCAGACACGCCGCTGGAGGCAACCATCGCCGACATCCGCGTGGGCAGGGTCGCTCAGTCTCTGCCCGAAGCGCCCTCCTTCCAGATGGAAGGAATCGCGCCGGGCTACAAGTTTTATACCGATTCGCACGGTCAGATCTGCGTTCCGGTGCGTTATCGGAGCGCAGGTATCAGCGGCGAGGCTCCGGGCAGGCGCATCGTGACGCCGCTGGGTGAACGCGCGTGCCTGTTCCTCAGCACACAGGGCGAAACCGCCGGCACACTCTGGGCATGGATGCCTGCTTCCGAGGCGAACGCCAGCAACCTTGCCCCTATGCTTCGTCCGATGCTGCGCGGGTGGCACATTGTGCGCGCCGGTACCGCACAGTTCGGATACTGGGTGGCTGAGCGAGTGCAGTACGGTGCAGAGGTGGCAAACTGGGGCGAACGACCTGTAAATCTTCGTCTGACCGCCTACCTGACCTGCATCGGGCAGCCCTCCATCAGCCGAACCCTCACCGTACGCCTGCAGGCTGGCGAGCGACGCCGGGTGCTTTTCCCCGAAAGCGAACTGCCCGAAGGCGAATGGCGCATCCGAATCACCGCCACCGCAGAGGATGGAACCACTGACCAGATAGGGCACTCCTTCCACGTGGTGGGCAAACCGCTTCAGATGCCGTTGATTCGGGTGCAGGACGGGCACTTCTATCAGGGGGATAAACCCTTCTACGCGCATGGCGTTAACTTCTGGCCCCTGTGGATTGCCGGGCAGGAACGCAACGAGTACTGGCAGCACTGGCTGAACCCTGCGCAGTACGACCCCGAAGAGGTGGAGCGTGCCCTGCGCATCGCCCGAACGGTGGGGTTTAATGTGCTGTCGGTGCAGTATACACACCTCTCGCAGGCGCCGCAGGTGGTGGACTTTCTCGCCCGTGCGCAGAAGCATGGGATGTACATCAACCTGTTCATCACCGCCGCGCATCCGTTCGGCTTTGACCGGGAGATGCTGAAACAGCTGATAGACGCCGCACGCCTGCCGCAGTGGGATAACCTCTTCGCTTACGACATCGCCTGGGAGCCACGCTGGGGCACACGCGCCGAGCGCAAAAGGCACGACCCCGCCTGGCGCGAGTGGATTCTGGAACAATACGGCTCCATCACGAACGCCGAGCGTGACTGGGGCTACCCCGCGCCTCGTGAAAATGGAGAGGTAGTTGGTCCCAGCGATGAGCAGATACTCAACGACGGCGAGTGGCGACGCATGGTAGCCGCCTACCGCCGGTTCCTTGACGACCACGTGAACCGCGCCTACTGGCGCGTGGTGCGATTCATCCGGGAGATGGACGGGCGCCATCTCATCGGCGTGCGGACCGGCTACGGCGGCAACGGTAATCCCTGGGCGGACAATCAGATGCCTTACGACCTGCTGGCGGGTGCGCCGTTCATGGATTTCGTCTCCCCCGAGGGCTATTCGCTGAGCGAAAGCTGGGAGAACTTCCGCTCGGGTGGGTTCATCACCGCATACGCACGCTGGGCAGGCAACGGCAAGCCCGTCTTCTGGGCGGAGTTCGGCGCGTCAATTTATCCACAGACCACCCCTGAACGCATCGTCTACCAGCGCAACGTGTACGAGTGGATGTACCGCATGATTGAGGAATCCCGCGCCGACGGCAGCGCAGGCTGGTGGTTCCCCGGCGGACTGCGTGTGGACGAGAACAGCGATTACGGCATTATTCACCCCGACGGCACTCTGCGCCCGTCCGCAAAGGTGGCTCAGGAGTGGGCAAAACGCCTCGCGCAGATACCCCAACAGCCTGACGAGCGGGAGGTGTATACCATTACCATCGACCGCGACCTGCATCCGCGCGGCTTTTCGCAGGTGTGGGCGCGTCATCGGCAGGAGTACCTGCAGGCGGTAGAGGCGGGCAAGCGTGTGGAACTGCGCACCGAAGGAACAGCCACCACCAGCGAAACCGTTCCGCTGATTGCCGTGGGCAACGTGCCCTGTAACGGCAGTAACCCACCCAAATACCTGAACGCACAGATACTGCGCATCGAAGCGGTGCGGGCTGGAGGCAACGCAAGCGAAGTAGAGCCGGATGCTCCCGTACCCGACGATACAGTGAGCCTGCGAGTGACCGTGATGAACACCGGCGATGCCGAGTGGTTGCCTCCGGGCAAGCGGGCAGTGCTCCTGCAAACCTCATGGGGGAAGTCGGTGACGGTAGAGCAGTCTGTGCCACGCTACGGACGGGTATCGCTGGATGTTCCGTTCTCAGTCGGTAGCGATAGCCCCGCTCGTTTGCGCATGGTACTTCGCACCGAGGATGGCAGGGTTCTGGGATTTGGTGAAGAGAGGCTCTTGAAAAATGTATACAAATAGTGGTATAATTATTATGCTATGTCCCGATGGCGTGCTGCGACACCGGCATCGCTTTGCTGTTGCGGGGCGTCGAGGTGGTGGATGCCTCGCTGGGGCGGACTATTCAATTTCATTCAGGAGGAAACGGCAACGATGGCTTTCAACTTCAAGCGTTACTTGATTAAAGTACAGGGCGGGCGTTACTACCTGCCCGTGGCGGCGCGACTGGTATGGTTCCGCGAGGAGCATCCCGACTGGCGAGTAGAGACCGAGCCGTTAGAGCTGGATGTGGAGCGCGGAATCGCCGTCTTTCGCGCGCGGGTGATTGACGAGCACGGCAACGTGCTGGCTACCGGCACCAAGATGGAGACGCGCGAAGGCTTTGCGGACTTCATTGAGAAGGCGGAGACGGGCGCCATCGGTCGTGCGCTGGCGGTGGCTGGCTTTGGCACGCAGTTCGCACCCGAGCTTTCAGAAGGGGGCGTAGCGCATCCGGTGGATACCCCGGTGGGCGCGTTGCGTGAGCGGGAAAAGCCCCGCGACCTGCGCTGTTCGGACTGCGGCGCGCCGATTACGGAAGGCGTTTACAAGCTGTCGGAAGACCGCTTCGGTCGCCCGCTGTGCGCCAACTGCCAGAAGAAGCACGCGCCGCTATCTCAGCAGAAGCAGTAAAGATGCACGAGGGGCAACCACGCCAGGTTGCCCCTGCACATATCACACCCCCCAGGCAAAGGCATCAGCCCAGCTGCTCCTTCAACCACGCGAACGCACTGGCTTGCATCTGCAGGTCAAACTTGTGCCCGCCCGGGTAGAACTCGCCCACGTAGTTGCCCGGCTTGCCCACACTGCGGTAATGCTCGGCGATACGCTGGTGGGCGGCGCGCATCCCCTCCTGAGTGAACAGTCCATCTTCCAGGTCGTACTGCACCATCAGCGGGGAAGGCGCACGGCAGGCGGCAAGGTCAGACCAGTCGCCGTAGCGTGCCCAACCCCAAGGCAGAACCATCCAGGTATGCGTGATGACGTTGTGGTCCAGCAGGTGCTCGAAGGTGCTCATCATGCCTACAATCACCGCTGCGCGGATGCGGTCACACGTTGCCTGCAGAAGGGCGGAGCGACACCCACCTCCCGACAATCCCACACAGCCGATGGCGTCCCGGCGAACATCCGGGCGCGAAGCGAGGTAGTTGACCGCCACTCTGTCCTCGTAACTGACCACCCCCGCCAGCGTTGTGCCCAGCAGGTGGCAGTATTTTTCAACCGTATGCTCGTGGAACGCTGAGACGCTGTTGAACAGCGCAATCTCGTCGGGAGTGTGCTCGTTCTTCCACTGCGAATACACGGCGGTGCCGGCGTTCCTGTCCCATTCAGGAATGTCTTCGAGAGGGAACTTACGGCTTCCCCACAGAAACGTGTCGGGAACCAGCACCACAAACCCCTCCCGTGCCAGCGCGTTGGCAAAGGCGCGCCCGCCATAGTACTGCTCGCGGAAGAGCTTCAGCACAGGTGGGGTCTCGTCTGGTCCGTCGGCAATCTTCTCCTTGCCGTAGTACTTGAAACCGCCGTGGTCATGCAGAGCCACCACGCCGGGCAGAGGGCTTTTTGCACCTTCCGGCTTCAACACCCATGCATGAGTGCGCGGACCGTAACCCACCGACCACGAGACCTCCTCGCCCTCTATGCCGTCGCGCGTCCAGCGCCGCTCCACCTTTACCAAACGGGGACGTTCACTGGCGAAGTGGAAGCCAAGCGTCTCCTTCACGCGCTGCTGAGTCTCCTTGCCTGGCGGAGCGACAGGATACAGTCGGTGTGCCTTACGGGCGGCGTCCACCCAGTCGCTGTAAATACCCAGATGCTGATAAGTCCTTGCCATCACAGACCTCCGCTTCAATGCTGATAGATACCTTCGCGCCTTCCAGCATCGCTCCTGCTTAACCTGTTCTTAACGTCAGGCTGTTGCAAAACGCAGGCGTTTCATCATATCATATGGGCAAAAGCGGATGTGGGAGGAGACAAAATGCGGATGCGATTTCGAGCGTTCACGCTAATTGAACTGCTGGTGGTTATCGCGATTATCGCGATACTGGCAGCGA
>FMJZ01012280.1_pt1 | contig 11646 bp, 11 predicted proteins | sample 1987881 | NCBI WGS metagenome assembly FMJZ01 (sample SAMEA4378227, study PRJEB15110) | soil metagenome | biome: soil; feature: Field; material: Soil | place: India | collected 2015-03-11 | depth 0 m | reverse complement strand
TTACAATGCCCCCGTCGTTCCCATCCCAGGGATTTTGTCAAGTCCCCGTAGGTTGAGATCAGTCAGCATATTCCGCGTTGAGTGCGACCGCAACTGAGGTTAATTTCTCCTACTGACGCTACATCTACAAGCGGAAGAAATCTGTGGGAACAAACTTAGCCTCAATCGGCTCTTTTGAAACGAAAACTGTAAGGGCGCTGGGTGCTACTTGAACTTCCGCTGGTGTAGTTCCTACAGGATCACCATCGGCAAAAAGAGGCAATCGGTGTTCACTCTCCAGACGAACTTTTTTCAACCCGTGAAGGCTGACCTCAGGTTCTAAAATGTGTTTGCCAGTGAAGACGGTGGGCAGTAGAAGGAGTATGCGAAGTTTTGATGTCTGCCGGATGATACAGACATGAAGTAATCCGTCATCCAGTTGAGCCGTCGGAGCAATCCACAAACCGCCTCCATAGGAGGGGCAATTTGCTGTTGCGACAAGAAGCACTTTACTTTGAAACTCAACACCTTCACCCATTACGCGAACTTCTGGGAATTGAAATTTTGCCAACAAGAACAATGCCCCACCGACATATCCCAACCAACCGCCAGGGATATAGCGATGGCGATAAGCGAAAGCGGCAACTTCGCTGTCAAAGCCGCAAGTGAGGATTCCACAGTAGTAGTGAGGTTCGGGCAAATTTGCTGCAGAAATGTAGCCCAAATCAATTTTTTTGACTTGACCGCTCGCTATGACATCCGCTGCTTCTTCAGGGGCATAAGGGATTCCTAAACTCCTCGCCAAATCGTTTCCCCGTCCGCAAGGGATGATGCCTAAAGGAACTTCTGAGTTCGCCAATTCTTGAACGGCATAGTGAATTGAACCATCTCCGCCAGCCACGATGACCGCATCAGTCCCCTTTTCAATTGCTTGCTTGGTTAAGTGCCGTATGTGTTCTCCACTTTCGCTGATCGCCAGTTCACATTCCCATCCCCGTTCAGATAGTCTTTTCTGTGCACGCTGTGCCAATAAGACTGCTCTCCCACGCTTTGCCTTTGGGTTGACAATTATCACACTTCTCATTGACCTTACACACCTCTAACCGCCTCGGTTTGGTTTGAAACCAATTTGTCAACAAAAAACAAATCCTGTTCCACATCCTGCCTTACCGCAAACCGAGAATCCCCAACAGTGTGGGTTAGAAAAAAACCTTTAGCCCCAAAAGTAAAAACGATAAGGGGCAACCACTGTATAAGGATGCCAATTCCTCGGTGATTGTCAATCCCTTGGAGACTCCACTGAATTTTAAAGCGGGCAGTGAACCTCACTCGCTTAACGAAAAGGTGCATTAAAATTTGTCGCCAGCATTCAAACTACAGCCACTTGTAAGAACTTGAAAGTTGCGAGGTGTCAATTCAATGGGCATGACGATGACAGAAAAAATATTGGCTGCACATGCTGGCTTGAAAGAAGTCAAGGCTGGCGAACTGGTGACTTGTAAGGTTGACCTTTGCATGGCAAACGATGTGACCGCTCCTATCGCTATCAAGGAGTTTCGCAAAATTGGTGTCAATCGGGTTTTTGACCCCGATAAGATAGTGCTTGTGCCAAGTCACTATGCGCCGAACAAAGACATTCAAGCAGCAGAGCAGGTCAAAATCATGCGAGAGTTTGCAAGAGAAATGGGCATTAAGCATTACTACGAAGTTGGTCGCGGCGGAATTGAACATGCACTCGTCCCAGAGCAAGGCTTGGCGTATCCGGGCATGGTTTATGTGGGAGCAGACTCTCACACCTGCACAATAGGTGCTATCGGTTGCTTTTCAACGGGAATTGGCTCAACGGATTTGGCTGCAGTTTGGGCTACAGGAGAAATATGGCTGCGAGTCCCAGAAACAATGAAGTTCGTCTACACAGGAAAGTTGCCAAAATGGGTAACCGGCAAAGACCTCATCCTCGCGACAATCGGGAAAATTTCCGTCTCAGGAGCCCTTTACAGAGCAATGGAGTTCACTGGTCCAGTCATACACGAATTGCCAATGAGTGATAGGTTCACGATGACCAACATGGTCATTGAGGCTGGTGGGAAGAACGGCATTATGCCTGTTGACGAAGTGACATTAGACTTCTTGCGTCGCCATGCCCCCAATACCGAAGACAAGTGGCTTATAGTTGAAAGCGACCCAGACGCAAAATACCACAGCCTTTGGGAGATTGACTGCACTGACCTTGAACCGCTTGTCGCTTTCCCTCATTCGCCTGACAATGTTCATCCCGTCTCAGAGGCTTCGTCCTTGAACATCGCCGTTGACCAAGTTTTCATAGGTTCGTGCACTAACGGCAAGATTGAGGATTTGCGGCTTGCTGCCAGGCTGCTTAAAGGGCGAAAGGTTCATCCCAATGTCAGGTTGATTGTCATCCCAGCAACTCAGCGAATTTACTTGCAAGCGATGAAGGAAGGCTTATTTGAAATTTTGTCCGAAGCAGGAGCGACAATTGCTGTCGGAACTTGCGGTCCTTGCTTGGGAGGATATTTTGGTGTGTTGGCTGCAGGTGAACGATGCTTGTCAACAAGCAACCGAAACTTTATTGGTCGGATGGGTTCACCGAAGGGAGAAATCTTCCTCGCCAATTCAGCAGTTGCTGCTGTAACAGCAGTGTTAGGAAAAATCGCCCATCCGGAGGAACTGGACGGAATTCCGCAAGAATGGTCACTGTGGGAATTCGCAGAGTAAGGCGTTTTGTTAGTAGTAAAATAGGTGAGGGGGCTCAGAGATTAGGAAGAGAGGTAGAAGCCCGTCAAATTCTGGAACGGTTTCCTAAAGCCACTAAAGTTGAACTTTCTTCGCCCACCAGAGGTGATGCTATCACCAATTTTTGCCAATCTCGTTAGGTCGTCCTTTTGTATGGACGGGACAAAGGACGAGGGCACAAGACGATGGACGCAGTTCAGCAGGTCGGCAAGACGACAGGTAGGAAAATCGGCAGATAGGCAGTTGGCAGTTCGGAAAATTGGGAAATCAGTGGGTTGACAGTTGTTGCAAGTAGGCGGTGTCATAAGGGCTCAAAGACGGGTCAAGGGACGCGGGTCGCAAGACAAGGTTTGTGAAAATCGTTGCCCGCAGCGGAAAATTGGCGCCTTTCGGGAAGTGGCTCTCCTGAGCCGAAGAAAAAATCAGTGCGAAAAAGCAAAACTTGTATCCTTGTGTCTTTTGTCCCGCATCTCACGACCCAGTTAAAATCTTGTGGCTCACCGAGAAGTGCTCCCTCTACTAATTTAACTTGCCTTCCGTGTCTTTGGGATGGTGAGGCTCCTGACGAACTTTAGGACTGAAAAAAAGAAACCAGCTTGAAACAAAACAGCGCGTCAGCGGACACGATCTCCGAGAAACGCTTGAAAATTGGTGTGAAAAACGGTGTATCGGGGGGCTGCTTTCCCTAGCAGCCAAAGAAACAGCGCTTCAGAGAAGCGCCCTCCGAAAGAAGACGAAGAAATCGGAGGGGAAATTTTGTCCTTTGACAGTAAAACGGCCGTCGGGCATAAAGCCTGCCGCTACCGTCAATCTTTGTAGTCTTGCGGAAATTCACAAAAGGGGCAGAATTTTTTCTTGAAGTGGCAAAGTGGTGATTTCCACATGTCCCTCGTGTATGGCGACATTGATTTCAGTGCGAGTCCCAATCTCTGGGCCGTAAACACCAGGTTCAATCGTCATCAAAGTGCCAGGGACCAGAAGCCTTGTATCGTGAGTTTCGTAATTGTCTAAGTTAACGCCAAGTCCGTGAACTTCCATGCTCAAATTGTGACCAGTTCGGTGGATGAAATCGCTTGCGCGTCCATGTAGGGCGACGACCTTACGAGCGACGTCGTCAACCTCAAAACCTCGCACAGGTTCACCCTTTTCAACCCGTTCCTTCAAGAACTCAATGGCAGCATCCCTTGCTTCCTTGACAATTTCAAACTGCTCTTCAAATCTCGGCGGAACAGTGCTTCCCGTGTAAGCGCACCAAGTTATGTCGGCATAGACGGCTTTTGGGTTGTCGGCAACTTTTGCAAAAATGTCAAGCAAAAGGAAATCGCCCCAACCGATTGGCACAGGTCTCTCCCGTGAAGGTGAGTAATGCGGCGAGATGCTGTTCCCCATCACCGCCACAATAGGAGCATGGTCGGTTGTCAACCTCTCTTCGGAAAAGCGTTGAAGTATGAACTCAACCACATCCCATTCAGTGACCCTCTGTCCACTGACCAACCTATCAACAATGAACCCGAACGCCTCATTTTTGATTTTCATTAACTTTGTTGCTGCCCGGCGATGCAACGCCAACCCTTCTTCGTCAACACGCCCGAAAAGCCAGTGAACTAAATCTGCCGAGGAGACAATCTCCACACCCATGCTCCTGACCAACTCAAAAGTTCCTGCATCCATGAAGGAGACCGTCGGCAATTCTGCGTGGGGAGAATACTCAGCGGCAACAGTGCGGACATCTTTGAGCAAAGTCTTTAGACCTTCCAACAACTCGCTGCGTGAGCCGTAATCAATCAAAGTTCCTGGCATTTCGGCGAAATAGTTCCGTTCCATTCGCGGGACGAGCCAACGGGGTTCGCCTTCGGCGGGGATTAAACAAAACCATCTTCTGGTTGGAATTTGGCGCAACTTTGTCAATGCTTCAGCGATTGGGTTTCTACCCCGAAAATCAAATAACAGCCACGCCTCTACACCAAAATACTTCATCGCTTCTTGAACTCGTTGCAAATCCATCCCCTTTCACCGAAACGATATTTTGGTGCAGTGGGAGAAGGATCGTTCAAGTAGTGGGGGTGGGGCTTTAGGCCCCACCCTTTTGCTCAACTTCACTACTTGCCGAACTCAACACCAAATCGGGGAGCAGTAGGGGCGACTTTTCGGACCGCCTCAAACCTCGCAGCGACATCATCCCAGTCAAGGTTCTTGAAGAACACATCAACATACGCTGCTCGGTTAACACCGAAATCAATGACAAAGGCGTGCTCAAACATATCGCACGCCAAAATCGGTGTTGCGTTCCATACGGGGAAGGTGTTCTGCTCATCGCCAATGTAAATCATCAGCCGCTCAAAGTCGTAATCCCAAGCGAGCCAAGCCCAACCGCGAGCAGCAATTGACGTCGCTTTGAACTCTTGAAGGAACCGTTCGTATGAGCCAAAGTCTTTCTCAATTTGCTGGCGCAAATCGCCAGTTGGTTCTCCACCTTTCCCGCCCAAGTTGCTGAAGTAGAGTTCATGGTTCTTAACCCCGCCTATTGCACGAGTCAGTTCAACTTTGAGCACTCGGATTTGGCTGTATGTGGGGTTGGGTTTTGGTGGGGTCAACTCTTCGGCGGACAGTTGTTCAATCAGCGACATGATTTCGTTGAACTTGGCGACATAGCCTTGGTAGAGTTTGTAGTGCTCCACCATCGTCTTCTCAGATATGCCTTCCATCGTATGGAGAGAGGGCTTGATTTTCGCCCAATCTTTCGCCTGCAATGGTCGGAAAGGCATCTGACATCCCTCCTTGAGTTTTTTCTTTCAAGACAGCACCTCCGCTGCACTCGTAAAGTTTGAAGCATTTTCGTTGAAATGGTTACATAAGTGCTAACATTTTCATGACACAGAGAAACCGGAGGTGCAGCAAAGTGAGAGTCAAGGAAACGAGTTTGCCTGGAGTCGGTAAAAAGTTCGCTATCTCCCTACAATCGGGCGACGAACTTGTCGTCATCGTCCATGTGACCGGTGAGCGGGAATTGTTTTTGTTTCGTCGCGGTGCCGATGAACCTTGCGCTGAAATTCAGCTGACCGATTCAGAAGCGAGAGAGGTGGCAATGATTTTGGGCGGCGCTGCTTACGAACCTACACCTCTACATCAAGCCGAGTTAGTGCTTCGCGGTTTGGTTCTTGATTGGTTGACAATCACTGAGGGTTCGCCTCTTTCATCTCGCACAATCGCAGAGTTGCAAATTCGCAAAGGGACGGGCGTTTCCGTGATCGCCATCAAAAGGGGCGAAAAAATCATACCAAACCCTGACCCAAGTGAGCTGCTGGAAGTTGGCGACTTGCTCCTCCTTGTTGGAACTGGTGAACAAATGAGGCGCTTCCAAGAAACTTTCGGAGTGGGTTGAGAGGAATGGAGTGGAGCGGAATTTTAGAACGAGAACTCGTGGGTTTCGCTTTAGCCCTTGTTCTCATTTCTGTCGGTGGTTTCTTCGCCCGCTTTTTGCGACTTCCCCTTTTGCTCGGATACCTTTTCGCGGGTCTACTGGCTCAACCATTACTCCGTCCTTTCCCCTCGCTCGTTTTGCTCAGCAGTATCGGAGTGATGTTGCTTTTGTTCTTCCTCGGCATGGAATTTGACTGGCGCAGGCTCTTGGCTTCACCAAGAAGGTTGATCATCACGGCAATTGATCTCGCTCTCAACTTCCTCTTGCCTCTCCTTGTGCTTTTGCTTTTTGGTCTTCCACTGCCCGTCTCTTTCATCGTTGCGATGGTCCTTTACCCAACCAGTTCTGCAGTAACGATCAGCGCCTTGCTTCAACTTCGTAGACTTGCAAATCCCGAAACTGAAACCATTGTCTGGGTTCTGGTCGGCGAAGACTTGGCGATTATCATCCTCATCGCAATCGCTTCAGGATTGATAGGAACGGATTTTAGTTGGACGAACATCGCAACTGCGTTCATTTTCGTTGGTGTGATGCTCGTTGCATCGGTGACGTTGACAAAGTTGCTTGAGAACCTTTTTGAACGAATTCCAGCGGAACTTGACAGCGTTTTGACTTTGAGCATCATCGTTTTGGTGAGCGCATTCGCACACCTGCTTCACCTATCGGAAGCGCTTGGTGCGTTTTTGGCGGGTTTGCTCTTCAGTGGCACGAGGGATAGAGAGGAACTTGAACAAAGGTTGAATGTTTTGCGAGAGTTAGGCACTGCTGCCTTCTTTTTCACCTTCGGGCTTCAGTCACCATTTCGGATTTCGCTCACAGGAGCAATTTACGGTTTAGGGCTTCTAATTTTCAGCGTAATTACGAAAACTGCCACCGCTTGGCTCTCAGGCATTATTGACAAATTGCGCCGAAGGGCTCGCATTAGGTTGCTCTCCAGCCTCTGGATTCGTGGTGAGTTTTCCATTGTTGCCATTTTCATGGGCAAAAATGTCTTGCCTTCGGTTTGGCAAGAAGCACTAAGTTGGTTTGTAATCGCAAGCATTGTCTCAGGCTTGATTGCACTTGCCATCGCAGGCAAAATTGCTGAGCGGGAGCAATGAAACGAGCGCAATGAAAGTTTGGATAGCGAAATTCAAAAGCGAATGCCTTCAACGCTACAAGCGATGAACACTGACGAAGGTGAGAGTCCATGCCTAAAAGTCAAGGGCAACAATTCATCGGATGGATGGGATTAACTTTCAATACGCCAGAAAATTGGGATTTGGTCCAAGCCAAGGGAAACAGGTTTGACGGTTATCTGCGCCTTGAAGAAGATGGGGTGCTCCGTTGCGAAATTCAATGGACGCTCGTTTCAGCGGGGCGAGTCGTTTTAGACGAGCAAGTTGAACACTACTTGAAGAGCCTTGAGCAAATGCTCCGCAAGCAGGGCAAACCCGTTACTATCCGCAAAAACATCCACATCGTCAGCCGCAAACAAGTCAAGCGCAATGTCCGTGACTTCATGTGGGAATCAAACACGGTCGGCTACGGGATGATGTGGTTTTGTGAGGACTGCAGAAAAGCCCTCGTGGCGCAAGTCATCGGTTACGAACATGAACCTGTCAAGGAGTGGGCAAAGCAAATTTTCCTGTCCCTTTCAGACCACGCCGAAGGCGATTGGGAAGTTTGGTCCGTTTACGGCCTTGAGTTTGAAGCGCCGAAGGGTTGGAACATCTCAAAAAGCGAGATAATGCCAGGCAAAATCAGGTTCCTGTTTCGGCAAGGGGAATACGAGTTGAATTTGGGACGCTACGGTCCAGCATCAGTCCTGCTCAAAGGCAAGAGGTTGGAAGAGTTCACCGTTGAAACGCTGGGCAAAGAAACTGTTGAGCGGTTCAACATCCATTATCGCATTGAGACTTTGCACAACCACGAAGGTATGGTTTTAGTTGGTAAAGACAAGCGGAGCAACAACCCGCTCCATGTCTTCCTGCGCAGGCTGCGAACTGGGAACCCGTTCCCCCTATTTCGTGGCTGGCTATGGCAGTGTGAGCGAAGCAACAGGATTTACACCGTTGTCGGGACAATCGCACCTGAACATGAACATTTGTGGGAGCATATGGCTCGTTCGGTGCGATGTCATGAAGAGTCGTAGCCAATTTGTCATCGTCCGTAGTTTGCTAACTCCATGATTGTTCGCACTAAAACCTCGCCCATCGTGTGGAAGTTTCTCAAAATCAGCCTTTCATTCGGTGAGTGGTAACCTTCGCCACCTGTGGGGAGGACGAGACATTGGATTCCGTGAGCAACGAAAACATTGCCGTCCGTGCCTCCACCCATCCGTTTCAAATTCGGCGTCAATCCCAAACTTTGAACAGCCTTCATTGCAGCCTTGACAATAGGTTCATCTGGTGACAGCCGAATCGCATCAAAAGTTTTCTCAACTGTCAAGTCAACTTTGCCGCCGAACTTTTGGGCTACTTGCTTGCAAATTTGTTCCCACTGGGCGACTAACGCTTCAACCCTTTGCGGGTCGTGGCTTCTGAACTCGCCGACAACTTTGCAACGGTCGGGGAGGATGTTCATCGCCTGTCCACCTTCAATCACGCCGACATTTGCTGTCGTGTCTTCGTCCAACCGCCCCCAATTTATAGCGGCGATTGCTGTGGAAGCCATAACAATGGCATTGACACCTTTCTCTGGTTCAACACCTGCATGAGCAGCCTTGCCGTAGAAAATTGCTTCAAATCGGATATGGGTTGGCGAACCAACAATCAAATCGCCCGGCTCGCCAGCACCGTCAACAACCATGCCGTAGCGAGATTTGAGTTTGGACTTGTCAAAAACTTTCGCACCGAGCAACCCTTTCTCCTCACGAATTGTGAACACGACCTCAATTGGTGGGTGAGGTAAATTGCGCTCCCGCAAAGTTCGTATGGCTTCCAAGATGAGTGCTACCCCTGCTTTATCGTCAGCACCCAAGATTGTCGTCCCATCCGTCTTGATCTCTGTTTCCGTTTGGACGACCTTGATCCCTTTCGTTGGCGAAACAGTGTCAAGGTGAGCGCTGAGCAAAACTGGTTGGGCATTGACATTTCCTTTGAAGCGAGCAAACACATTTCCGCCCGTCCCACCAAGTTTCTCACTGGCGTTGTCAATGGACACTTCTTCAGCACCGAGTTCACTCAGTCGCTGGGCAACGAACTGACAAATCTCCGCTTCATTTTCGCTCCCGCTGTCTATTTGAACGAGTCGCAAAAACAGTTCCGTCATCCGCTCGCGATTGAGGAGCGGTTGATTTTGTGATGCGATGACGAAGGGCAAAAGAAGAAATGCCATCAAAATCCGTCGCATTGAAAATCACCTCCAGCAAAGGTAATGGACATTTTATCGGCGCGATATGTAAGCCGCTGTTGTATTGCTTTGAGACGCCGTTCCGTTTAACCGAACTGGAATCCCCTCGGAAATTTTCAACTCGCTTTTCGTCACTTTACACTTGTAAGCAAAAACTTTCACTCCCAAATTTGCAGCCTTCTGCAAAATCCAAGCGAACTGGGGGTCAGCGGATTCGTTCGGCGCAAAACATTCTGCATCGTTCCTTTGGACCACGAACACAACCGCTGCTTTTTCTCCCCTGTCCGCAAACTGAGTGAGCAATTTCAAATGTTCTCTACCGCGCGAAGTTGGCGCGTCGGGGAAAAGAGCGACGCCGTTGACGACCAATGTCACCGATTTAGTTTCAACCCACCAAACTCGAAACGCATCGTTGACAATTTTGAGGTCAATGCGGTGGTTGCCGTGACGAACCTCTGTCTGAACTGCGATAATTTTGCCGAACTCACCGACTATGCCGGCATCAATTCCTTCAAGCAACAACTTTGGTGGCAGGCGGGCGTCAATGCTGACTAATGCATCGCCGTCCTGAGCAAAAATGGCATCAAACTCTGTTTTCCGATTTTCTCCTTGCCGACGCACTAACCAAAACTTGTTTCCGTCCTGCAAAACCTCCTGCAACCTGCCTGAATTAGGCAAGTGAGCAACCACAATTCTTCCATCCCGCAACTTGACAATAATTGCAAACCGATTGAGCCGTTGTAAGAACCGAGCACTTACAAGCGTCCTTGGCATCCTCACCTTTTCGTCACCTTCGATTACTGTGTCGTGGGACGCAGGACGAGGTATGCGGAATACAAGTTTTATTTTCTCACGCCGATTTTTCTTTCTCGGCATCTTTCGGAAGGTGCGTCTCCTGACGCGCCGATTTGTTTTTCTGTTCCGATTTTTTCTTCTTTTTCGGCGGCTCAGGAGAGCAGCCCTCCAATGCGCCAATCTTTATTTTGGCGGTTTCGTGATGGTTGACAAAAATGATAGTAGTTTTGGGCTTTATGCCCGATGGCAGTTTTATTGTCAGAGGCAAGTCCTGTCGCTACAAAAATGACGATGATACCGTCGCCACTTGTAGGCGGCAGTCGTTAAATTATCCTGAAAATCGGTAGCGCTGCCCCTTGTGGGTGACGGTCGTTTGAAATTTAACGACCGTCGGGGACAGAGCCCCGACGCTACCAATTTGCCCATCTGCCGATTTGCCGAACTGCCCATCTACCGAATTGCCAATTTGCTGAACTGCCGAACTAAATTCTGAAAACTTCTCCCATCCTGCGTCCCATCAGTCGCGTTGAAATACCAAGGGCGGCAGCGAGCACAACCATTCCCAAAACCCCCATCGCCGATGCCATTTGCACGCCGCCCTCAAGTCGGTTTGAAAGCGCGTAAATTGCTTTCGTGATTGGGAAGTAGCGTTGGTCAAACGCAAGGATGAGGCTGTCGGAAACTTCAAGCATCGCAAAGGCGAAAGCCATTAAGCCGCCAGCGATAAGGTGAGGGATAATTTGCGGCAATGTTACCTTGACAAATGTTCGCAGCGGCGATGCACCCAAGTTCAAAGAGGCTTCTTCAAGGGTTTCACTGACCTGCTGCAAACCTGCATAGCAAGCGCGAACCATGTAAGGTAACCTTCGGATTGAGTATGCGATGATTAGCAGAAGGACTGGATTCTGTCGCGGGTCAAGGGGCGTGTTGGCGAAAGCACCGACATAACCGAATGCCACGACGATACCAGGAATTGCGAGGGGCAACATAGCCGTGCTATCAAGCCATTGCGGAAGCGGCGCTTTTCTGCGAACCACAAGGTAAGCAATCGCCAAACCTAAAACAATGTCAAGCAAAGCCGATGCAAAACTGTAAAGCAAACTGTTTCGGATACTCGTCGCTGCCAAAGGGTAAACGAGCAGTTGTTGGAAGTATCGGAGCGTCCAACGGTCAGGCAGGATTGTCATGAACCATCGGTCAGCAAGGGCATTAAGCACAACAGCAATGTTTGGCAAGATTGCCAAAAGAGCAACTAACAAAATCGCAGCCGTGATTGGGATTGTCAATGGCAAGGGCAAAACCCGTTCACCTGTTTCGGCTGCAGCCCTTGGTACCGTTTGCACTTGCCACCTTTCAGCCCATCG
>FMJZ01026263.1_pt1 | contig 11660 bp, 10 predicted proteins | sample 1987881 | NCBI WGS metagenome assembly FMJZ01 (sample SAMEA4378227, study PRJEB15110) | soil metagenome | biome: soil; feature: Field; material: Soil | place: India | collected 2015-03-11 | depth 0 m | reverse complement strand
AAAAGAGAGAATTTATTCTTTGTTTTCAACTTTCCTTTTAAATTTCTTATCCACCCTCAGCTCAGGAAATAGCTGTCATATAAGCTAAATTAGCCTGCCTTGTATCTAATCTTGAATTTTGAAATATAATTTTTACATCACTTTCTACCTTTAAGCAAAAAAATTTCTCTTTCTAATTTAGCATCTAAAATTTCTTTTGATCTATCTAATGAAACGTGCCAAGTCCTTTCGTTGGGAACAATAATTCTATTAGACTCTATAGGATCTTTATCTTCAAAATAAAAGATAAATTTTCCTTATACAAGTAGACTCATGACCTGGAAGATTACAATCTCCTATGGATGTAAGATATGCATCGGGTATAAACCAAAGTTTTGCATCAATCTCTCTATTCTTCAAGATTTTGCCTCTTCTTATGATTCTTAGTTTTCTATATTCAAAAAAAATTATTATACCTTCCTTCTATTCCAGATTATCAAAAATATACTTAATATAAGTATAATTGACAAAATCAATAAATATAAAATTGTTGGGGTTATGTTAAATAAAAACTTAAATTTGGCCTTTTGCTCAGCCAAAATTTCTGAGTAAATACTTCCCAATTTTGTTATTAAAGTAATCTGTCCATCTATTTTATTTATATTTTCAACTCTATTTAAAAAACTATTCAGCCTTACTAATGAATCCTCTTCAACATAGAATATGGAATATAATTTACCTTTAAAGGGAGAATTATTTGATTGTAATATTATATCAGTATTGAAACCATCAATATAAATATTTAGTTCTTTTTTAAATCTAAATTTTTCCTTTGAAGGGATAATCCAAAGATAATTTTCTATATCCTCTATTCTACTATCAGTAAACTTACCAACAAAAATAATATCTTTACCAGAAACTAAGTTTTTGTCTACATTTTTACCCCTTACAACCTTGAAACTATATCTTTCTCCCATATTTTGTCCTATTTTGCCAACTAAAGTTGATAAAGAAGTAATCTCATAAGAGTTTATTTCTTCGCCTAGCCATATATAAATATCCTCAGGATTTCCTCTTAATAAATTTTTCAAATTGGGATATTCCTCTTCATTATTTTCAACAAAATGAATTAAAGAGGATCCATAGATTTTAGTCCATGCAACCTCATCAAATCTCTTATCACAATCTACATTTCTAAGATTATGATAGACTTTTATATCAATAAGCCATTCCTTCTTATCAAGTTCACTCTCTGGAAAAAATACTTTTAACCTCCCGTTTTCTAAATTTTTACCATCTAAAGACTCACTCTTTATAGGTACCCCATTAATATAAACAGTAAGAATTGATTTATCATCTAATACTGGAGAATGACTGAAATGAAGTTCTATAAAAGAGCCCTTATTGATCTTATCAAATCCAATTGGAGATTTAACAAAAAGAGAAGTGCTTTGATGATACGCTCCCGTAATAACTAAATTTTTAAAACCTAAATCTACCAATTTTATTGTATTCCTATTAATTTCTTTCACATATTTCTTTTCCTTTAAAGTTTTAATAATAGTAGGATTTTTCTCAGATAATTTTATCTGTTTTTCATTGACAATATATTCTACTGCCTTCCATATTCCCTTACCCTTTCCTGTTATATATAATCTTAAACTATCTTTATTAGACATATATACTAAACCATCATTTTCTTCCAAACTCCCAATGAAATTTTGTTTTTTTAGGGATTCCCACTTACTGACCTTCCCAACTAAGATCTGATTTTCATTCTTTTTTTCAAAGGGATTATCAAAGGACACATTATAGGATAAATTTTTATACCTTTCTATTAGAGCAAGACTATTTGCTAAGTAAAACAAGACTTCAAGCTCATCATTGTCGAAATTTTTAGGAAGATAAAATACAAAATTACATATATTTTCACTTTTTAAGGGATCAATAAAAGGATAAGGAAAATAAGAAATTTTATAGGGTTTATCGATGGTCTCAAGATGTAAAAGAGAATTATTATGCAAAAGAATCCAGTTAGAATCATTATCTAAATCTTTACACATTCCCTCAATACTTCTTTGCCTTGTAGATATAGTTATTTCATTATATCCTTTTTTAATTTTTGAAACAGGAATCTTCAATTTTATATTAACTAAATTTTTATTTGGCTCTACTATCCTTTTAGACATTATAGGATATCCATTTAAATAAACAGTTATTAGGGATAAATTAGAGATTAAAGTTCCAGAATAAGAATAAATTAGATTTAAATAACAGCTATTAGTTAAATTTGTCCCTTCTGGTATATAAAACCAATAAGAATATCTGTTTAAAGGAAGATTTAGCAAAGTATCCTCTTTACATATAGCTATATTGTAAACATTTATTCTATTATTTTGAGTTACAGCATATGTAGGAATAAGAATAAAAACCAATAAAAAAATTATCAAAAACATATTTTTATCCATCATGCTGAACTCCTTTCTGTTTTATACCATCTCATTTTCTTACCCGTTAATCTATCTCTAATAGTAAAATAAAAAGCTCTCAAGACTACATATAACCATAGTTGACAGTAAGTAAAATACATGAAACATATGAGTAAGAAATTTTCAAAATTACCCTCTCCCCTTTCCAAACTTAATGAAATAAAAGTTTCTGTAATAAACAAAGCATAGGCTAATATCCATATTATTAACAAAGGTCCTCCTACATTCAACTTTATTACCCCAAAAAGTCCCAATAGGAAAATAAAATCTGAAACCAATATACTTGAAAAACCTATTACATAAATATAGGTAAAATATATTAAATCAAAAGCTATTTTACTTTTTAAAGAAAATATATTCCTTAGATAAGTGGATATTACTGATATATTTCCCCGGGCCCAACGTGTCCTTTGTTTTATCCAAATTTTCAATCTTTCTGGCTCCTGTTCCCAGGTTACAGCGGAAGGAAGCCACATTATACCATAACCTTCTTGATATATCCTTATAGTTAATTCTGTATCTTCAGTAAGAGCATGAATATTCCAACCACCTATTTTTTCCAAAAGATCCTTTCTGATTATAAAATTTGTTCCCGGAATAGTAGTAAGGCCTAAAAAATAATTTCTTGCTGCCTGAACAAGCCATTGGAAACTCAAGGTTTCAATATTAATAAATTTTGTCAGAAGACTTCTATTTTTATTTCTTGTTCTAAACTTTCCTACAACAGCCCCAAGATTTGGCTTTTTAATGATAAATTTTACTAAATTAAGTATGGACCTTCTTTCTGGAGTATTATCTGCATCATATACCACAATATATTCACCTGTGGCTATTTTTAAACCTTGATTTAATGCATTAGACTTTCCCTTTGCCCCAAGAGGAGGCTTTATTTCTAAAATTTTTAAATTAGAATGTATTTTTTGCTTTTCTCTTAAAACCTCTCCTGTTTTATCAGTGGAACTATCATTTATAACTATAATCTCTAATTTATCCTTGGGATAGATGGAACGGGCTATTGCATCTACAGTATTACCTATAACTTTCTCTTCATTGTGGGCTGGAACAAGAACAGATATTTTTGGATATTTCTGCAATTCATCACTTTCCTCTTCAAAAGCTAAGCTTTTCAAAAAATATCTATAACCAAAATAGGCAAGAATAATATGGTAAAGAAGAATTAACCATACAAGTATCATTGAAATAATAAAAGCGTAATCCCAAAAACTTAAAATTCTCATTTTCTTAACCCTTTTTCATAAAGCTTCCTTTTGTTTGTTATCAACCATGTAATTATTAAAATAAAACTTGTCACTACAAAAATTAAAATAAACCTAAGATAAATGACAAATCTTTCAAAAATCCTTTCTATAGGACTTTTTTCATATATTGGAACTTTAATTCTAACCCACTTTTTCCCATTTTTATTAATTATCATTAGATTTTCATTTGCTACCTGATAAGGTTCTTCAGAAAAATCAAGAAAACCATAACCTATATCTCTTAAATTGAATATTAACTCTTCTATATCCTTTGATGTAACGTATGAAGGAATGGATATGCCAATAATCACATCTCTTAAAACTAAAAGATCCTTTGCCTTATTAAGTATGTTTACTCTTTTTTTAGGATCCTTAGGATTATATATCCCCAAATTCAAAGGATAGATATATGTGTAAAGCTTTTTTGTAGGGATTAAACTCTCATCTAAAACTATTTTAAAAAATTTTCCTGCATCTACATATTTATCCTTATAAGGTATATAATAAAACTTAAAAGCAACAGGATATAAACCATAACTTGCAAGTAAATTCAAATCATTATTAATTTTATTATCATAATTATTTTCAAAATAGGAACCTTGAATAATAAATCCTCCCTTTTCCTCTACTTTTCTTAGCAAAGAAAGTAATTCCTCATTATCACTCAAATAGATAATCTTTCTCTCTTTTCTAATTGTAGGATAAACTACAAGAAGATGAGGAACATCACGACAACAGTATGTTTCTAACTTTTCCCTTAAAAATTCTGGAGAAGTTAAAGGATCCACATCATCAATAATAATCATTGCCTTTTTGTATTCCTTATGTCTTACCCCTAAAATATCATGCAATATATCAAGAAAAACAATTCCAGTATTGTCTCTAAAATCCAATCTTCCAAAATAATAAAGGTTTTCCCTATTAAATACCCAAGGCAGTTTATTTACTCCATCACTTATATAAGCTAATACTTTAGCCTCCTTGGGATGAACAATATAAACAGGTATTTCAGGATTGAAATAAATCTCTTTATTTTTATAGATTAATTTCCCAAAACCTGCCCTCTCACCTTCTATTTTAAAATGCTTACACTTAATATATTTTGCATAATCCTCAATATTTGTCCCTACCCATATAAGTTTTTTTGCTTTTGAGATCTCTTTCAAAAAATTTTCCCTTAGAAATTTCTCTTCAAAACCTAAATATATAACAGCATCATAATTTTCTACATTACTAATAATATCTGAAGAAATGCTACCTACTTCCACATCATAATGACTTAAATAATTTTTAAGTAAATTTTCTAAAAAATAATCATCTCCGATCCTTGTTAAATGATCATAAACAATTAAAACTTTCTTCTTATTCTGAGATAATCCTAAAGAAATTATTAACAAAAAAATTAAAAAAATTCCTAAAATTCTATACATCATAACTACTATTTTCCTTAGCTCTTTCCCACAAAAGTATAAAATCTTCTCCTGTATTATATTGAGCTACCCCTATTTTAACCTTTAAACTGATAGGTCTTCTTTTTCCATCAATTTCCACTATAATCTTATCCAAGAATTTATGTAATTTTTCTCTCACTATATTAGCAGAATCTAAATCTGTATTAGTAAGTATAATTCCAATAGTAGATTCATCAATTATTCCCTTTACATCTATCTCTCTTGTATTTTTATTTATCTCTTCAGAGATTTTTTCCAAAATTTTCTCATAATCTTCCCTTCCATAAATACTCTTCAATTCTCTTGCATCAGATATAAAAACATAAAGAACTGAAAGAGATAAATTGGTTCTATTTGCCCTCGTTACCTCTTCCTTAAGCCGCTGAAAAAAACCATTAACGTTCAAAAATCCTGTTATTTCATCTAAAAGTATGAATTTTTCTTTTTCTTTACTTCTTTCTACTTGTTCCTTTAATCTTCTATATTCTCTTTCTAAACTTCCCACTAAATATGCTCCCATAGGAAATACAAAGAACCAAAAAGCATATTTCAATTCAAAATCTACTATAGAAGCGGTAACCAATATGTTATATAAAATATATGTACCATACCCTAAGATCATAAAAAGTGAAAAAATTAGTCCTTCAATTAGACCTATGTTATAAGCTACTAACAAATTAATAATCAAAAGTGATATTAGAATGAAATTTTCAAAACTCACATTAAAACTTGTAGAGAATAAAAAAATCAATAATATAACCCAAAAAATCATAAATAGATTAAAAATTAATATATCTCTTATATTGCTGATTTTAATCCTCATAAACCACCTCTCATTAAAGTGAAGGTTAATAAAATTTCTAACTGATCAAGAGCATAAAAAATTTCTTTCATCTTGATCACAACACTTTCATCGCCAATTATAACGTAAGAAAGATATACATATCTGCATATTAATAAAAATTAAAAAATTTTTCAAATTCTTTTTTGTCCTATAGTATATCTTTGGTTCTCAAAGTAGATATTAACTTTTACTACATTAGATATATCCTCACATTCAGAAAGAACTTCAAATTGTAGATTTATAGTCTTAAGAGAAAAAAGATAATACATATCTCTTAACTATATTGATAGGGTATTTTAGATATAAATTCCTTTTACAAAAAAAGTTTTTATTGTATAATACATACTGACCAGTCGGTATGAAAGAAGGTACATAATGAAAAATATAAATACAAAGGAGAAATTCCTTTTAGCAGGAGAAAGATTATTTTCAGAGAAAGGGTATGAAAAAACCAGTATTTCAGATATATGTAATGAGGTTGGGTTTAGTAAAGGAGCTTTTTTTCATTACTTTTCAACAAAAGAAGATTTTTTCTTAGAAATTCTTGATAGATGGCTCTTACAGCTTTCTTATAAACTTGAGGATTACAGATTAAGCTCTTCCCGAGTTTTAGAAGGAATATTAAAAATGACTGAGATTTTTGAGGATATTTTTCGAGAATCCAAGGAAAAGCTATACCTTTTTTTAGAATTTTTAAGAATCGGTATAAAAGATGAAAAGATATTAAAAAAAATTGAATCTCAATTTAAAAAATTTAAAAATTATTTTTCTTTAATTATTGAAGAAGGAATAAGAGAAGGAAGTTTTAAAAATGTTGATTCTAACATGATATCTAAAATATTAATTTCTTTTTCACTGGGAACTATTTTCCAAGAAATATTTGATACCTCAGAAGATTGGGAAAAATTTAGCTTAGAGGGAATTCAGTTTATCATTTCAAATATTAAAAAGGAGGAAAACTAATATGAAGGTTCTAATTACAGGAGCTTTTGGGAACATAGGATTAAGTACTATTGAAGAAGTTATAAAGCAAGGAGACTACATAAGATGTTTTGATCTCAAAAATAAGAAGAATGAAAGACTATTCAAAAAATTAAAGAAAATTTATAAGGACAAAATTGAAGTATATTGGGGAGATATTACCAGAATAGTTGATGTTAGAAAAGCACTAGAAGAGCAAGATGTTGTTGTTCACCTTGCCTTTATAATTCCAAAGCTCTCTTCTACTGGACTTGAATCTGAAGAAGCTCCCAATATTGCTTATAAAATTAATGTCATAGGGACAAAAAATCTTGTTTCCATTATGGAAACTCTCCCAAAACCAAAAAAAATAATATTTACCTCTTCGGTTCACGTTTATGGGATTACTCAGCATCTTAAGCCTCCCCGAAAATCTGATGAGCCTTTAAATCCTCATGAACATTATTCAAAGCACAAATTAGAATGCGAAAATATAATAAAAAATTCAAATCTTATTTGGAGTATATATCGTCTTGCTGCATCATTACCAATAAATCTAAAACTTGATAAAGGGATGTTTGATGTTCCTCTTAATAATAGAATGGAATATGTCCATACAAAAGATGTAGGACACGCCATAGCAAGAGGGATAAGAAGCGATACAATCTGGAGAAAAGTTCTTCTTATAGGTGGAGGGGGAAGATGTCAATATTATTATAAAGACATAGTTAAAAAAGTATTAGAAGGAATAGGTATAGGAATGCTACCTGAAGAGGCATTTTCTGAGAAACCCTTTGCTACTGATTGGATGGATACAAAGGAAAGCGAAGAAATATTGCACTATCAAAGAAGAACTATAGAAGATTATGTAGAAGATGTGAAGAAAAGCTTAGGATATAGAATATTCTTTATCCGACTTTTTAGCCCTACAATAAGATATTTACTCTTAAAAAAATCGCCTTATTATAAAAGGAAATATATTCCTTTAAAGGTACTTTTAGAAGGATATAGATTGTAAATATCTAAATAATGGATAAAATATTAAAAAAAGTTTTAGGAGGCTTTCCTATGAAAGCTATTTATTTTGAGGAAAGTATACCAAGATATATTATAAGTAAATTTTTAGGGCATATTAATTCTTCCTTTTACTACAGTATTTTTTCCTGTATAAGATATGGAGATATCCCTGAGCCAAGACTTCCAGGGAAAAAATGGGTAAAAATAAAAACTTTAATGGGAGGAATATGCGGAAGTGATATAAACCTTATTCGCCTTCATGATAGTCCCTCTACTTCTTCCTATGCATCCTTTCCATTTGTAATAGGACATGAAAATGTAGGAATAATCGTAGAAAAGGGAGAAGAGGTAAAGAATTTTGATATAGGTGATAGAGTAGTAGCAGATCCTATCTTATCCTGCAATACAAGGGACATCTATCCACCATGCGAATATTGCCAGAGATGGGAATTTACCCAATGTAAAAATTTTACGAAGGGTATTATATCTCCTGGACTAATCATTGGATCCTGCAAAGATACAGGAGGAAGTTGGGGGGAATACTATATTGCCCATGAATTCCAGTTATTTAAAGTCCCAGATAATGTTAAGAATGAAAATGCAGTGCAAATTCAACCATTTTGTGATGGGCTCCATGCAGTAATGAGAAATTATCCTAAGGATGATGATACAGTTATAGTTATCGGAGCTGGAAGCGTTGGGATAAATGTAGTTTCTTCTCTCAGAGCCCTAGGAAGTAAGGCAAGAATTATTGTCTTAGCAAGATATAAATTTCAGGGTGAAATAGCAAGATATTATGGGGCTAATGAGATTATATATACAAAAAATCTTGATACCTCTTCTTTGTATAAAAAAGTAGCTGAATTAACTGATGGGGAGGTCCTAAAAACTATTTTAGGAAAACCGAATTTTGTAGGTGGAGGAGATGTGGTTTTTGAATGCGTGGGAAGTGACGACAGTGTAGATGATGCTTTAAAGCTTACAAAGGCAGGAGGAAAGTTAGTTCTTGTTGGACTGATAGGAGAAACTAAGAAGGTAGATTGGACTCCCCTTTGGTTTAAGGAATTAAAGGTTTCTGGAACAAACAGTAGTAGTGGAGAAATTTATGAAGGGGAAAGAAAAAGGGGATATGAAATTGCTTTAGAATTTATGAAAAATGGCTTAGAATTGTCTCCCCTTCTTACCCATACCTTCCCTTTAAAAGAATATAGAAAAGCCATAGAAATGAACTTTAATAAAAGTCGATATGGACTAATAAAGTCTGCTTTTATATTTGATTAACCTCAAATTTTAATTTTAATTTCCCTTTATTAATAAAGTCTATAAAATAATAAAAGGGGTTTTCTATTATCTTTTCTTCATAAAAGCAATATATATTTGTACCATGATTAGGAACTTGAAAAACTGCTAATTTATAATCTGGATTTTGATTTTTTTTCTCTACAGCATAAAAAATTGCATATTTACTCATGGCATGCATCAAGTCAACACCACAACCTACAGGAGGGTAAACCTCCAAATCTTGTGGGACCTCAAGTATTAAAGAAGAATCATAATACTCCAATCCTCTATGGAGATGAACTATACCTATAATTGGGGGAATCTTTGAAGCAAATTCCACAAAGGGTAGTGTAAATTCCTCGGCTTCTACCGATGGTCCCTTTGCTTCCATGTTTTCTATTGGAAAAATCTCAACCTTTTCCTCAAGAATAGGTTTAACGGGAACTAAATCAGAAAAAGACAGATTTGCTTTATCTACATTGTATTTGCCTGAAGCTGTTACAAGAAATAAATCCATATGAGGTTCATATGCCATAAAGGCCCCTTCTGCCTGCCTTGAATATGAGAGAATGGCCGAGATAAATTTTCCAAGTCTTTCGTCCTTTACAAGAGAATTTATTTTTACAGGAGGAGAAAGAAGATTTGATTCACCCAAGAATCTTCCCAAATTTATTAAAGAATTAACCACAGGAGAATTAATCCACTTTTCATAGGATATTATCGTATCTTCTTTCTTTATATATCCCCCAACCTCTTTACATGAACCAAAAACTCTTAATCTTTTTCCCAATTCCTCTATATTCTTTAGTAGAGGACATCCACCTTCCATTGTGGAAAGAATAAAACCTGAAATTTCAATATTATCTTTCAATAATTTGTAGGGAACAACAATGTTTTTAAAAGCGCCTATCTTTGCCATAAACATTCTAAAAAGAGATACCCTATGTTGATAGTCTAAATTTATGATAAAATTCTTTTCATCTTTAATAAAAATAACATTAATAAAGTTGGAATGTGGGGATGGGGAAATCTTTAGTAAATCCCTTCCAATAGAAATCCCCAGGGGAGGATAAACCTCGGGAAGTTTCTCCCTTAGAATTTTATAGAACATTTCATCATTTACCTTTAACGAATCTAAAATCTCTTCAGAAATCCCACCCAATAATACAGGATTTAAAATAACTCCGAAGGGAACTTCCAGTCTATCTTTAAACTCTGGTGAATCTTCTTTATATATATAAACCTTATTTCCATACTTATTAAAATAGCTGGAAAGTTCTAAATAAAAATTTTCAAAAAATTCCTTTACAAGGTATATCTCTTTTTTATCAATTTCATGACTTACAATATTAATGTTAGGGTATACAACAAGACTTGGATTTCTGTCCCACCAATCTTTCATATTCATTTTTCTCCTTTCTCTATAATTTTTCAATATCTTGAAGTTGAGATTCTAACTCTCCTTCTAACTTTTTTCTGAACTCTTTTATTCTAAATTTTTCTTCCTTTTCTACTTTTCCATCAGAAGCTATTATTATTTGATAGCCTTCTGAAATATTTTTAGACATAAAAGGAGAAATAATTATAGATTTTAATTCCTCTTTTTCCTCTCTATATTCTATTTTAGATATTTTAAGAGAAACTATTCCCTTTAATACGCTAACAATACTCCTGCCATCTCTTTTAACCTCCATAACCCAAGAGGTGCCTCTAACTCCTGCTACAACCATAGAAGTCTGTACTTCCGCTCTCTCTCCAATACTTAAAGCTCTCTCTACAGTTATCCACAATTTTCCTACTATTAGTCTAAAAATAGAAATCTCTTTTTCTCTTTCTTTTAGTAATTTTGCCATATCTACCTGAGAATTTGGAAATACTCTTAAAACTGATTTATCAGAAAAGGCTAAAATTGCAAAGGAATTATCCCTGACCCAAAGTCTATCCCCCTCATAGAGTGTCATATTGATCCTAGCGGGAATGAAAACTTCACTCTTTTCTCTTCTTACAAATACTTCTCCCTTTAAGGATGTTATAACTGCATAATTTTTAAATTGACAATATAAAGGGAAAAGAAATAAAAGAAAAAAGAATATTACATATAGAAATTTTTTCTTTCTCATTTTTATACCTTTTACTCCTTAAATAATTTTAAATTATTTTACACTATCTAAGAGCCTTTTGAAAAGTTTTATAAGTAATTTGTTATATTAGAATTTATTATGATATATAATATGAAGGAATAAATCTTGATAAAAGCTATCTTTTAAAATTTATATCCTAACTGTGGTGGAGAAAAATCTAAAGTTGTTAATTCTCCAAAGCTATGAAAAGCTTAAAAATGTAATAAAAGAGGATAATCTTCTAGTTTTTGGTCTTAATG
>FMJZ01033473.1_pt1 | contig 11676 bp, 13 predicted proteins | sample 1987881 | NCBI WGS metagenome assembly FMJZ01 (sample SAMEA4378227, study PRJEB15110) | soil metagenome | biome: soil; feature: Field; material: Soil | place: India | collected 2015-03-11 | depth 0 m | reverse complement strand
TTTTTTGTGCCCAAATCAAAATGGTGATGACATCGGCCTTTGCCCCCTTAGAACAATCGCTGGTCGCTTCTCCCCAAGAATTGCCCGCCGTGGATGTGGCGATTGTGGGTGCGGGGATTGTGGGTCTGAGTTTGGCCTGTGCTCTACGCAACAGTGGCCTAGCGATCGCCCTCATTGAGGCAACCCCCTACGCGCGGGAAAACACCAAAGGCCAAGCCTATGCCCTGCACCAAGTGTCTCGTTATTTCTTTGAGGGGATAGGGGTGTGGGATAAGCTAATGCCCCATGTGCAGCCCTTTGAGGTGGTGCAACTCTCCGATGGACGGTTCTCCTTGACGGTTCGCTTTTCCCCAGCCGATTTAGGCACAGAAGCCATTGGTTATGTGGCTGAGCACGCCGCGATCGCTGAGACCCTGCAGAGCGTTTTACAGGCCGTTGATAATGTTACATTCTATTGCCCGTGGCGGGTGGTGACCAATGAAGTGCAAGGCGATCGCGCTCAGTTGACGCTCATTTCTGGTGACTCTGCCGCACCCAAGGTGGCTCACTTGGCAGCACGTTTAGTGGTGGCAGCAGATGGTGGCAAGTCTCCCCTGCGGCAGCAGATGGGCATTGAACCTAAGGGATGGCAATATGGTCAGTCCTGTGTGGTTGCCACCCTCGATGTTGCCCATCCCCAACCCGTGATCGCCTATGAACGCTTTTGGCCAACAGGCCCCATGGGGGTGCTGCCCCTACCGGGGAATCGCTACCGAGTTGTTTGGACACTGCCCCACCCAGAGGCGGAAGCCGTTGCTGCCCTCGACGATCGCGCCTTTCTAGCGAAACTTCAGCCCTATCTTGACCCGCAGATGGCGGAGATTACTGGTGTCAGCGATCGCTTTATTTTCCCCACCCGCCTGATGCAGGTCAGTTCCTATGTGGGCGATCGCTTTGTTGTCATTGGCGATGCTGCCCATCGTTGTCATCCGGTGGGAGGGCAGGGGCTAAATCTAGGCTTGCGGGATGTATGGGCACTGGCACAACAAATTCTCGCTACGCCTTGTGAGAGACTGGGCGATCGCCCTGCCTTGGTGCAATTTCACCGTCAACGCTGGTGGCAAAATGCCCTAACCCTTGGATTTACCGACCTACTCAATCGGCTTTTTTCCAATGCATGGTGGCCTTTGGTGGGGGTGCGCCGCTGGGGCTTGTGGCTGTTGCGAACCGTTTTGCCTCTCAAGCGTCTGGTGCTGCGGTTTATGGCCGGTCTCCTGCTACCCCTACCGAGCGATCGTAAATTCCCCAGAGGGCATTAAAACTTTCTACGCAATTATCTCTAGCGCCCTCATTCTGTAGTATCAATTTGACAGAGAAACGAACCGCTTGGGAGAGAGGGATGGCTGCTACGGATGATCTCGAGAAAATTCGCCGCCAATTTGACTATGGCCCCTATCCCCGCGTTGCCATTGAGAAAACTCCCAAGGATGAGCCGAATGTTCTCTTTGTCCACGATTTGGTGACCGCCTTTTATGTGCGGGATCATAGGGTGCCAGAGACCAAGGGCAAGCGGATTCTCGATGCCGGCTGTGGTACTGGCTATAAGTCCTTAGTGCTGGCGATCGCCAACCCCGGCGCGGAAATTGTCGGTATTGACCTATCCCCTGAATCTGTGAAGTTGGCGGCAGAGCGACTCAAGTTCCATCACTTTGACAACGTTTACTTTGAGGCGCGCTCGATTTTAGATTTACCCAGTTGGGGAGAGCAGTTTGACTACATCAATTGCGATGAGGTGTTGTATCTGCTGCCTGATCCGATTGAAGGCCTCAATGCGCTCAAAAGTGTCCTTAAGCCCGATGGCATTCTCCGCAGTAATCTCCACAGTGCGCTGCAACGCTTCCCCTTCTTTCGGGCCCAAAGTCTCTTCAAGCTGATGGGCTTGATGGACGACAATCCCGAAGAAATGGAAATGGACATCGTCCGCGAGATCATGAAAGAACTCAAGGAGGGCGTGGATCTCAAAGCCCGCGCGTGGAACCCCCGCTACGAACAGGAGGACAGCAATGAGACCCTCTTGGCGAATCATTTACTGGTGGGCGATAAGGGCAGCACCATTCCCCAACTCTTTCAATACCTAGAGGCAGCGGGTCTGGAATTCATTTCCATGGTCAACTGGCGCCACTGGAATCTCGTGGATCTCTTCAAAGACCCAGAAAACTTGCCGACTTTTTTGGCGCTGAGCCTGCCTGATGTGCCGCAGTCGGTACAGTTGGAGATGTATGAGCTGCTGCATCCGGTACATCGCCTCTTGGATTTTTGGTGTAGTCCGCAACCCCGTGCCACCGTACCCGACTTAGGGGAATGGTCTGAGGAGCAATGGGATCAAAGTCGGATTGATCTGCATCCGCAACTGCGTACGGAAACCATTAAGGAAAAATGGCTGGGGTACCTCAATGACCGCATGATTGTCGATCTGGGTACCTTTATGTCCTTCTCTAGTCCCGGCCCGACCTATATTGACCCCCTTGGACTAGCGACACTGCTGCCCCTCTTTGATCAGCCCTTGGCCTTTCCAGAGTTGTGCGATCGCTATCAACGCTTGGCACCCCTTGACCCCGTCACCCTGAACCCCATTGAACCAAGGGTGGCACGGCAACAACTGCAAGCCCTCTTGACCCGCTTGGAGGTGAGTTTATTTGTTTTGGTCAGCCTACCCTAGGCCCATCCAGCCAAGAGCTTGAGCAAGGGCCAGTCCCAAATAGTTGGCGATCGCGTAACCAAGCAGTCCCAAGGTAATCCCTACCCCCATTAACTGGGGCTGATGCCGACCCGTGGCTTGGGCAACGGCTGTGGTTGGTCCCCCCACTGCGGCTTGGGAGGCAAGGGCAATCAGTTCCAGATCCAACTTCAGGAGTGCCCCAAGGCCAAAGGTGACAAGACCGTGGGTAAAAACAATCACCGTAGTAAAGAAAATCATTTCCAGTCCCACTGGAATCAGGGAGGGCACATGGGTACCAGCACCAATCACCGTAAAAAAAAGATTCACGCCAAACATCCCCAAAGCGCCCGTGCCCCGCAGATAGCGCATCCACTTAAATTGCGCCAGTGCCAAGCTGAGGGTAGTGAGCCAGACAATGGTGGGAATCAGCGGCCAGAACTGATGCAGTGCTGTTGACAGGACCAAGATAGCCACAGCCAAGCTGAGGAGAATGGCTAAATCTAGGGGGGCGATCGCTGAGGTAGTGAGCAGAGGTATGACTGTAACCGCTTCCCCCTCATCCCGTCGGGGATAGACACGTGCTAGCAGTGAAGGCAGACTCAGGGTAGTGGCCAGCCAAATGGCCGTGAGCAGGTTATCCGCTGTCGTGGCCGCACTAAAGAGCAAATCTGAAAGGTTGAGGGCACGCCCAACCCCCACAAAGTTAATGCTGCCGCCAATGTAACTGGCTGCCAAACTCCCCGCCAAGCGTGGCGTATCCCCGAGAAAGCGACTGTGGAAGAGCATACTGGCAAGGAGGGCGCCCACCAAGGTTCCAAAACTAGCAAGGCCAAAGGCCAACAAAGCCGATCGCCCCAAGCGTCGCACATCCTGTAAATTCACCAGCAGCAGTAGCCAGACAATCGCCAACGAGGTGATCGTGCCGTAGATCGTGTCATAGACTGGCGATTGCTGGGGAATCAGACCCAAATTTGCACAGAGGGCCGCCAACATCAAAATGATCAGCGAAGACCCCAAGCGTGTCGCCCAGCGAAAGCGATGCTCCAGCCATAGCCCCAGAGCCGTCAGTGTCAATAGGATGCCCCAAAGGGTCAAGTCATCCATGGGGGGTCAACTCCGGTAGCCGCTGTCCCAACCGTGTGGGTTGCTCATAGACCCGCCGTAGGGTATTCACATCCCGCTGCGAAATTGGTGGTGGATCTGCCACTTGGGCAAAATAGAGGGCATCAGTGGGTAGGGGGCTGTGTCCCCAAATGCCGAGGGCATGACCCAGTTCATGGCGCAGCGCCGCGAGGACAAACTTGGCGGCTTGCGTCGGACGCACCATCACACGGCAGCGATGGCGCAGCACCCCTTGGCTATCCACAAAGAGTTCGTAGCTGGTTTCAGCAAAGCGGGCGCGGCGGTTATTTTGATCCGTGGGTCGCTGCGAGAGGAGGCGAATATTGGCCGGTAAACTGGCATCCACAATTTCTAGGGGCAAATAGGCGGACCACTCTACTACTGCCTGTTTTGCCGCTGCTTGCCACACCTGGTTCGGATCCCATGGCGGTGGTTCAATGGCAACGGTGACTGGGAACTGAGTCCACAGCAGATAGCCCACTTCCAGCGGCTGAACGGCATCAAAATAGTCCTCGCCTTTTATGGGAATTTCGGCTAGGGAGGGGGGCAACGGATAGTGCACTGCCGCTGGCAATTGGATATTCTGGCGCGTCAGGTTTGCGGTACCCGCCAAGGACTCCCAATTCCCTTGGGTACCGCCTAGCATCAGTCCTAAGGCAACCATGCACACCAAGAACCACCAGCGACGCTTCATCCTTGCTCCTCAACAGGTCTGTACAAAGGGCCAGCCCGGAAATCGCCAGAGAATGATGGGAATTGCCACTGTCCAGAAAAAGGCATTGAGCAACGCAATTTGACCCGCCAGATTCATGGGCAGATGCAACCACCCCTGCAACACCCAGCGATCCAAGGGCAAGACCAAAAGCCACATGAAACAAAGGACGGCCATTCCGCCCCAAAAGATTGGCCAGCGGGCGTTGCTATTGAAGCCCTCAAAAAAGGTTTGACCCACCAGTTCTTCGAGAATGGCGACGGGGGCAGAGCGATATTGCCCACCCGTGACTTGGGTAGCGGCGGCTAGTTGCGGAGCATGATCACCGACGACAATGGCGTTGATTTTTACTCGTTGTTGGCGGGCATTGGCAACCACACCGGCATCCACTGGGGCTTCCCCATCGGTAATGAGGAGCAGTTCGCGACAGCGATTGGGGATCTGTTGCAGTTGTTGGCTGGCCATGGCGATCGCCCCCGAAAGATTGGTTGCACTGGGATCCACTTGGGCGAGCAAATCACTGCGATTGAGGGCTTGATCCAGTTGGGTGAGGAGGAGATCACTATTGGTCTCAAACCGGGGCGTCAGAAACACCACATTGCGGCCAAAGCCGTGGATCATGACTTCGTTGGGGTTGGTGAGATGCCGGTGGTTACGTTGTAAGTAAAGCTTGGCAGCGATCACCTGCTGCGCCATCACCGTTTGTGGTTGATTAAATTGCAACGGATTATTGCCAAACGTACTGCCGCTGAGATCAAGGGAGAGGACAACAGCGACACTGGGGCGTCCCCAATTCAACAACCAGAAGAGCAGCGCTAGCAGGACACAGCCTACGAAGAGAATAAGGGGAATCTGAAAAAGAGGGTAATACCACAGTTGTCGTTGACGGGTCATAGCTCAGGCAAGGTACCGCTAAAGACTGCAAGGGCAGGCCCGGTCATATACAAATGTTGGCTCGGCAAATCCCAGCGAATATGGAGATTTCCCCCCGGCAGTTCAACCGTGGCTTGGGCTTGATCGCCCACAGGACTCAGGCGATCGGTCAAAACGGCAGCGACGAGGGTGGCACAGGCTCCCGTGCCACAGGCAAGGGTCATACCAGCTCCCCGTTCCCAGACGTGCATCCGTAGGCGATCGCTCCCTAGGACTTGGACAAACTCAGTATTGGTGCGCTGGGGAAAGGCGGGGTGATGTTCAAACTGTGGGCCAAGGGTTGCTAGATCAACCGCAGCAATCTCTTCGACAAACGTGACACAGTGGGGATTCCCCATACTCACGCACGTTACCAACCACGGGCGATCGCCCACCATTAAGGGCACATCAATCACCTTTTGATCTGCGGCTGCCAAGGTGGTGGGAATCTGCTGCGCCAAGAGTTGGGGTTTGCCCATATCCACCGTTACCTGACCATCCGCTCGTACCTCTGGCACAATCAGACCGGCAAGGGTGTCGATGCGGTAGCGCACGATTTCGCCGGCAGAGCGACCCTCAAGGGCAAAAATAAACTTGGCTAAACAGCGAATGCCATTACCGCACATTTCGGCCACTGAGCCATCGGCATTGTACATTCGCATGCGGTAGTCGGTATCCCCCGTGCCTCTCAGCAAAAAAATGACACCATCGGCGCCCACGCCAAAGTGGCGATCGCACCAGTGTCGGGCTTGTTCTGAGGTTAAGAGCAGCTCTTCCTGATGGCGATTGTCAATGAGTAGGAAATCGTTACCTAACCCTTGGTACTTCTGAAAAGATAGGCTCATAGAATTGAAAAGGTACGAGAGGGAAATCCATGACCGACGAATTTAATACGGCACTGCCCAGCATTCGCCAGTTGCAGACCTTTATTAAAAATAGCACCGAGGTTGAAGTCAAGCTCAGCACCAGTGATCTCGTGGTTGGTAAGGTGCGCTGGCAGGATATGAATTGCCTCTGCGTTGTCGATCACTACGATCAACCCACAATTATTTGGAAGCAGGCCATTGTCTTTATAAAACCCAAGCTAGCCTAGGGGCCACTGCTGCTGCGCTGCTGCTAGGGCTTCCTGATAGACCACCTGCCAGGGGCAGTGGTGCTGACGGGCAAGGGCGGCACAGTCTTCGAATTCCGGCTGGACATTGAGCCGCTGTCCTTGGTGTTCGGCCACTTTCACCCGAACTTCACCAAAGGCTGTTGCGAGGGTTTTAATTTGGCGTTCAAGGATATAGCGCTCCTGTACCTGCCGCCGCAGCCCTAGCGTCGTTGTTTCTCGAAAGAGGGTCTGGACACAGGCGGCCTCAGCACTGGGGGGACACAACACCGTGAGCAAAACCCCCAAGCGGGACTTTTTCATCGTAAGGGGTTGACAAAAGACTTCAATCGCACCAGCAGTATAAAGTTGTTCGAGGGTGTAGCTGAGGGCTTGGGGTGTCATGTCATCCAGTTGGGTTTGCAGTTCAACAATGGTTTTTGCTGTGGTTGTTTCTGCTGAGTTCGGCAGCGTTCCCAACCAGAGGCGCAGGAGATTTGGTAGGGGCAGCTCTTGACTCCCAGCGCCTAAGCCTACCCGTTTTAATGTCATCGCTGGCGGCGCACCAAAGCCCTCACTCAGGGCACAAACCAAGGCAGCTCCCGTAGGCGTGACCAGTTCTTTTTCAATGCCGTTGCCGTAGAGGGGCACTTGGTACATTTGGCACAGTTGCAAGACGGCGGGAACAGGGACTGGCAGTTGACCATGGGCCGCTTTGACCGTTCCGCCCCCCGTGGGTAGCGCCGAGCAGTAAATGTGACTAACATCGAGATAATCCAACCCCAAACAGGTGCCGACAATATCCACGAGGGCATCCACCGCCCCCACTTCATGGAAATGCACTTTTTCTGGCTCAATGCCATGCACGGCGCCCTCAGCAATGGCCAGGGCTTCAAAAACCTTGAGGCTCCAGTCGCGAGCGCGATCGGGGAGATGAGCGGCAGAGATTTGGTCGGCAATCTGCGGCCAATGGCGATGGTGATGGCAGTGGCGATCGCGCAGATGTACCTGTGCTTTTAAGCCCCGCTGTCCCTTGCGCTGCACCGTTTCTGTGGTCAACTCAAACTCATCGGCAATCCCTAGCTTTGCCAATTGGCTTTGGAGATACTCGAGGGGAACCCCCAGATCAAGGAGGGCACCCAGACACATATCCCCCGCCACCCCAGCAGGGCAGTCAAAATAGGCAACCGTCATGGCAGATTACAGGCGCAGTGGCACTAAGGACTATGGTAACAGGGGGGATCAAAATACCGGCTACAGTGAGTTCCTGTTTAGGATAGGGAGCATCAAGCAGAAATCAACTGCTGACAAAGGGTTGCTGAGGGTTGCCACTGGTAGCGCTTCAAGTTAATGCGATCGCCCGCCTCAAAAATAATCCCCTCTGCCTCTAGGCGCCAGCGCTGTAACTCATCCGTCCCCTGGCGTTGGGGGGCGTAGGAGATTTTGCCGTGGGCATTGACCACGCGGTGCCATGGAATGTCAGAATTCGGTGCCACTTGATAAAGGGCATAGCCCACGTAGCGCGCATGACGTGGCCAACCACACAGGGCGGCAATTTGGCCATAGGTAGCGACATATCCTACGGGGATTTGCTTCACTAGCCAATAAATTTTTTGTTGAAACGTCAGTGCCTGCGTGTTTGTCTTCATAAATTTTGTATTTTAAGGCACATTCAACCCCTCTCAATCCGTATTCCTGCGGAGGAAAGCATCAAAACGAACCACCTAGATTAAAAAACATGAAGGGTAGTAACAGGATTACTAAATTCAATTAAGAACACCTGCCCCCGAAAAGATAGATCCGTCATGATTTAAGCAGCAGCAATCCTCAGGGGGGGGAGGGTGGAATTTTTTGCTTGGTGTTGAACCATGACGTGTTTCTCATCTAATTGTTTTTTTGCTGAATGATTGCTTCTATGCTTTTTTGACTTGAGTTCCCAATTGTCTTTGTCGATATTCTTGACGCTATTTGATGGAGTCGCCCTATGACCATAACCAGTTCCCGACCCCAAGCCGCCGCTGGCGATCGCTACGGTGTGAACCATCTCCTGCGCAAAAAATACCCGAAACGCCACCATCACTACGCTTTTTGGGACTTCTTTCAATTCGATAGCGATCGCGGTACCTACACCGATTGGAACAATGCCCGTAACCTCCTAGTTACCGAAGACTTCATCATTGGCCTCATTGAGGGCCTTGAAGAGGAAGTTGGCCCTGCCTCCAGCGTCGTCATGTACAAAATTGGTGAAGAATGGGGACGCCGCGATGCCCGCTTTTTCCAAGAGTGGTTTCCCACGGAATATGGCTACGAGCAGGGGATCAAGCAAATGCGGCTCCCCTATGTCCTCGAAGCTTGGTGGTGGCCCTGCACAACCCAAGGCTGGGGCAACTGGGAAGTGGATCTCAGTGAGCAAAAACATGGCTTCATGTTCATTAATATCTTTGATTCGGTTGTGGCGCGTACCTTAGGGGACGTTGGCCGACCCGTGTGCCATCTCTATGCTGGCCTCTTTGCTGGTTTCTTTAGCGGCCTGATTCAAAAAGAACTCAGTTGTATTGAAATCCAGTGCTACGCTATGGGAGAAACCTACTGCAAGTTCCTGCTCGGCAAGCAGGATCGCATTGATGCCGCTGCCTTCTGGCAAAACGAAGGAGCCTCCGCCAAAGATATTGAAAAACGGCTCCGCAGTGGAGAACTGGTCTATGAAAAACCTAAACGGTAATTGGCAACAGCAAACCGTTGCTGAATTCTTTGAGGAACTGAACTGGCTGGGCTTGGTGCGGCAGCAGCCGGTGGCGAAAGCTGTGATACTCAATTGGCAATCCCTGAAAGTTGGCGAATTTTGGCAGCGGGTCAATTGGCTTGGGCTTGAGGTCAAAGGGGCGATCGCCGCCACGAGTCCCACAGAATGGCCCAGCTACCGTGTCAAGGACTTCTTTGGTCACATGAACTGGGAAGGGATTGGGGTCATCTTGCCTGCGATCGCACCCCCCCCAGAGGAGGAAATGGTGGCTCCTCCCGTTGCTGCCCCTGCCACCCCTTGGGCTGCTTGGTCGGTAGAAACCTTCTTCCGCCAACTCAATTGGGAAGGCCGTCCGGATCAGGCCATTTCCCTCGAGCCGAGTCTGTGCCTCTGGCGCCTATCGGTCAAAGACTTCTGTGCCAATTTGCCTTGGGCAGGCCAACCTGTGATTGCCCAAGTGAGCAAAGTGGAAGCGCCACCCCCTGTCCCCGTCGAACCCGAAGTCACCCTCTTAGATTTATCCAACCTGTTTTAGGAGACCTCTATGCACACCGAGTTAATGAATCTCTACTACAAAGCCGAAGAAAACTACCTCAGCAATGTGGACATCAAAGTCTTCCGCCACCACATCGAGTCGCTGCAGCAGCGGTTGAGCACCTACGAATTTCTGCGGGATCATGAAATTGAAATCTTTCAGCCCGTGGCCGACGCCCTGCAAAAGAAATACCCCACCGAAAATCCCCAAACCCTTGAGCAAGTGTTGCGTCAGGCGATCGCCCTACTACGCTATGCCGCCATGGCAATGCTCCTGAATAATCCGGAGTTTTTGCAGCATCGGCTCCTCGAGTGGCTCACGGAAGTGGTCAACGCCCACCAAACCCAAACTCTATGGAGCAGTTGCCACGAGCTTCTCAGTGCCCGCCTCCAGGAAATGCTCACCGCCGCCGAGCAGGACTTGATTTTGCCGCTGTTGGATCACGCCCAAGCGACCCTTGTGGGCTTGCCAGCGGTGGTTTCTGTCCACGCCTAGGTTAGGGTTGGAAGTCTGCTGAAAGTGCTTGTTATGCCTACGAATGAGGATGTCCTATGATCTCCGTTGCTGATTTAGTCAAAGACCCCATCATCCCCGGCAATTACTACGCTGCCGATGCTTATGTACAGGGGGATTTTGAAACGGGTCTGATTGAAAACCGCAAAGGTGCCCGTCTGATTGCCCTACCCGATATTTTGCTCCAAGCCATCTATGCCGGTCTCGATCAAGAAGTGGGGCAGGCCTGTGGGGTCGTGCTCTTTAACTGTGGTCGCTGGTGGGGTAAGAACTTTTATCGCCGCTTTGTCGAGGAGGTCAGCGAGTACTATCGCCGTCCCCTTGCGGAAATGGAAATGGTGGAGTTTCTCCAGTGCCTCAAGGAATGCTGGAAGACCCACGGCTGGGGCACGATTGATCTCGACGTGAGCTTCTACCAACAGGGCTTTTTGGTGGTAAAAACCTGGGACTCCCCCTTTGCGGCGGCGGCTCCCAAAAATACGGGTCAGCCCCAATGCGCTGCCGAGGCGGGGATTTTAGAATCCTTCTTTAGCCAATTAACCGGTCGCAATCTCCACTGTGTGCAAACTGCCTGTGAAACCTTAGGGGCAACCAATAACCTCTTTGTCTTGGGCTTGCGGGAGCGGGTCGAACCGGCTAAGGCTTGGCTGCAAGAGGGACAGGATCATGACACGATTATGGAGCGGCTATGTCGCACTCAAGCCGCTTGAGTATGATCCTAAAGTAACTCTCTACGGGTCATTAAAATAAATTAAATTAAAAGGAGAAAAGAGCAGTGGCCAAAGTTGTCAAACTTGAACCCATCTCGCGGGAAACCACAATTAATACCAATGACAATTTGCTGTCTGCTCTATTGGACTCTGAACTCCATGTGCTCAAGGAGTGTGGCGGGCGCGGGATGTGTGCCACCTGCCATGTCTATATCAAAGAGGGGATGGAGAGCCTCTCCCCGATCAATAAGCGTGAGCAACGCACCCTTGAGGTGATTACAACGGCGAATGCCACCTCTCGCTTGGCCTGTCAGGCACGGGTACTGGGGCCGGGGGTGGTGGTGGAGCTACCCTCGGGAATGTATGTCAACGCGGTTGAAGATATTGAGTCTCTGATTGGACGGCGGGCTGAGCAGGATATTTTGCACCCCCTTGATGGCCGCGTCTTGGTAGAAGCGGGCAAACTCATTACCCGCACGATGATTACACAGTTGAAAGATACCCAAGTGCAGGTGGGGCAATATCTTGCCAATACGTCGGATGCCTAACCAACCACTTCATTTTCATCCTCAGGGAGGCACCATTTATGGAAGACCGTAGTTTGAATTCCCATGACGCGCCCTCTCGCAGGGGGCGAGCAT
>FMJZ01048486.1_pt1 | contig 11684 bp, 15 predicted proteins | sample 1987881 | NCBI WGS metagenome assembly FMJZ01 (sample SAMEA4378227, study PRJEB15110) | soil metagenome | biome: soil; feature: Field; material: Soil | place: India | collected 2015-03-11 | depth 0 m | reverse complement strand
TTAACATTAAAAACCTTTAGAAGAAATGCTATATTTGATTTTTGTCAGTTAATGCAATAACTCTTTAATTTGGTTTTTAGGAAACCTATAATAACTTGACAATATTCCAATATGATAGGATAAAATTCAATGAATTATAAATAGATAGGAGGCAATAATGACCAAAGCAGACCTTGTTAATTTTATTTTTGAAAGAGTGGGATTACCGAGAACAGAGATACACAAGATTGTAGAAACAGTTTTTGATACAATGAAAGAAGCTTTACAGGAAGAAGAAGTTGTAAAAATTTCAGGTTTTGGCGTTTTTACAGTCAGAAGAAAAGGAAGTAGAATAGGCAGAAATCCAAAAACTATGCAGAGTGTTGAGATTAAACCTAGAAAGGTGGTTACTTTTAGACCAAGTGAACAGTTAAAACAGGCCATTCAGAAAAATATAAGCTGAAATGGGAGAAGCATTACAAAAAAAATTAACCTTTAAAATTTTTTATAAAATTGGCGAGACGAGTAGAATTGTTGGTGTAGAACCTTATGTTTTAAGATATTGGGAAACAGAGTTCCCTTTTTTAAGACCTAAGAAGACAAAGACAGGTCAAAGATTGTATACTAAAAAAGATATTGAAATTATTTTATTAATAAAAAAGATGCTTTATGAAGAGAGATATACAGTAGAAGGTGTCAGACAGAAATTGACAAATAAATTAATTCACTGCGAAAGACTTTCAAGGGAAGATATAATAGAAAAGATAAAAATTAAGCTTAAAGATATTTTAAGAATGCTTTCCTGAATCGGGGCGTAGCGCAGTCTGGTTAGCGCACTCGCTTGGGGTGCGAGTGGTCGGCCGTTCAAATCGGCTCGCCCCGATTTTTTAATGAAATAAAAATTAAGGGGGTACAATTTAGAATTATGCAGGAAACACCGCTTTCAGAATTGATTCAACAGAGAATGAAAAAACTTACTGTTTTAAGAAGTCTTGGTATAGAGCCTTATAATGGAATATTTGAACCTTCAGACAGCACTGAAGATGTTTTTAAAAAATTTGGAGAATTTGATAAAGAACATTTAGAAAATGAAAATATAATCATATCAGTTGCAGGAAGAGTAATTCTATTAAGAGACTTTGGGAAAGCGTCCTTTGCTCATATTCAGGATTCAAAGGGAAGAATTCAGATTTATTTCAGAAAAGACATCTTAGGAGAAAAGTTTTCATTAATTAAAAATCTTGATATTGGAGATATTATAGGGATTGAAGGAAGACTTTTTAGAACAAAAACTAATGAATTAACCATAGAAGTTCATAATTTTGTATTTTTAAGCAAATCTCTGAGACCTCTTCCAGAAAAATGGCATGGTCTTAAAGATATTGAAGCACGATACAGACAAAGATATGTTGACCTCATTGTAAATCCTTCAGTAAAAGAAACATTTGTAAAAAGACAGTTAATTATAAAATATTTAAGAGAATTCCTTGAAAATGAAGACTTTCTTGAAGTTGAAACACCTATGATGCATACAATAGCTGGTGGAGCAAGGGCAAAGCCTTTTAAAACATATCATGAAGCTCTTGACATGGAGCTTTATCTAAGGATCGCTCCGGAACTTTATTTGAAAAGGCTTTTAGTTGGAGGATTTGAAAGAGTCTTTGAAATAGGAAAAAATTTCCGTAATGAAGGAATATCAACAAAGCATAATCCTGAATTCACAATGATAGAGTTTTATGTAGCTTATAAAGACTATAACTGGCTTATGGATTTTACAGAAAGACTTTTAAGTTATATTACTCAGAAAGTTTCTGGAGCTCTTCAGGTAAAATATGGAGATTATATAATTGATTTTACACCTCCTTTTAAGAGAATTACCATGTTTGATTTGTTGAAGAATAAAGGTGTGCCTGAAGAAGTTATGAAAGATTGTAATCTTGCTCTTAAATGGGCTAAAGCAAAGGGGATAGAGGTTGCTGAAGGAAGCAGTCTTGGTAAAGTGCTTGATGAAATATTTAAAGAAATTGTTGAACCAGAGTTGATTCAACCAACATTTGTTATTGATTATCCTGTTGAGCTTTCGCCATTGGCAAAAAGGAAAAGGGATAATCCAGAGCTTGTTGAAAGATTTGAACTTTTTATTGCTGGAAGAGAAATGGCGAATGCCTTTTCAGAATTGAACGACCCTATTGACCAAAAAGAAAGATTTTTTAGTCAACTTGAAGAAAGACTTAAGGGTGATGAAGAAGTTCCTGAGATGGATGAAGATTTTGTAAGAGCACTTGAAATTGGTATGCCACCAGCTGCAGGTGAAGGAATTGGAATAGATAGACTTGTTATGATTTTGACTAACAATCAATCAATAAGAGATGTTATTCTATTCCCTCTTTTAAGACCAGAGACGAAATGAGACTTCCTTTATTTATTGCTTTAAGATATTTAAAAAGTAGAAAAAAAGGGCTTTCATTCGGGACAGTAATATCAATAAGCGGTGTTGCTCTTGGTGTTATGGCTTTGATTGTTGTTATATCTGTAGTAAGCGGATTTCATGAGGACTTGCAGAGAAAAATTCTTGGCACTCAGGCGCATGCTGTGGTTTTAAGTTATTCTGGGGGTATCAGTGATTATAAAACCATGATTGATTTTTTATCAAAAAAACAGGAAATTCAAGCATGCTCTCCCTTTGTAATGGGACAGGTATTGATTTCATCTGGCAAAAGGGCTCATGGAGTTTATCTTAGAGGTATTACTCCAGAATATGATAGAAAAACTACAGAAGTATTCAAATATATTAAATATAGATATGAAAATTACACCGACTTACCATGGATAATAATAGGCAAAGAGCTTGCCAATATGCTTGGAGTATTGCCCGGAGATACAATTACAGTTATATCTCCAATTGGAACAATGGGTCCACTTGGTATAATTCCTAAGGTAAAAAAATTTATTGTTACGGGAATTTTTGAGATAGGAATGTTTGAGTATGATATGAATCTTGTTATAACAGATATAAAGGTAGCCCAAGATTTTTTTGAATATGGAAATAAAGTGACAGGTATTCAACTGAGACTGAAAGATGTTTATAAAGCAAACTCTGTCAGTCAAGCTCTTACCAAAGAACTTGGTGGAGATTTTTATGTTAAAGACTGGATGCAGATGAACAGAAATCTTTTTTCTGCTCTTAAGCTTGAAAAGTTTGCAATGTTCATCATTCTAATATTGATTGTTCTTGTAGCTTCATTTAACATAGTAAGCATGTTAATGGTAAATGTAACTGAAAAGCAGAAAGATATTGCTATACTTAAATCAATGGGCGCAACTGACAATTTGATAAAGCTGATTTTTATGTGTCAGGGGTTTATTATTGGTTTAATTGGAGTTTTGATAGGTTTAACAGCAGGGCTTATTTTATGCGAAATTATTAGATCCTATGATATTGTTAAACTTCCAGCAGATGTTTACTATCTGAGTAAACTTCCTGTTAAAGTTAAGAGTTTTGATATTGTTTTAATATGTGCCAATGCTTTATTTATTAGTCTTGTTTCAACTATATATCCTGCTCACAGGGCTTCAAAAATAAATCCTGTTGAGATCTTGAGGTATGAATAAATGTTTAAATTCATAAGAAATATTGGATGCCTCAGCATAATTATTTTTATAGTCTTTTTTGTTATAGCCTTATTTTGGGGTGGAGAAAAGATTAGACAGTTAGGAGATAAAACAACAGGAATTGTTAAAAAAGTCTTTCACTATACTGCAGATAAAGCAGACGGTATTCATCAGTTTATACAGCAGAAAATAGACGAGTTTGAAAAACCTTTTCGTGATGAAAAAAGAGATACTAATAACAAAAAACCTTAAAAAAACTTACTGGACAAAGGCTGGTTCAATAGAAGTATTAAAAGGCATTGATTTTGTGGCCTACCAGAGTGAGATTATTGCAATTACAGGAGCGAGTGGAGTTGGCAAAAGCACATTTCTTCATTTAATTGGAACTCTTGATACTCCAACATCAGGTGAAATTTTGTATAAATTTGATGGCGAGATAAATCCTTTAAATCTTTCAAGATACGCCCTTTCAGAATTTCGTAATAAATATATTGGTTTTGTATTTCAGTTTCACTATCTTTTACCTGAGTTTAATGTTATTGAAAATGTTGTAATGCCTGAATTCATAGCAAATGAACATAAAAAAACAAAGCAAACTTATAAAGAACTTAAAGAAAAGGCTTTTAAAATACTAAAAAAATTAGGTATAGCAGAAAAAGCTTATCATCGCCCAGCTGAGCTTTCAGGAGGAGAGCAACAAAAAGTTGCAGTTGCAAGAGCTTTATTTAAAAACCCTTCTTTGGTGCTTACTGATGAGCCAACAGGGAATCTTGATTCAAATTCTGCTAAGGAACTTTTTGAGCTTTTTAAAGAGATTAATTCAGAAACTGGTACAACTTTTATAATTGTTACTCATAATGAATATATTGCACAGCAATGCACAAGAAGACTGAAAATGATTGATGGAGTCTTAGTATAGCATATTGATAATTATACTGCTTTTAGATTAATATAGATTTAAAAATTTTAAGGAGGTTAGGCATAAAAGTAAAAATTAAGGATAATATTGTTGATTTGGTGCCTGAAGAATTAAAGAGGATATTAAAAGAAAATCAGGCAATAGCCATTAGAATAAATGGACAAATAAGAGATCTATCATCTATACCTTCTCTTAGTGGAGATGAGGAAATTGAGATAATTACTCCCAAGAGCGAAGAAGGTCTTGAAATATTAAGACATTCTGTAGCTCATATAATGGCTCATGCTGTAAAGGATTTATTTCCATATGTGAAAGTAGCTATAGGACCTGCAATTGAAGATGGATTTTATTATGATTTTGATGTAGAAAATTCTTTTACAGAAGAAGACATTCAAAAAATAGAAAAAAGAATGCATGAAATAATTAAATCAAAAAATCCTTTTATAAGAAAAGAAATATCAAAAGATGAAGCAATAAAACTTTTTGAAAGTCTTGGTGAATCTTATAAAATTGAAATAATAAATGAAATAGAGGACGAAAAACTTTCAATTTATGAAGAAGGTGGATTCATTGATTTATGCAGAGGTCCTCATATTCCTCATACAGGTATTGTTAAAGCATTCAAGCTTTTGAGTGTTGCTGGGGCTTACTGGAGGGGCGATGAAACCAATAAGATGCTTCAGAGAATATATGGTACAGCTTTCTTTACCAAAGAAGAGTTGCAGGAGTATCTTAATTTTCTTGAAGAGGTTAAAAGGAGAGATCATAGAAGACTTGGCAGTCAACTTAAGCTTTTTGAGATAAGTGAAGAAGTTGGACCCGGTCTTATAATTTGGCTTCCTAATGGAGCAATTGTTAGAAGGATTATAGAAGATTTCTGGAAAGATGAGCATATAAAAGCAGGATATCAACTTCTTTATACGCCACATATTGCAAGGCTTGATTTGTGGGGGAAAAGTGGACATTTAGATTTTTATAGAGAGAATATGTATTCACCTATGAAAATTGATAATATTGCATATCAGCTTAAGCCTATGAATTGTCCATTTCATATCCAGGTTTATAAATCCGAACTTCGGAGCTATAGAGAACTTCCTTTAAGATTTGCAGAACTTGGCACAGTTTATAGATATGAAAGGTCAGGAGTTCTTCATGGACTCTTAAGAGTACGAGGTTTTACCCAAGATGATGCTCACATATTCTGTACAAAAGAACAACTGGAAGAGGAGATTCAGAAGGTTCTTGATTTTACTTTATTTATTCTTTCAACATTTGGTTTTACTTCTTATGATATTTATATTTCTACAAGACCTGAGAAATATGTTGGAAGCATTGAAAATTGGGAAAAAGCAACATTCGCTTTAGAAGAAGCACTTAAAAAAAGAAATCTTCCATATCAAATTGATCCAGGTGAAGGAGTTTTTTATGGTCCCAAAATTGATATAAAAATAAAAGATGTTCTTAATAGGTCATGGCAATGTAGCACAATTCAGGTTGATTTTAATATTCCAGAAAGATTTGACATTACATATAGAGGAAAAGATGGGAAAGAACATAGACCAATTATGATACATAGAGCTCTTATGGGTTCACTTGAACGATTTATTGGAGTAATGATAGAACACTATGCTGGTGCTTTTCCTCTTTGGCTTTCTCCTGTGCAGATTGAGGTTATGTCTATTTCTGAAAAGCATGTTGATTATGCAACCCGGGTTTATACACAGTTGATAAATAATGGATTCAGGGTTAAGTTAAATATTGACAATGAAAAAATAGGTTATAAAATAAGAAATGCAACTTTGAATAAAATTCCTTATATGGTAATCGTTGGCGATAAAGAAATTCAAAGTGAAACCATAACTGTTCGTAGAAGAGATGGAGAAAATTTTGAACTTATAAGGCTTGAAAAATTTATAGAGTTTCTTATTAACGATATAAAAAATAAAAAATAAACTCAAGGAGGTGAGAAAATAGCAACAAAGGATATCAGAGTAAATGAAGCAATTAAGGCAAAGGAAATAAGACTTGTTGATGAAAATGGTAAGCAAATAGGAGTGGTAAATACAAAACAAGCTATTCAGATAGCTCGAGAAAGAGGTTATGATCTTGTAGAGGTAGCACCAAATGTAAGTCCGCCAGTGTGTAGAATAATGGATTATGGAAAATATAAGTATCAACTTGAAAAAAAAGCTTCTTCAAAAAAGCCTTCTACTGTAAAGGAGATAAAAATAAGACCTCAGATTTCAGACCACGATCTTCAGCTTAAAGTCAAACATATTAAAAGATTTCTTGAAGATGGGGATAAAGCAAGAGTAACTCTTTTTTTCAGAGGCAGGGAAATTGTTCACTCCGAAATGGGTATGAAAATATTTGATAAAATAAAAGCCCTTCTTGTAGGATTTGCACATAAAATTGAACAAGAGCCTCGTCTTGAGGGCAATAGCATGAGTATGATTATAGCTCCTGGTAAAGATTGATAATTTTTGGAAAAATTTATTAAAATAATTGTCTAAACTTAGGAATGGGGGTGTTTATGCCGAAACTGAAAACTCATAGAGGAGCAGCGAAAAGATTCAAAGTTACAGAAACAGGGAAAATTATGCGAAGAAGAGCCAATAAAAGTCACTTGCTTACTGGTAAACCTTCAAAAAGAACAAGACATTTAAGGCGGATTGCTCAAGTTGATGAGACTCAATATAAGACAATAAGAACACTTATTCCATATAAATTTTAACAGGAGGTAGAAATTGGGAGCATATACAACTTATCATCCTCATAAACTCAAAAAGAAAAGAACACATGGTTTTCTTAAAAGAATGAGCACTCCAGGCGGAAGAAGGGTTATAAAAAGAAGAAGAGCAAAGGGTAGATGGAGATTAACTCCGTAATTTCTAAAATTTTATTAATTCTGATAAAAATATACAGGAGGTTTATTTCTCCAAATATGCCTCCTGCATGTAGATTTATACCAACATGTTCAGATTATGCTGAACAGGCTATAAAAAAATATGGAATAAAGGGTTTTTTAATTGCAATAAAAAGAATACTTAAATGTCATCCTTTTCATCCAGGAGGATATGATCCGTTAAGGTGAGGTTATGGAAAAAACAGGATTAAGAGCATTTTTAGCAGTTATTTTAAGTATGGCTATTTTATTTGTTAGCCAGTATTTATACACAAAATATTATAAACCTTCAGCGGTTCCTCAGCAACCTGTAGAACAAAAAAAAGAAGATAAACAAATTTCTCAGTCTGTCCAAGCTGAACCTTTAAAAAAACAAGAACCAAAACAGATTGCTAAGGATATAAAACATAGAGAAGTTTTTATTGAAAATGATGTTTTTAAGGTAACTCTTTCAAATGAAGGCGCTACTATTAAATCTTTAGAACTCAAAAAATATAAAGATAATAGTGGTAAATCTATTATTTTAGCTTCAACTGAAATCCCAGCACTTTCAATTTTAAAAGATAGTAAGTTTAATTATTCAAACCTTATGTTTCATGTGTATGATTCAAAGAGTTCTTTTAAAGATTCTAATCAGGCAGTTGTTGTATTCACCTATGCTGATAGCAATATATTTTTAAAAAGAACTTTCATTTTTAACAAAACTGATTATGTAATAGACATAAAAGAGGAAGTTAAAGGATTGGGTAGTTACTATGTAATACTCGGGAAAGATTTTGGAATTTTTGAAAAAGAAGACTCACCACACTGGGGACCTGTAATTTTAAAAGAGGCTGAGAGAATTGAATTAAATCCTTCAAAAATAAAAGAAATAACTATATACAGGGAAGGTATAAAATGGATCGCTCAGGAAGACAAGTACTTCTTTTCAGCTATTGTACCTGTAACCAAGGCAAATCAATTTGTTGTGTTGCCTTATAATGGTGGTGCTCTTACTGGAGTAGAATTTCATGATGGCATTAATAGTTATAGAGTATTTGCTGCTCCCAAGGAATATGATTATCTTAAGAAATTTAATGTAGGACTTGAACATATAGTTGATTTTGGATTCTTTTCAATTATTGCCCGTCCACTTTTCTGGTTTTTAAAACTTTTATATGATCTGATAGGTAATTACGGAGTAGCAATAATAATCCTTACAATTCTTGTTAGAATTCCATTTATACCTATTGTGAATCGTGGACAGAAATCAATGCAGAAACTCAGTGAACTTCAACCAAAATTAATGCAGTTAAAGGAACAATACAAAAATGACCCTCAGAGACTTCAAAAAGAAATGATGGAACTTTATAAAAAATATAAAATTAATCCAATGAGTGGATGTCTTCCAATTCTTCTTCAGATTCCTGTATTTTTTGCTTTATATAAGATTCTCACAATAGCTATAGAATTGAGACAGGCTCCTTTTATGTTCTGGATACATGATCTCTCAGCAAAAGACCCATACTATGTGCTTCCTATTGTTATGGGTGTTACAATGTTGATTCAACAAAAGATGACTCCATCAACTGCAGATCCTACACAGCAAAAGATAATGTTACTTATGCCAGTAGTATTTACATTTCTGTTTCTTAGCTTTCCTTCAGGACTTGTTCTTTACTGGCTTATAAATAATTTGTTTGGAATTGCTCAACAGTTTTATATTAATAGAAAAATAAAAAAATCTGCGTGATTTTATCTGATCTTGACACAATTGCTGCTATAAGCACTCCCTTAGGAGAAGGTGGCATCGGAATAATTCGTATAAGTGGTAGGCAGGCTATTTCAATTGCAAGTAAAATTTTTAATTCTCCAAAAGGAATCAATTTACAAAATGTAAAAACACACACAATTCATTATGGTTTCATAGTTGATCCCTCTACTCAAGAAATAGTTGATGAGGGACTAGTTACTGTTATGAGAGCTCCAAATACTTACACAAGAGAAGATATTGTAGAGATAAACTGTCATGCAGGATACATTACTTTAAAAAGAATTCTTGACATTGTTTTATATGAGGGCGCAAGGCTTGCTGAGCCTGGTGAATTTACTAAAAGAGCTTTTTTAAGAGGCAGAATAGATTTAAGTCAAGCTGAATCAGTAATTGATCTTATTAGAGCTAAAACTGAGCAAGCACAAAAGATAGCATTGGAACATCTCAGTGGCAGGCTTTCGCTAAAAATAAATGAGTTGAGAGATGCTCTCATGAGAGTTTGTGCGCATGTTGAAGCTTATATTGATTTTCCAGAAGAGGATATTGATGGACTTACAGAAGAAGAGATTATAAGGGAGATAACTCATATAAAAGAGGAGATAAAAAAACTTATTGAAGGATATGAAGAAGGGAAGATTTATAGAGAAGGGCTTACAACCGCAATTGTTGGAAAACCCAATGTTGGTAAATCATCGCTTTTAAATGCTCTTCTAATGAAAGATAGGGCAATTGTAACAGAGATTCCAGGGACAACAAGAGATATAATTGAAGAGTATGTAAATATTAAAGGAATGCCTTTAAAAATTGTTGATACAGCAGGTATAAGGCAAGCCCATGACCTTGTAGAAGCAGAGGGAATCAAAAGAACCTTAAGAGCTGTTGAGTTAGCTGAGCTTGTTTTGCTTGTTCTTGATTCAAGTAGACCAATTGATAGTCTTGACGAAGAGATAATAAGCAGAATTCCTCAAAAAAGGATAATTGTTGTAATAAATAAAAAAGACATAAAAAGCAAAGCCTTCCAAGTACCAGAAGCTCTTAAAAATAAGCCAATTGTTGAGATTTCTGCTTTAAAAGGAGAAGGCATAGAAGAATTAAAAGAACTTATTTTTAAAACAACTATTTCAGGCAAGTATGAACAGGAAGGATTAGTGGTAACAAAACTAAGGCATAAATTAGCACTTGACAATGCATTGAATGCATTAGAAAATGCATTTCAAAGTTTTAAAAACAAAGAGCCTCTTGAGATTACTGCTATGTTTCTCAGAGAGGCTCTTGGATTTCTGGGTCAGATTATCGGGATTGTTACCAATGAAGAAATTCTAAATTTAATTTTTAGCGAGTTTTGTATTGGAAAATAATTATTTCTTTTGCTGAGGTTCTGCAAGTTTTCCTCCAGTTAAGGACTGATTAAGTATTTCCTGTAAAGCTTTTTCATTAATCTCTACCTTATATTTCTTTTTCAAATCATCTATATAACTATTGAACCAATCCTGCTGTTTTTTTGCTTTAATCTGTTCGATGAGTTGACCTTTTATTTGTTCAAAATCAACTGCGGTCCCCTTGACATCTGTAATTTTGAAAATATAAAGCTCTCCCTTGAAAGTAAGAGGCATACTAACCTGTCCTTTTCTTAGGCTAAATGCAACATTTTCAATTTGTGGATTAAGTTGACCTTTTTTAAAAAATCCAATATCTCCACCAGATGCTTTTGTTTTTTCATCTTTTGAAAGTTCTTTTGCTATTTTATTAAAATCTTCGCCTTTATCTATTCTTTCATAAACTTTTTTAGCTTCCTCTTCATTTTTTACCACAATTTGACTTAATCTCACTTCAACTGGCTTAATAAACATGTCTTTATTTTTTTCATAGTATTCTTTAGCTTCCTGTTCAGTAACCTGCTGAACTGTTTTAATTTCTTGCTCAAGTAACATATTGATTAATGTAATCTTTTTGAATTCTTCAATTTTTCTTTTAAATTCTTCTGATTTAGTCAGATTTTTTTTCTTTGCTTCTTCATATAAAACTTCCCTTTTGATTAATTCGTCTTTTAAGCGATTAACACCTTCAGGTGAGGCAAGAAATAGTTTTGTCTGTGGTGGAAGGCTTTTAATATCTTCCTGAAGTTCTTTTTTTGTAAGCTTTGATGAACCTGCCTTTACAACCACTTCATCACTTTTACTACAAGCGAAAAAGAGCAAAAAAATTATAAAAATAACAAAAAATTTTAAATATTTCATCCTTCTTCTCCTTTCAAAAATTTATCTAATCTAACATTTAATAAACATTTTAAGCAAATTCTTTTTTGTAGTGGTAATGTCAATCATATTTATATGAAGTTTGCCATCTTTTAATACAATGTATCTTCTCTAGTAGCCATTCCTTACATTAACTCTTTCTGAAGTCCTTTCATATCTTTTAGCTCCTACATAAAGGTTTAGTTTTTCTTGAAGGGTCGCCTCAATAAATCTCTTTTTCATTAGTTTCATCTGTTGTTCCAATTCATCATCCTATTTTTT
>FMJZ01003616.1_pt1 | contig 11688 bp, 9 predicted proteins | sample 1987881 | NCBI WGS metagenome assembly FMJZ01 (sample SAMEA4378227, study PRJEB15110) | soil metagenome | biome: soil; feature: Field; material: Soil | place: India | collected 2015-03-11 | depth 0 m | reverse complement strand
CGCCACTGCATCAGTAAGGACAACAGCAAAGGTCACCTCGGCACCCGTCCCTGAAGTCGTCGCAACGCAGACCAGCTTGCACTTCGCACCCAGCCCCAAATCAGTGACAAAGGGGTTTATTTCGTCTGCCTTGATATCAGGTCTCTCATATTCCACCCGCATCGCTTTGGCTGCGTCCAGTACCGAGCCACCTCCCACCCCCACCACCAAATCAGGCCCAGTCTGGTTCATCAAAGCCACACCCTTTCTGACCGTATCAAGCGACGGGTCAGGCTCAACTTCATCAAAAACAACCGTTTCTATGCCTGCCTGCGAAAGCTGCTCCTTCACCCTATCGACAAAGCCCAAACTTACAATATTCTTATCGGTAACGATGAAAGCCAGTTTACCCTTCAGTTCAGCCAGACGGCTTAAGGCATCCTGCCCGAAAACCACCTCCGGGACCACAAAGTACCACATAACTACACTCTCTCCATATAATAGTTCACTCTAATGCTTCTTGTTTGATATTATGTCAAGTTTTCGTGACGGTCGCATTGTGCTTGCCAGGGCTACAACATGCCAGCCTATTCAGGGAACACGGTTTCAAATGCGGTCATACAGTTGACCAGTTCCACGGCTGCCCTGGGCATCCTCATAATCTGTGCCATGTCACCCTTCACTTTTACTTTGCCGGTCATCATCGACTGGACCGGGTCCACCTTCTTGTCCAGTATCGCCTTCATTGCGGTGAAAGGACCGAATATGCGGTATTTGGGGTTCTTCTCGCTCTCGTCCTTGATTGCCAGGGCCTGGCGGCATTCACCATGCCACAAATCGAGATACATGATGTTCCTGTGTTTATACGAGGCATCAGGTTCCACTATAATGTATATGTCCCCTTCCCAGTTTTTGGCTGCCTCTTTATATGCTTGACTTTGATCTATCGCTTTCTTCAGCGCATCCGCCCACTCCTGTGTCCCAAACATAATTGCCATGTTTTTAACCTCCTGCTGAAAAGTTTCAGTTCTGAAATCATATCATCACTCCACCAGAAACTGACGTACAGCCATTTCCACCCCCTTTTCCTAATTTGAACGGCCTTACTTCAGCACCGTTATTTTGGAAATTTTCAACAGCATTAAGGGATTGCCCCCGGTCCTAAGCTTCCCGGTGAGCATGGCCACGATGGGGCTGAGCTGGCCAGAACTGATATAGGCCAGGTTTTCAAAGCCGGCTTCCATGTATGCTGTCGGCCTGTCTACGGCATCGTTCTGTATCTCTATTTCGCCCTGCCTGAAATTAAGCGTGATAGCCACACCCGTGCTAGCCTCTTTTATCACCACGCTGCCTTTTAACTTCTCAACGCTCTTATATTTTTTCGGGTCTTTCAGGTTGGTATCTATAACCTCTTTCAACATAACGCCGAGCCCGTTAAGCTCCTCTCCCTCCTTAACCTTCACTTCTGCCATTTGCCACCTCCTTGCCAATTTATACCACTTCGAAGGCAGATTTACAACCGCAGCCGCAGGTCCTCCAGCGGGTAGCTCATACAGGGATGAATATAATTGGACCTTTCGTCCGCCCACCGCCGATGTACCCTTGCCGGCATGAAAACTTTGCCCGAAACAAGCTTTGTCCTGCAGGCGGTGCATTCTCCCGAACGGCAGATAGCCGGCACTACCAGCCCGGCACGCTCCAGCGAGACCATCAACGGTTCGCCAGCTTTAGCCTTTATGGTTCGACCCGACCTCTCCTCAACAACCTCAAATACTGTATCCGGCAATAGCCCAGGCCACCCAGGTTCCGTTGTAATATCTGCCGGCGGGCCATAAGCTTCCCTCTTTATCAGCCTCTCAGGAACACCCAAAGATTTGAGTGCCCCCTCGCACAGGATATGCATCTGGGCCGGGCCGCACAGGAAAAACTTCTTACCTTCAACGGAGCCCACCAGAGACAAAATCATCCCTGCGTCCAGCAGACCACAGAGCCCTGTCCATCCCGGTGGTGGCTCGCTGATTACGAAGTCTACCTTTATGTTCCGATGTTTCTGGGCAATTTCTTTCAGTTCCTCTCCGAAGATGATGTCCTCTGGGTTTCGGCTGCCATACAGCAGGCGGATATTCACCCCCAGTTTTTGCTTTATCACCTCCCTGATAATTGACATAAACGGTGTTATTCCGCTGCCGCCAGCCAAAAAGACCAGGTCGGTGGAGTCGATCAACGGCTCGTAGTAAAAGCTTCCGTTCGGCCCGGTGGACTCAAAGCTGTCACCAGGCTTGACCCTATCCAGAAGATAATGGGAGACAAAGCCCGGTTCCATTCGGCGCACAGTGATGTCATAGTATGGTTCACCAGGAACAGACGAGATACTGTAAGGCCTTGAGGTCAGTACGCCATCGACATTAACGAACAGATTGATATACTGTCCTGCCCTGAAATGCGGCAAGGTTCCATCTGCTGATACCATACGGAAGGTCTTTGTAGTCCGGGTCTCCTCTATAATCTCCTTTACTCTCAGGGATATACGGTCTGGATGCAGTCCGGCAACGGTCTTACTGGCCTGGACCAGCAGAGTATCACTCAGTTCAGGTGCACCTTTTGCCTGCTTGCTCAGCTGGCTCTGAATCCTTTCCATCACAGCTACATCACGCCCGCCGCGCTCCATGTCCTCAAGTGCCTCCCGGGCTGCCATATATCCGGAAACAATGCATGTCTCAAACCCGCCGCCTATGTTAACCCAGGCCCCGGCGAAGTACAGGCCGTCCAATGGGCCTCGGTTAGGCAAGTGGTCCTGACCGGTGCCCTGATAGTTCTCATCGAACCCAATTATGCTGCCTCCAGGATTGCCCGTGTACCTTATGTTGGTTATGGGAGTGGCAACTTCCATAACCTCAATATGCTGTCTTAGTCCCGGTGCTATCTTTTCCGCCAGACTAATAAATCTTTCTGCCAGCAAGTTCTTCGTCTTTATATACTCGGATGGTGAGAGCTTCAGCCACGGCTTAGCATAGGCGAGCGTGGTGATGACCACCGAGGCGGTGCCCGGTGGCGAAAATTCCTCATCTACCACATTATATGCGGTAACCGCTGCACCGTAAGGTTCCAGGCTGATGCTGTGCCGCATGCTCTCGTGCTGTTTGTCCAAATCGGTGCCGATATTGATAAAATTCTCATGCGTATTAAGCCCGAGCTGCGCACAGGTGCGATCTAAGCCTAAGTACACATTAAAGGTCGAGGCCCCTTCAGACCAGGCACCCAAACGTCTGAGGTACCAGTCCGGGACGTTTTCCTTGCCGATAAGTTTAAGGCAGGCCATTAACGGATTAGCGTTGCATACCACACACTCACAGGTTATCTCCGTGCCATCCTCGGTCATCACACCCCTCACCTTACCCCGCGATGTAAGAATACGGGCTGCTCCACTGTTCAACCGCACGTGCCCTCCGTATTCCTCGATGGCATCAACGAAGGCCTGTGACAGCGCCTGTGACTTTCCCTTTATATGTGCTGGCCCAAACCTGAGATAACTCACCGTACCCAGGGCGTAGATGAGGAATGACATTTTTGATGGAGGTTCGCAATAGTAGCCACACGTTTCGCTCAGCACGGCACGAGCCCTATCATCGGAAACCATGGGATTCAGCACCTCGGTTAGCGTATGCCCGTAATGTGTAAGCAGCGTGGAAAACTTGGATGGCTCTTCCATAACCGCCTTCATGCCAACACGATTCGCCCTTAATGCCTCTTCAGCGAAATCGAACATCGTGGCGCTGAACCGTTTGATTCCATCAGCGTCCTTAGGAAACTGATGACACAGGGCCTCCTCAAACTCCTGCCGCCCGATAGGCACTAGGACATCAACATCAGGGAGGATAACGGCCCTGTAAAAATCCGGAATTGGTATGAACTTCACCCTGGGGAGTACCCCGTATTCTTTCAATATCCGCCACACCGGCCCCCTGTTGCTCTCATCTCCCAGCCCCGATAGCTCGTGGAGCGCAATTTCGAACTCAAAACGGCCCCGAATAAAGGATGAAGCATATCCACCGGGAATATTATGCTTCTCCAGAAGTAAGACCTTCTTGCCGGCTTTAGTCAGAAAGGTAGCCACGGAAAGGCCTCCCAGGCCAGCGCCAATGACTACGACATCATAATCTTTCAAATTTGCCTCCTTGTTTTGTTCACGTCCGACTTCAATGGTCTGTCACCGTCCCTTGAATTGTGGTTCACGCTTCTCCAGAAAGGAACTGACACCTTCCAGAAAATCCTCAGTCCCGAAAAGGAAGTTCTGGGCATATGTCTCAAAGAAAAGCTGCTGCTCAAGGTTGTTCAACAGCCCACTATGGACGGCGCGCCTTATCTGTGCCAGCGTCAGCGGCGGTGCTTTTGCCAGCCTCTCGGCCAGCGCCATCGTTTCAGCCATCAGAGCGTCGTGGGGGACAACTCTGTCCACCAGACCTATGCGTTCCGCCTCTCTGGCGTCGATAAGGTCGCCGGTATACATAAGCTGAAACGATTTACCGGTGCCAAGCAATCTGGGCATCAGAAAGGTAGCCCCGCAGTCCGGGATTAGCCCTCTGTGGACAAAGACCATACCGAACCTGGCATTTTCCGAGGCGATCCTGATATCTGAAAGCAACGCAATCGACACACCAGCTCCTGCCGCCACACCGTTTATTGCCGAGATGACCGGTTTCCCCAGGTCATAAAGTTGCAGGGCAAAGGCGCCGATAGCCTGAAGCCTTTCCTGCCTTTTGAACTTCGAGGCAAGCTGGGTGATGGTGGCCAGAGTACTAACATCAGCTCCGGCACAAAAACCACGACCTGCCCCGGTAATAATCAGCACCCTGATATCATCGTCTTCCTCAATTTCCCGGAGGAGCTTGGGTAAGCCAACAGCACCCATCTCAACAGTTATAGCATTCAATTTCTCCGGCCGATTAAGCGTCAGGACTGCGATGCTGCCAAATTTCTCCAGCTTAAGTCCTTCAGATGTCACAAGCAGCCTCCTTTACTTTATAAAATGACAAAAGCTTTTTACTAACCAAATGGCATAAACAAGCGCATGCACAAAGAAGCCTTTAACCCAGAAGCTTCTCCCAGCGCCACTTTATCAAATTTACTGGCCCGGCTAAAGCTACTCTTACTTCTTAAATTGCAGTGTGTGACCTATCTCCGAAAACAGGCCTTCATCAAACTTTGCCAGCAGTCCGACCGTTGCCACTGTAACAACGACCCACTTGTTAGCCTTCATGGCGCCAAGGGAATAGGCATCGAGCGCCATGGGTGCCGCTGGATGTTTGAATTTGTACACAGCCTGAAAAGCCTTTGTGCCATCGGCAAGCTTTGTCTCACCTTCCGACTTGATTGAAACCTCCGAACCACCGGCACCCCTCACCGCCGCATTGAGTGCATCGGCGAAGTTGGCACCGGTAACCACGCTGACAATCAGTATCGGGACACGATTTGGTGCGGCAGCGTAAAAAACTGTAGCTGTAGGTTCTGTCAGCGGCTGCTCTGCCCATTCCTTCGGGTATTTCACAGAGAAACCGAGCGCGGTATTGGTGTATTCGGCAGCTTCAAACGAAAGCACAGTGGGCACTGGTTTTTCAGCAGGTGGCGCCTTTTTGGCACAACCAGACAATGGAAACACCAGCAAAAACGTGGCTAGTACCACCAGGCTAATAATTTTACTGACTTTCAGTTGTCTCATTATCTCACCCCCTTGTTTATTCTGAGCACTAGATCCTCATTCAGTAAGATTTATTTGCCTTTCGCCAGGTGATATTTAAGCATACAGCTCAAATAACAGCGGCACAGCTTAAATTCTTGTCTACTTCTTAAATTGAAGGGACGTTGCTATTTCAGTAAACAGCGCTTCATTATAAGGGGCTAGCATCTCCACTGTACCAACTGTGCAAACTACCCACTTGGCACCCGGCTTAGCACCCACCGCAAGGCCCTTGGCCGGGAACCCGCGCAGTGCTGCTTCAATCAGAGCTTTGCTACCCTTGCTTCCATCTGCCAGTATTACCTCACTTATAGGACCGACCTTGACGTCACTCCCATCGGCCAGTTTGAGTGTATTTGTTACGGCTTCAGCGAAATCGGCACCATCTACAGCACCAACAAACATCGCCGGAACCAGCCCACCCTTCTGAGCAACGAGAAGCAGCTTGGATGATGGTGCTACCTGCCAGTCCTTCGGATATTTAATTGAGAAGCCATACTCGGCATTGCTGTACTCGGCCGCTTCAAACGAGAGCTTGTCCGTCACCGGTGGTGTAACCGCTGCTGGCGGTTTCTCTGATGGCGTCTCTTTGGTCGCCACTAGCTCCAATACCCAGATGGTAGTGGCAAAAACTCGAGGGTCATTGCCGGTAGCTCTTATTGTGTAAGAGCCATTGGGCAGCGGTTTGAACTTTGTGATATCGGGGTACATCGTGGGTAACCACTCGGTTCTTAGCAGCCAGTTGAGTTTTGCCGTAGCCTCCATAGTAACCTCAAACTTACCGCTAGCATCCGCTGTGGCGACACCTATACCGACACTATCCTCACCTGGAGCAATTCCCTTAATTTCAACTCCGGACGGTATAACCAGGTCTATAGTAATAAACTCATTTGCAGCCCAGTTTGAACCGCTAAACTTTACAGGTATTGCCAGTATACTTAGACACGGTGGCAAAGCTGCAGCTGCTGCTTCAGGTAGTCCAGCTGCTCTGGCTACGCCTGGCAACAGCTGTTTTAGCATAGCCTGATCTATCTTAGCCGGGTTTACACTTATTGTACCGGGATTGGACGGTGGAGGTGGTGGTGCTTTCTTAGCACAGCCTGATATCGAAACAGCCAGTAGAAAAACAGTTAGGCCAGCAATAATTATCTTGCCAAAATTTGATTGTGTCATTCTTTCCTCCTCACACTTTCGTATCACATCCTACCAGTTCGGATATAGGGAAACAGCATCCGGTGGTTTAATCCAGTCGGTTATGGGAACCGTTTTGCCCGATTTGACTTGATAAAACTTCACCAGTTGACTTGACCGGCGACTGGTAGTGCTGTAAGCACACGGGCCCATAAGACCCAGCCTGTCAAACCCGGTCAATGCCTGATAAGCTCGATACATATCATCTCCATCCAGCTTCTCATAGCTAGTCTTTTCGAGGGCCGTCTTTAAAGCCTGTACAAAGTCCCGACCCATAACCAGAGGGCCAGGGAAAACAGCACCCATGTCAGATATAGGGCGGTTACTATGCTTTGACCAGAGTTGGGCAACAAGTGGGTGGTTTCGTATTTCGTCACCTCGAAGATAAGGAGAACATATTACAGCCCCTTCAGTAGCCTCTGGATGAAGCCTTACACCGACCACTTCGTCCAGCCCAAGATAAGTTGCATCGACAAATTGGATTTTCTTAGTTAACCCAAGCTTGTATGCATCACGCATTACAAGACTCGGTGTTGGGTCAACACCACCAATTATGCAGTAATTAGCACCGGCGTCATTAATCCTCATAAGCCAGACAGAATGATCCAAACTACCTTGTGGGAAAAATTCAGGCGACAACAATGTTACACCAGCCTTCTCTGCATATTCCTTGCCGCCCCGCAAAGGTTCTTTACCCATTGGATTGTCCCAATGCATATAGCCAACTTTGGGCATCCCTGAGTTGCCTTTGCTTTTCCAGTCATTAATGATCCAATCGATCGAAGCAGCAAAACCGTCCTGATACGGAGGAAAAACCAGGAAAATTCTACCGAGACGAGCTTGAAACTCACCATCAGCAGGCGTCATCGAAATAAGTTTGTCCGCTTCTATTTGAGGTGCAAGTGCTTTATTAGCCGCGGTCTGCGGCACAAACATCACATGTAGCTTGTGCTCATTCCGGTACCTTTTAAATGCTGAGGCCGTTCGAGCTACATCGTAACGAGTATCTACACTGATATGTTTTACCATGACTCCATTCACACCACCAGCACTGTTCAAATCACTAAAATAGTAACGAAAACCGTCTTCGAGAGGCACCGTAAAACCAGCGGCTGGTCCCGTCAAGTCAGTCAGACTCAGGAATGTGACATATTTCTCTCTGGGAGCTCCACTCGGAGCACAGCCAACTAAAGGCAATACCATTAAAGCTGACATTAAGATAGTCCCAAATAATACAAACTTAACTCTATTCATCGTTGATTTTTATCTCCCGTTTAGTTTATCTCCCCTCTTCAAATATGACTAACTGCCTAAAATTTTCTGTCTTTGCACCTCCTGATTAAATTCGATTGATGCTGCCTCAACCGCAACCTGCAAATTACTTTTCTCTGTAGGCTTGCAGTCCTAATAGCCAATGGTAACTTTTAGCCCCTTAGACTGCATAATGCCGCTCAATATCTGTAGCCTTTCCTGGCTGGGAGGGACACATCCATCAAGCGGGTATTTTATACCCAAAGCCCCATACTTCGGCTTACCCCACTCATGATAACCCAGCAGTGATATCTTTTCAATAGGCATCCCCATTATGAATTCGGCTAATTTGTCTATAAACTGCTCCGAATCATTGAAGTCAGGAATAATCGGTATCCTTACCCAAATTCTGGCACGTCTGGTGCCAGCAATCCGCTCAAAGTTTTTGAGGATAAGGTCATTTCTGACCCCCGTGCCTTTGCGATGCATCTCAGAATTTATGTGCTTAATATCGTAGAGAACTATATCGGTATACTGCAGGACTCTATCCAGCACCTCCCAGCTGGCATAACCGCTGGTATCAATAGCTGTGCTGAGTCCCCTCTCCCTGCATTCCTTCAACAAACTTATGGCAAACTCCGGCTGGTATAGAGGTTCGCCACCGGACAGTGTCACACCACCACCTGAATTGCGATAGAACAGCTCATCCCTCACGCATTCATCAGCCACCTCCGTCACACTCATATACTTCCCGGTTATCTCAATCGCACCGGGAAGGCAAACCTCAACGCATTTCAGACACAAATCACATCTTGACCTATCCACCCTCACACTGGTCTTATCCAGAGAGATAGCGTCAGGGACACATACTTCCAAACATTTACCGCATCCATTACATCTAGCATCCCTGACCATCAGTTCGGGAAATGGGTTTATCGACTCCGGGTTGGAGCACCACTTACATGTCATCGGACAGCCTTTTAAGAAAACAGTAGTCCTGATCCCCGGACCATCGTGGATACTGTAGCGCTGGATGCTGAAGACCAGCCCCTTTCTGCCGCTCGTCTCTTCTTGGGTGCGCCGGTAAATCACATTCTCCCCTATCGGCACATTAGAGGCATTGTGGCGTTCTGGCGATAATTGCATCCTGTATACGCTTGTCTAGGTCTATGAAATAGGCAGCGAACCCGGCGACTCGAACCATTAAATTGGGGTATTTCTCCGGATGCTTTTGTGCGTCCTCCAGAACTTCTCTGCCCACCGTGGTAAACTGAATATGGTGAATACCTAAATCGGCATAAGTCTTTAAATATTGCGCAAACAGCTCAGCATTATGTCCGGTCAGATACTGGGGCATGAAAGTCTGGTTGAATAAATGATTCCAGCTTATCAGCGGGTCAACCTTTGAGACCGATTTCAATACTGCAGTCGGCCCCTTCTTGTCCATGCCAGCCATCGGTGAAATCGTCCCATCGTTGAAGGCATCCCCTGCCCTCCTGCCGTCCGGTGTGGCTGCACACACCCGCCCGAAGCTCCACCAGGCTGTCGCCGCAGTACCGTCCACGATAACCGGCGTTCCAAGGTTGGTCTTGCATTTTCTAGTCTCCTCGGCAATACGTCTGGCTACCTCACGTGATATCAGATCAACGTAATCATCATCGTTGCCAAACTTGGGAGCGTTAAGGCACAGGTGTCGAATATCCTCATATCCCTGCCAATTGTTCTTCAACGCCTCAACCAGTTTTTCCATTGAAACCTTTTTATCGTCAAAAACTACTTTCTTAACGGCCGCCAAGGAATCGGCAACCGTGTTAAGTCCAAATAGTGTTATGTCCCTATAATCAGGGATGTAGTTCCACTCCCTAACATCCTGGGCCTTCTCGATGCAACCGTCTATGACCGCTGATAAAAATGGCCTTGGCGCATACTCACGGTATAAAGCATCGGTGATATTACCTATTAGGACCAGTCGGTGTACCAGCCATCGATAATTTTCCATCGTCGCCTCGAGCAGCTCCTCCATCGAACTTATCTTAGTCAGGTCTATAACCTTATCACCTGCCTTCTTATACAAGGCTAGAGGCTCTATACCAAGAGCAGCATTCATACACAAGGGGACCGGTATGCCGCCAGCCCAAGCTGATATATGATTGAAGTTTTTCCCTGGTATAGTTGGCACCATACAATTATTAATGGAATAGTTTCTGGCATCTTCAATGGGGCAACCAAGGCTCACCAGTCTCAATACATTGACCTTGTCATTAAATATGGCGGGTTGAGGCATGCCTGAAGCCATCACCTCGATAGCCTTGTCAACTAGCTTTCTAGGTATTTCATCATGCCACCTCAATGCCAGCGGTGGAACTATAGCTCTGACGCTCTTGCAAGCATCCAGGACTATATAGCTCATTTCATTGGTGATATCACGGCCCTCGGAATCCGTACCACCAATCGTGACCGTCTGGAAACCCAGGGCACCACCACCAAAACCCGACCATATAGGTGCATGCAAGAACCCCGTTTCCTGGAACTTTACAAATAAGCACTCCACAAGCTCCTGTGTCTGCTCTCTATTCAACCTGCCTGCCCTTACATCCTCTTCGTAAAATCGGTTAAAGCACTGGTCAAACCTTATCCCACTACCCACCTGCGGCAGCTCAATAAAATTGACCACCAGATGGACAAACCAGTAACACTGCAAAGCCTCCTGCAAAGTCCTAGCCGGGTTCTCTGGAACCCACTCGCAAGTCCTGGCTATGGTCTCCAGCTCCTGCCTTCGTATCGGGTCAGTCTCAGCCTCAGCTAGAGCCCTTGCCAGCTTTGCATACCGCTTTGCCCAATTGATTACAGCTTCTAAAGCAATAATAGTGCTGTTCAGAAAGTCCTTCTTTTTGACGAAGTCCATCCCGTTCAAGGTCTCCGCCATGTATTCTCCATCCAGCTTGCACTGTCGCTCCCGGGCCTCCTCAAGAATCCCCTTCAAGCCTACTTTAAGAATTTTTTCATAGTCGGGAGTGGCACATTCCCAGTTAAAGATCCAAAATACATTAGCCAGCTCTTCAGGCAAATATTTTCTTAGCCTGTGATGTATAGAAAAGTCGCCCCAGTAGCTGCATATTTCCTTCAGTTCCCTTCGACCCTCATCGGTCAACATATTGCTGTAAACCGCACCTGGCGCGGTCTCCCTGACTATCCATTTCCAGGCAAATTCAGGATAGAAGGGAACAGACTCTGGATTTGATGCGTAATTACCTACGATAAGTTCACCTGGCCGAATATAGATGGTCATGTTCTCCAGGATATGTGCTAACGCCTTGGCTCTCCTCAAGGCCATCGGCTCACCTTCGGTCCGCTTATAGGACTCCGTAAGCAATCTGGCCCTTTCCAAATCCAGAGACCATTTCAGCCCGGGCCTTGTTGCTCTTGCTTCCTCGCTTAGTTCCACCAGCGCAATCTGTTGAGCCTTTATCGGAGTGTTCACCATAAGTGTCTGGGTCCTGGCAGTCATCGTCTCCTCCTTTACCTTTTTTTAA
>FMJZ01059168.1_pt1 | contig 11698 bp, 8 predicted proteins | sample 1987881 | NCBI WGS metagenome assembly FMJZ01 (sample SAMEA4378227, study PRJEB15110) | soil metagenome | biome: soil; feature: Field; material: Soil | place: India | collected 2015-03-11 | depth 0 m | reverse complement strand
CGCGTAAACAACCGTCCCCGTCACCAGACAACCGATCAGCAGGTCGAGATATGCCACCGAGGCCATTCCCGCCAGTGCGGTGAACGTGATCACAAAGCCGGCCACGACATACATCCCAAGGGTCCTGCTCATCTCCGGGAACATCAAATGCAAAATGTCGCCCGCCCCCTTGAACTGGTAGCTCGTGATCATGGTGTAAGAGATCACGATGGCGATCGACGCCAGAACGCGGGCTGCCGCGTTATAGCGCAACTCCAGCAGGTCGGGAACCGTATACTGCGCCAGGCGGCGTGCCCGGCCGGCAATGCGCCAGATCAGCAGCAATCCGAGCCAGCCCCCCGCAGGCTGCCACAGCGACGCGAAGCCGTGCCGGAAGGCATTCTCCCCGCCCGCAAACAGACTCCCCGCGCCGATCCAGGATGACAACAGCGTGAAGACCAGGACGTACCATGGCAGCGTCCGCCCGGCCACCAGAAAGTCCGCTTGGTCGCGCACCTTCCTGGCTCTCCACACACTGACTCCCAGCAGCACCGCAGCGACCGTTGCCACCACAATGGCGTAGCTCATCGTCCCACCCGCCACCAACGTATGTCAGTATCCAGATTCACCACCCCGGCTGCCCCCTTCTCGTCTACCACACGGAAAGTCAACACGTCGTCCAGCCAGTCCTGGCTCGAGCCGTCCCAGTGCTGGGTTGCCACCGTGAGCGTGTAATCCTGTTGCGACAACCGGCACTCGAAACGGAACTCAATCTGAAGCCGATCACCCTTTCGAAACAGCCCCAACCGCCGGTTCTCAAGTCGCGTGTTCGTCCCGAACACGTCCATACCGTAACGGTTTCGCACCAGCACTCCTACGACGGGCTGTGTGGAATCGCGCGCGAAAGCTGCCCTCAGCCGGACCGTAACCACTTCGCCCGAACGCACCACACGCACCGGCCGCATGCACTCGTCCAGCAGCTCCACCTGCTCGATTCGGCTCGTACCGTCCCCGTGCCGGTGACGCCCGCCAGATTCACCGCCCTCCCAGCGCACTCCCTCCGCCTGTTGCCGCGCCAGCACCATCCCCACGTACCGGTTCACTACGTCGCTCGGATGACCCTCGGCGGCCACTCTCCCCCCCACCAGCAGCACTGCGCGATGCGCCAGCCGCTTCACCAACCCCAAATCGTGCGACACAAACAGTATCGTTACGCCTCTTTCACGCAGTTCCTCGAACTTGCGGATGCATCGGTTCGCGAAAACCGCATCGCCAACCGCCAGCGCCTCGTCCACCACCAAAATCTCAGGATCCGTGTGGATCGCCGCCGCGAAGGCCAGGCGGACATACATCCCCGTCGAGTACTCCTTTACTGGCCGGTCTATGAATTCGCCAATCTCCGCAAAAGCCTCGATATGCGGCAGCAGGGCCTCGATCTCCGCACGTGAAAGCCCCATGATCTCCCCGCTCAGCACCACGTTCTCCCGTCCCGTGAATTCGGGATTGAAACCGGCGCCGAGCTCCAGTAGGGCTGCGATCCGCCCGTCGGCTACCACCCGCCCGGTGGTCGGCGGCAGGATGCCGCTCGCGATACCGAGCAGCGTGCTCTTGCCCGAGCCGTTCGGCCCCACCACCGCCAGAATCTCGCCGCGCTCAACCCTCAGATGGATGTCGCGCAACGCCCAGAACTCTCGGCCCCGCCGTCCGCGCAAAAAGGGAAACACCTCCAGCAACCTTTGTGACGGCTGGTCATATAAATGGAACTTCTTGGAGACGTTATGAAACCACAGCACGCTCTGTATTCGAAGGATATCGCATCCCGACGCGCACTGCGACGCCCGTCAGCGACGCCTCAAAACGCGGCGCATCCCCCGGGGCAAAGGCAGGGAATACCCGATCAGGCAAAACTGGTCTAGTGCGAAGAGCACGACCTCCCCCATACCCTCGGTACGGGCCAATCGCAGCTCCTTTAACCAGGGCGTGGTGTAGTCGCTGATGCCGATCAGGTGGGATCTCCGGGCAGGATCAAATCCAAGCTGGCGCGAAACAGACCATCCGCCGCGCGCCTTGTCTAGGTTCCGTCCAAAGGTGAACAGGAAGCTCTCCGTCTTCAGCCGGTCGAGAGTCTCGCTGTTCCAGACCGCCGCCGGCAGATTTACAACCCGGTTGAAAGCAGGCTCGTTCACGTCCGTCGGGTACAGCACTTCGAACCGGCATTCGGGTGTTTGTTGCCTCACGTACGCCATGATCTCGGCCGTGAACTCGCCCACGAGCTCCGCCAGGAAAGTTGCCTCCTCCGGGTACTGCTCAGGGCTGGCATTGCCGTCCCGTATGAGCCGCAGCTGACGCCCGTGCTTCGCTTCAAAGGCTATCCGGGTAAATGCGTCGTAATACGGCATCCCCGACTCGTTCGGAAAGTACCACCACTGCACCTCGCCGAATTGCAGGTAGGGCTCCAGCCCGGCTTCCTTCATCATACCCGCCATCTCCCGGTAGACCTCTCGCCAGAACGCCCTGCTTGTCGGCGAGAAGTTGGTTTGCAGGGCAGGTGTGTTCAGTAGCACCGGCGCCCCGTCCGGGTAGCGTTGCGCAATCCCCGCCTCCTCCGTGGAATCTCCGTGCTGCAATTCCATGCTGAACGCGCTCACCGCCTCTAGGCCGTGCGCTGCCAGTGCCCGGAAGTACGCACGGTGCCAATCTCGCGCAGCACGGTTCAGCCGTGGACTCGCCTGCACGTCGGTCCGCCAGTATCCATCCCGGCCGCCGGTCAACGTCGGTCCGCTTACTTCCACCCGGAATGCGCCCTCGCCCGGGCTCCCGCTGATCGTAATTTCGTTGCCCCGTCTCCCTAATTCCCGCGCGTAGATTATCAGCAGATCGCCCCGGGCCTCGGCGCGAATCGCTGTGTACCCGCGGTTGATCTCCAGCTCAAAGGCTTTCGCTATCGTCTCCGCCGTATCCCCGATCAGGTTCAGGTGCCTTATCACCGTGTCCGCTTCCGGGGGCTGACCAACTCGGCCCACTCGCAGTTCAGTCACCTCGCTGAATGCGGGCGCCCCCAGGAAGCGTACCGTCGTGCTGGCGTATTCAAACCCAACCCCCTCCAGTTCGTAGAACCACAAGGCGCCAACGTAGTGATTCACCCTGCCCCTCAGCCCGAGCGACCAGAGCATTCGCGCCGTCCGCTCCGGCGCGATGGCTAGGCAGTGGTCCGTGTCCCAGTCCGTCGCCAGCGCCACATGTTTTTCTTGGCGAAACTCAGGCATTTCTTCCGACGGTACCGCCGCTTCCACGAAATCGAAGTACACAGCGCGCCCCTCGGGCCCGGCATGACGCAGCCTTACTGTGTGCTCGCCTGGCCTAAACTGTCCCAGCGGCAGCCGCACCAACACATCCTCTCCGGCCAGGCCCAGATCCATTTGCAACGCTGGCCTTCCGTCCACCTCCACCGCTACCATGGCCGCGTCGGCACACCGTCGAACGCCCAGGTAAAGTTCGTGCGGCACCATCTGCCGGTATCGGCATTCCACGCTGGCCTGAGCCTGCCTCGTCCAGCGGAGCGAGCCCCCTGAGAAATTTCCCCTCAGTTCCCGCCACTCTCCCGAGTACTTGCAATCCGGTCCGTCATCCTCGATCCTCCGGCTCGCCGGCCCGGCCACTCGCAGCCCCCGGCCGATACCGGTGACCGACCAGTTCCGAACCTCTACCTTGAACTCGCAAGGAACAAACGCTCCGCCTTGTACATCGGCTGCGTAGGTCCATCGCATCTTGCGCACCGACGCCGTGGGGACTGGTTCGCCTTGCTCTCCCCGCAGATCACTAAAGTTCAGCGTAATTCTCCACCACGTCGGTGACGCGCCTCCCGCGAAAGTTCGGTACCACGGATCCCAATACTCCGTCCCCGTCCCCGCAACAAACCCATACGCTCCTAGGCGGTTCCCATTGGCTCCTGTCCTGCTGTTCTCGAGCGTCTGCCCAAGGCCGACATAAGTGAGCCGGATCCTCGTCCCGTGCACACTCGCGCGCATCGTCTCGGAGAAGGTGTTCACGCTCTCGGCTAGGCGTAGTAGCACGGTTTCAATTGTGTCCCCCTCCACCGCTTGATAGGTGTGGTGTTCCCACAACCACGCCAGACCGATGTAATCGCCGGGCGTCACATGCCCGTGCAGCTCAAAATCAGCTTGCGCGGGTTCATACTCGCCCTCCACAGGCTCCGCGTAGTCTCGCAGCCTCACCCGAAAGAATCGCTCTTCTCCGTTCTCCTCCGCCCAAATTCGCAGGTATGGCCAGTCCACTGTAGGGTACAGATCGGAATCCAGCGGAACGCAGTTCTGCCGGCTCTCCTCATAGCTCAGAACCAGACCACTGAGATCTCCGTCGGGGAGACATCGAAATGCGGGATGCTCGAAGACGTTGTCGCGCGTCCACTCTACGACTGCCCAATCGAATTGTTGCCTGAAGCATCCGCTGACCGTGAATCCTGTCGCGGTTGCTTCGCTCAGCGCCGCGACCGCTGTGGGACGCTCAAAGTAACACTGCAAGTCCTGATCCGGCCGGAGCTTCTCGAGCGCTTCCGCCATGCGAGCCCCTGATTTTCACAACCGTACCGTCACCGTCAAATCCCGTCCCGGCCGCGTCGAGCCCACCTCCAGCACGTCCACTGTCAGCAAAGCCCCCGCCCGCAGCGGCCGCCTTCCAAATCCGCTTACAACGTTGGAAAGTGTCTGGCCCTCAGGAATGCGCAGCGTGCAGTACGGCTCACCGTCTTGGCGTAAGACAACTTCGATCGATCCCCCCTCTGCCGCTTCTCCCGCCACCGCAAAAACATCCCGCACGCTGTGTGTCGCGTCCACGATGAAAGGCGGCGTGGCCGCCGTCTGGATGGCAAGGAACCCCTCTATTTGAAGAGTAATCTGACCGCCTGAAAGGGTCCTCAATCCGCCCCCTTCCGTGTCGGTCAGGCACACCTGGGTCGCCTCGCTGTGACCGCGATCGTTGGTGACGAAAAGTTCGGCGCTGGCGATCCTCACATCCGGCAGATAGATCGGGTATGCATAATTGCCGCTCGCCATGCTGCCGAAAAAGCCTCTGACGCAGGGCGCCACGTAAACCTTGCGTTGTAGGTGGTATAAATCCGTGTGCTGCGCATGGCTTCCCACCCGGCTGCCGTGAACTCCCCGGCGAACTCGGTATCGCAGACCTCCGTTCTCCACTCCCAGAATCTGCATGATCTCCTGGCCGACCTGGATCAGCCCCTCCGCACGCCCGGGACCGGGCGCGTCCAACTCGACGTACTCGCTCTCCTCGTTCATGTCCTGGGCGAGAGTGTAGGGCGTCGGGCTGTCCAGCTCGTTCCAGAAATGCAGAGTGAGCGTCGCAGCGTGAATGCTACGCGTGTTCGCCCAACTCGCGAAGGAGATTCCCGCTAGCTCAATCAACCCCTCCCCCTTTAAAGCCAAACCAAACGTCGGCTTTCCGGGTGGCTCCAGGTCGAACGGTACTTCGCCTGAACCGAGCTGCCACCGCGTCAGCGGCGATATCTCAGCCGCACACTCCTCGTTCCTCGCGTTCGCCGAGCGCCCCAGCACGTGAACCGTAGCGCCGGGCCGGTTGGGTACCGTGAACTCCACGGGGCTGCTTCGCGCCACGGCGGCGTGGTGCCAGGCGGCCTCCGCCACTACGAAATGGCTGCTGTGGTCGGGAACCACCGCCCAGTTCGGCCTAACCACCAGCGTGGTCGCATCGTTGGCGACCACGGTTCGCTCCTGCCCGGCGCCACGCCCCCGCGTGATCCGCACCACCATCCCTGCGTAAGCGTCTGTGGCCATCCGCGCCTCGGTGTTCCCCACCCGGTCCGCGCCGAACACGTTGGCCGCATATTCGGGTTGCAATTCGAATCGCCAGTAGAAATTGGCATGATCGTAGTTCTCGTCCGGTGGGCACGTGGCCGTGTAAGACAAACCGCCGTCAGTGAAACTCGCTGCGATAGGCTGATTCGCCGCAACTCGCCACAACTGGCTCGGAGACGGCCCGCGATAAACGTGAAAGGCGCTCGTCCCCGGCGAGAACTTCAGACCGCTCAATATCACCTGGTTCGTATCACTGCCGTCCGGCAGCGCAGCACGCACGACAAACGACAAAGGGCCTTCCAATCCGTTCGCATCGGTTCCGCTGATCGCATAATACAAAGTTCGGCCGCCGGCCAAACTGCCGCCCTCGCTCGTAATACGGGGCGTCAGGCTCAACAGCGGCACCTCCGCGCGCGAATTCTCCGGCGCTCTCGGAGGCAAGAACCTCACCGTGAGTACGACCTCGCTCCCGCCGTCTCCGGCCTCCTGGTACCGCTCCGTGATCAGGAACGTCGGCCTGCCTTCCTCATCCACCTCTTCTCCGCCCAACGGTCTCGGGGCCCCTCCTCGGATCCAGGACCACCTCCGCCCGCCTCCGCTCGCCTCCCCCACGCCGTCGCTGTACCACTCATCGCGGTGTATTTGCGCCGTGATCACCGCCCGCCCGTAATTCACACCCGGCGCCACTTTCAGAACACGGAATGGCGTCCGCTCGAATCCCTCTCTCAGATATGTCAGCGTGATCAGGTCTCCGGGCTTCAAACCGAAACCCTTCACACTTGTTTCGAACTCCACATACGTATTACCCTCTACCGACTTGTCCAGCCAGAACCTCACCACCCGCAACGCTTGATTAAAATTCGCAATCCCTAGTGCCGGCAGGCTTGCGCACACCTCCTGCCCCGTCCGCAGAACGTCATCCACGTCTGTCAACGAAACGCTGTCTTGCTGATACTCGTTGAAAGCGTCTTGGAATTCGACCGTGAAGCGGTTCGGCGTCTCCGCCATGCTTCGCGACCATATCCGCATCGCAGGCTCCCCATTCTCGCGCCGCAAAATCCCCGACGACCCTCCCGTGCCGTCCCCGAACTCGTACGCCGGCCATCCGCCGTTCAACGGGGCCTCGCTGTTGCTCCCCTCCGGCTTCTCTGGTTGTTGCAGCGCCAGCGTGTTCTCACATCTCAGTTCCAGCCGTCCCGTCCGCCCATACGTCAACAATAATCGCGACCCAATCCGGATCCCACGCACTAGCTCCGCCGCGCTCATCCTTCTCCGCAGCCATAGATTGCACTGAAACCGCGGAACTTCCGTCACGCTTCCGTACAAGTCCCGCACTTCGATCAGTTGCCCGCAGTATTCCGCCGTCTCCGCAAAGCTCTTCAGGTCGATCTGCTCAAGGGTCCAGCCGCTCCGCCGTAAAATGTCCAATATGATCCATGCGGGGTTGTTAGTAAAGTGTTTCCCGGCATAAGTGCCGTCGCTTGTATATTGCGGTAACTTAAGCCCCGCCACCAGCGCACGGATGCGCGGCAACGATCGCCCGTCGCTGATCCTGTTCGGCACCACCACGGAAAGATACGCCATGCTCCCGTAACAGTCCCCTAACGGCTCGCCCGCGCCGTCGGTAAAGTCCAGGTTGAAGGCGCCCGTCCGGGCGCCCAGACTTACTACGTTGTACCAGCCCGTCCCAGTCATGTCCGCGCCGGCCTGCGCCGCAGGGATCTCCACGCCGTTCACCAGGACTTTCAGCACCCCTTCGATCTCACCCATTCCCACCAGCGCTTCCGTGCGGGTCAGGTTCCCGTCGTTTCGCGCAAAAACGATTAACGGCGCACACCATGCCGTACCGTAGATCAACGGCACGAAGTCGTTGTACCGAGCCTCGTTCTCTACCGCCTCCGAGACATGCCGTCCCCGCTCTCCGTGGCTGCGTACCACCACGCTTGGCGGCACGAACTCGATCCCGCCGAAGCGCCGAGTCGGATTTCCCCGCTCGTCGCGGTTGAACATCCCGCGCTGCTCGCACTGTAAGCGCGACCCATCACAGCTTGCGTAGGGTTGGCCCTCGTTCAAATTCCCTGCGCCGCCCGGCACATCCGGTGAATACCCGCATCGAAAGAACGGCGAGTATTGCCCACGGTCTCCGCCCACCGCACCCTCAATGCGCTCCGCCACCGTCCGCGGAAACTTCCACGGGCAGCGTCTTTGAACCCGCACCTCGGGTAGCCACACACGCTGCAGGCTCAACCCGTTCGTCGCGGCTAGCCTGCATACGGCCTCGTTAAGCTCCTCAGGGGGGCCTATGACTCCCCGGAAAACCACTCTGCCCTCCGATGCTGCCCTCCCGCTCCTCAGATCGAAGAACACGAAGTGCACCGTCAGCCGGCTTCCTTTCCAACCAATCGCTCGCTCGATCTGTGACAGCCTCGAATCGGCGTTGGACAGCAGGACCGTCAGCTTGGCGGCTGCGTCCAAACCCTCTTCTGGTGCGGAACGGATCTCGAACACACTGTGCCGCAGTACCCTTCCTTCATATACGTCGCCCAGATACTCCACCTCATGCGTGCTCCACCTCTCCATCGTCCCGCTCGGCAGTTCACACTCGAATAGCAGCAGCGGAGTTTCGGTTCTCCTTAGCTCCTTCAGTTCCGCAATCGTGCCCACACCCGCCCCCTTCCTACAACGTGGCCACGACCGTCACCGTGAGCCCGAAGCAGTCCGGACCCTCCGCGACTACTTCCAGGACATCCTGTCCGAAGCGCGCCGTTCGATAGACCCCGCTCCGTGACCGCGTTCTCTTGTAACCCGAGGCGGCTGCCTGTGCCTCCACCTGCAGTCCGTAGACCTCCACGCTCTGATTTCCGCCGGTCTCCAGCCCAAACCGCATAAGTTCGTCCCTTCCGCCCAACTTTACGGGGAGACTCACCCGCCTCCATCCGCTCTGGCCGCGCACCGTCCTCGCATCCCCGGAACTGCCGCTCCGTCCGAACAACGTTACCTCTCCCCCGCTATCGCTCCGGATCCACCCGCTCAGGCAATACTGATACCAACAAGGGACCGCCAAAGCCTGCTCGACTTTCTGAGTCACCGTACTCGAGTTCACCAGCCTCGTCGCACCCGTGCCCCCAAAGGGATCCGCCACTCCGACCTGCAATTGAATAAACGGATCCCGCGTCCATGCCTCCCTCAAAAGATCAACGCTCCAAACTAGCAGGTTGTCAGCCGGATCTAAAAAGACGAAACTCCCGAGCCGACCTTCAACCGAATGGAACAAATTCTCCACCTCCCGGCACTCAGCCGCCGTCAATCCCCGGTACCAAAGTAACCAAGAAATCCTTCCACTCGATTCGTCCACCGCTTTCCATTGGCGACCGTCCATCTGTTGCGTCCGGATCACCCTCCGAAACGTATGCCGTTCTAACGGAAACTGCCCGCTCGCGCCGCTCGCCAACTGCGGAAAGTAAAGCATCTCAGCGCCTGTTCTCCCTCACCTCGACCTCTGAGCGAATCCTATTTTCTCCTTCCAGCCCAAGCTCCAGTTCGTCGCGCCCAAAACTGCATTCCTCATAGCGCTTTCCTTCCCACGGATCCTCGAAAACGAAGCTCCCAAAGCCGCCATGCAGAACCTCGAAAAAGTTGGCTAGTGCGCTCGCCTCTTGCTCGTCGATTGCCTGGAAGCTCAGCCGCCAGCTCCGCAATGGCCCTGACGCCAGGCGGTATCTTTGCTCCGAGCCGTCCACGAAGCGGAGCACCTCGGTCCGATACTCCAGCCGCCTCCTCGTGGGATACTGGCCCACCGCACCAGTCTTTAATCTTGGGAAATTCATAGATCCGCCACTACATCATTGAGTGCATGCGACTCGAGCATCGCCTCTTTTACGGCCCTCGCAATTTCCCAACTGTGATCAAGAAATGACCGGCTGTCTATTGCCTGCACTTGAACTGTGATATTCACCGGCGCTGGGTGCTTGCCTGCTCTGTCCGGGTCTCTCTGCCATTGTGTTTCTTGCTTCGTACGGACTGGGCTGCTTGGATCCGCACCTCCTTGCGGTAACATAGTCCTGCTGATGTAGCCTTCATAGTGAATAGCAGGAGGTGGGACGTACCGGGTGAGCGGTGCGATTTTCGGCTCGTCCTGTCCCTTGAACAGTCGTGCTAGCCCAGTGAGCAGCGGCGACAGCCCGATATTGCTTGTGAACACGTTCATCAGCGTTCGGCCCGCTGTCGCTGTAATGCCGTCGGGGCGGCGGGTTTGAACCGCTGTGTTCTCCAGGACCGCCGTTGTGTTCTCGCTTGTGGCTTTCGCCTGTTCCTGGCTCGCCACGCGCACCCGCTCCAGCTCGAAGAGTAAAGCACGCACAGTCTCATGGAATCCCGAACTGCTCGGAGGCCAAAGCTCCTGTGCTGCCCTGGTTAGCACCTCGGCTCTGTCAAGGTCGGGCCCTCCGCTCCCGACAATTCGGGACGGCCAATTCCCCGATTCACGACTCATCCCGCAGTTTCTCCAGCTCCCTCTCCAGGATTAGGAAGGCGTGGACCTGGCGCGCTTCCATGCGCTCCAAGTTCATCCCGCCCAGTCTTTTCCACGCTATAAACCCCTCCACCAGCGCAACGCTCTCCCCCGTCACTACGGTCTTCGGACAGCGCTTCGTAGCTACCCCTGCACGCGCCCAAACCACGCGCGTAGCGCCTTCCGGTTGCAGCTGGCCGCAGCCCCGACTGCGCTCCAGGCCTTCTCTCCTGCATTCCTCGCACCTCCACCCGGCCTGGCCCCCGGCAAAAAAGTGGAAGGCGACAATCAGTTTTTTTCCTCTTCCTCGCTCAACCCAAACTCTCTCTTGATCGCCCGCAGAGCCTCACCGCACAGTTCCTCCGGCCCCTGGCTGACCAGCTTCTCCGGCGTCGCCTCCTCCCCATCAATACGAATGCCCTCCACCGACGCCAGACCCCAAAGCAGGTACGCGCGGTCCAGCTCGCTTTGCAACAAACTCGCCTCGAGTTGTTCCCGCGGATCGTCGCTCGCCCGCAGAAACTCGACCTTCGAAGCAAGTTCGCTGACCTTTTTCAGTAACTCGATCCTACGCCCGAAGGTGACCTTTCGGACCGTGAGCCGCACTCCAGGGAAAGCCTTAGATTCGACAACCCTGTAGCTCGTATACTCTTCCACTTGGGACCTCCTCACGCGAAGGCCATGTAGATCTCATCATCGACGGTACCTTGCGCGCGACACTCGGTAAAGCGCCAACGCAGCCGGTTTTCCGAATCGTCAAACTCCGGCACCTCCGGCACAACGCCTTTCATATACACGCCGAAAAGTTGACCGGCAGCCGCGCCTAGTTGGAACATCACCCCGATCGGCGAACGCTGCCGAGCCGCTTGATATAGCGCCTTTGTCCTTTCGTCATCGAGCTCATATAGCTCCAAATCCCCCGTTACCGTCCGCATCCCCGGCGAGACCCCGCGCGGAACCTGCCACCCGAACTCCCGATCGCGGAGCTCCAGATCGTTGCGTAAGACGATTTCCGCCTCGGTGACGGTAAAGAACCGCTCGGCAATGGGGCCGAACCAGGCTTGGCCCATGTTACCCGGCACCACGCTGTAGTGAAACTCGCCCAGTTGCGGCTCCTCAGGGAACCCCGGCAACCCCCCCTGGCCCTCCGTGAAGCTCACGCTGTCGATTACGTCTTGGGCAGCGCCGCTAAACTCGAATTCGTGATAGTCGGCGTTCACCCGAATCCGCAGGGTGTCAACCGCAGCCCCGCACAGGATCCGTTGGACGGCCGTCGCAGGCGTCCAGTAATCGTAGATGCTCACACTCGGCAGCTCCAGCGCCGGCCGGTAGCTGACGGTGGCCCCCGCCGGTGTGCCGG
>FMJZ01026276.1_pt1 | contig 11704 bp, 3 predicted proteins | sample 1987881 | NCBI WGS metagenome assembly FMJZ01 (sample SAMEA4378227, study PRJEB15110) | soil metagenome | biome: soil; feature: Field; material: Soil | place: India | collected 2015-03-11 | depth 0 m | reverse complement strand
CGCCACCAGTGCCCCCTCCGCCAGTGCCTCCGCCACCAGTACCTCCTCCGCCAGTGCCTCCGCCACCAGTGCCTCCTCCGCCAGCACCACTGGGAACATTGTAAAGTCTCAAAATGAAGGCGGTATCTTCTGGATCAGTGACTGCAAGACCATCATCCAGCGGGTTTGTAGGGTTACCTTGAACAGTCAAAATGGTCATATTGCCATTTTGAGTGTTCACATCCACTCCCATGTAGGCGTTGCTGATGGAGACATTTTGCCCCCACAAAGATTTGTCAGTCACCACGAGACAGACAAGAACCAACAGCGGTATTACCAAATTCAATGACATGAAGCGATCATTTCGTGACGCCGTTTTGATGGGTCTTATCATTCCTGCCATCATCTCAACACCACCACCCGCTGGGTTTCACGACCTAAGTTATCGCGAGCCGAAAGGCGCAGCAACAGAGGCGTTGAAGGCAAAATTTGTCCTTCAACGCTGCGCCCGTCCCAGAAAAGTTGAACTTGCGTCTTCAACTCATCTGAGCTGGGCAAAACTCGCACCAACCTTCCAGTCAATGTCCTAATTTCCGCCTGAATTGTTGCTGGCGCTGTCAACCGACCGGTGATGAGATAGCCACTGCCTCTCATCCTCGTGACCTTGACATCCACTATGCGGAGTGGGACTTCAGAAGAGATCCCCACGCTCAACACCAGTTGCCGCTTTCCTTGCTCATCGGTGGTGATAGTCCATTCCCCTACTCCATTCAGGTTAACTGAGCGGTGAGTCAAGGGGTCAATTAAAGTTGCTTTGGGAGCGTTCTTTCCCAATGAACTCCACCTCAACTTGACAGTTTGGTTCGGTTGAGTCGAGCGGACATCCAAAATCCACCGTCCAACTTGAGAAGGGATTTCCATTAAAGGCAATTCATTGCTTCGGGTGTTTTGACCATACTTGACAAATCCTGCCCATGCCGTCATCCCGGGAGCAGCAGGCGGAGCAGGAACCGTTTCTCTTCCGTCTGTGATAGCAATTTGATAAGGCAGGTAAGAATCCTCGCCCCAAACTTCAAGAGAAAGCAAAGTTCGGACTTTGCGTTCTATTGAGCGGCTACGGGATGAAGGTGCAGGACTGCCAACTAAAGAACAAGGTTGGAACTTGTAAATCCAATAGCCAGTAAAAGGTTGCAACACCCAATCACCAATGTTAATTGCCACATATGCTGGTGGGTCCGAAGCAACCGAGTAGTGGTAAACGACACCCATAATGATGCCTCGCTGGACCGCTTCTTGCAGGGAAAGGATTTGTCCTGTCCTGAGCATAACTTGAACTGCTGAAGAATTGACAGGGAATGGATACGGGTTACCAACCTGCTGCCAACCGACATCAAATTCATTCAAATCCCAAACTCGTTCGTTAGCAATCCTGAAAGGTTGCCCTCGGTCAACATCAGGTGCGTCAATTGCCAAGATGACATCGTTTCTTAAGAGCACCCAATAAGCCCGTCCGGGTGCTAATTCATCAACAAATTCGCCGGAACGAAGGTAGCCTTGTTGCCCTACGGCATTAACCACGCCCCAACGAGCGATAAGAGGTGGTGCACCAAACACATATGTAGGTTTGCGACGCTCAGGTGGAACGCTTTCGTGTTGGAAGTTATAAGGTAAGGTGACCATGAAAGGCAGCAAGTAGCCAGATTTGCTTCGTGCCGCTCTCAATTGAAATGGCAAGATAGTGAAGGTCACAGGCGAAGAAGTTACATCCACGCCGGCACGATTGCGGGCACGAACTTCAACGGTGTGAGTGCCACTTGGAAGTGGGCGAGTCGGATCTGTTGGGTCAACGAGGGGAAGCATTAATGTCTGACGGCTTTCGTTAAAGACCAAGGCTGGGTTAGTGATAGGCAGGGATACTCCGTTAACGAGAACGGTTATGCTTGAAGGGTGTATGTCAGCGTATGCTCCGAATGGAGCAGTGAATTGGACTTGCAATGTTGGTTGAGTTGTGTAAACGATTTCTCTATCTCGTGGTCCCAAAACGACCGCTTGAGGTTGAGTTGCCACCTTCAAAGTCGCTTGAACCGAACCATCTGGCAAGGGTCGGATATCTACGACGCGGACACCACTGTCAACTCCGATGTAACTTAGGCTCGGTGGGGTGCTAAATAAGTCAAATTTTGTGTTGTTCGTCCGACCAGGGAATGGGTCACCGTCATCGCCCCAATTGCCTTTTGAGAAACCAGCAAAACCGAAATTAGTCCAGTCAAAGGCTTGGAGTTGTATCTGAGCGTCGTCCATATCATTTTGTCCGTCGGCATCAACCAAATCTACACCTTTTCGGGACGGGTTTATTTGCAATGCATTTTGGAGGTAAAGCACAAAATCTCCCAAAATGGAGCGGTCAATGTGGAAAATGTTCAGACCCCTTCCCGGCAGCAAACTGTCAAATCCTTTAGCCTGCCTGTTGACTACCAAGAAGTATTCGTCAGAGCCGGGGCTGCCAAACGCCCAAAGCCTATAAGCGACGGGCTGCTCCGACCAAATTGGGATCGTCACTGTTCCAAATTCGCGGGTAACTTCGATTGGCGTTACCCAACCCAACATCAACTTGCACCAAGGGTCAAAATGACCTGGGCGACCGCCAGGGCGCATTGGGTTTAGAGTAATTCGTCCAGGGTAGAAGCGATCGCCTGCCGCCATAAGTGACCATGCACCTGGGTCAACTTGGTTAAGGTTGTAAGGGTTGTAAAGGTCAAACATACCGAAAACGTGTCCAAACTCATGGGCGTAAGTACCACAACCGTAGAGGCTGAAGACTTCGTGAACGTAAACTGCGCATTCAACTACGACACCATCATTGGTTGTCACCAGAGGAGGGATAGCAGGAGTAAGGCGACGCATTTTGCCCCAAAGGACAGTAAACGCCCTATAAGTTGGGTCTTGTGTAAAGTCGCCGTTCGGTGGACGGGTGTCGGGGTCGGAAGCGATCGTTAAGAACAAAAGGTCAATTCTACCATCATTGTCGCTGTCATAGCGAGTGAAATCAACAAAGTTGTCCAAAGAGGAGAGTGCCTGCTGGACGATACTCTGTAGAACCGCCACTGTCATGTAGTTTGCTATGTGCGTTATATTGCCTGTTGTTGTGACAGGGACATCAACCGTTATCGGACCGAACGAATCCCCAATCAGCCGAAACCGACCGTATGATGCTTCTTTGAAAAAACTTGCCAGTGATTCAGGGTTGCTTTCGTCAAAAAGGAGTTTGCGGTAATACTCGGCAGTGTGTTGGGGGGCAGGCATGATGTCGGGGGAATTGGGGCGGACGAGGATATGAAGCCCTCTAACGGTGCCGACCAACCCCGCTGTCGGGTAGAAACTGGTTCCCAACCCGCCATAAAAGAACGCAGGAAGTTCGCGTCCAGCCTGCCGCTGTTGAGATTCAGCGAAAGCACGGATTTTTTCCTCAGTGATCCCGAAGTGCTTCATCAACATGCGGGTGACTTCCGCAGTGCGACACAGATGAACTTGTCCAAATCCAGAAGCAGCAAGCAAGAGAATGCCCAAGATTGTCCAAAACACAGTCCACCAATTTTTCTTCTTCGGCTGCACCATGTCAGCCTCTCCCTCCATCTGAGACGATTGAACGCAAATCTTTTAACGAAACTAACCAGGCGGCGGAGGCGGTGCGACAGGGGTGGTGAACGAACGGACTTGACTGAACACCCATCCACCCTCTGGTGGGTTGATGTCCCTTGAGTAGCGATAACCGACACGCCAATATAATGTCTGACCTGCAGCGAAACGACCAGAGAGGTTTTGATTAGGTATGGTCAAAATTTGTCCACCTATGTCGGGGTTTGGTAGCCTGTATCCAAGCGGAATCGTAACTGTCCGATTTGAAGGGAAGCCTGGACTATCGCTGACTTGGACTATGTATTCATCGGCACCTTGAGCGGAAAGGAATTTGAAGGTCACATTGCTTATGTCAACGTCACCAGTTGGTTCAATCAAATCGGCTTGTGTCAACTGAGCAAGTGGGGTAACTGGACCAATTGAACGGGAAGGTGGGCTGTAAACCAACTCAAAGGGTTCGCGCACTCCTACCGTTTCCTCTCCCCCTGTCGGAGGAGGCGGTGGCAGCCGCCTTGCATTTATACGACGGATGACATACCAATAGTGGACACCTAATTGTATTGGCGTGTGGTTAAACGGCTTTTCATAGCTGAATGGCTCTTCAGTAATGTCTCCATCACCTGTCCCTACCCCTGCAGTGATGGAACGAGCAAGCGGTGGGAAACGATTGGTCGGAGTGTCCGTGTCAATTTCAATTGTCGCTGTCCCATTGTAAGCAAGGTCTGAGTCGTAATACTCTCTGGTTGCTTGCCCATCCACAATGTCAATAAGGTTAAGAAGTGATGTGCTCACCGCAGGGCTGATGTCGCGGTAGATTTCCACTGCTACACATTCTTTGGCATTTCCCAAGACAAGTTTAACTCGCCTTCCATTGTCAACCACAATAGCAGTGCCGGAAGGTATCTCTGTGCCTCGCTTACTTTTGCCTGCCAGTGATCCGAGGATGACGATCCCTGCAAGAAGGAGCAGGAGACTTGGGAGCGCTGCACCTATTCCCTTTCTCGTCGTGCGCACTGGCGGCTCGACAACACCCAAGCGAGGCAGTTCGTAAGCTCCAATTACACGGTCGGGATACTGGATTGGAGCAATTTCTTCCTTGATGACACCAGAAGACTGACGAGCCTCAGCACTTGTGATTTCTATAAGCCCAATGCGGGTTCGGACCATGTATTGTGGTTTTTCAGGGTGAGGGACAAGCCGATAAACCCACATTTGCATCCCGTTACGGATTCCTTGATCGCTGCCGCGATTTATAATTATGGACTTACCAACACGCTGCATAACCTGACCTTCAGGTAAACGGGTCATCATTGCCTGCTGAACTGCTTGATTTGCGGCGAGGGAAATCGCGTGGTCAACCAAAATGTCAGGGGTAACACCCGGACGCGGTGGCGTCGTTGCCAAAACATGGGCGCCGTTAACGGGGACTTCAAGATATCGGTCGTAGAAAAGCATCTGCAGCTGAATGCTGGCTCTCCACTCTTTCTCGTCAACTAAGACCCTAACAACTTTTCCAGTTACGATGAACCTTGCATTAAGTTCCTTTGCAAGCAGAAAGATTTGATTGAGGAGCAATGGAGGTGTCAATCTCAATCTTTGAATTGCCGCTTCAATTTCTGAGCGGGATATGACTTCGTATTTGGTTGTATCCGCTAACGCCAATGCAACCGCGTCGGCTGCCTTTCGTCCAAGAATTTCCGTTTGGTCCTTGGTGACTTCAAAGTCCAAAACGATAACCCTCGGTGGTGGTGATAGTTTGGCTTCTTCTTCAAGTTTTTCAACAGGTGCTTGAGCAGCAGCCAAGCCGATCCATTGCATTGTCAACGCAGTAACGGTGAATTGAGCGACCCATCGCCACAAACTCAAGCGTCTCCAGCGCATTTCCTTTCCCCTCCATCTTTTCGGGTGCAGTGCGCAAGGCAAGGTGCTTTTAGTTTCTCAACATCGCACCCAACCCTTGCACTCCATTTAGTCTATCGCCACCGCACTGGCATTACAGCGCGAGTTTGCTCGCCTCGTTCGCCGTAAGCACGGACCTCAAGCAGATAGATTCCTTTTGGCAACCCACCATTGACACTTCGTCCATCCCAAATGAGGTACTTTTCTCCTGCAGGCATTAACCTTCTCGGCTGAACAACCGCAACAGACCTTCCTGTCAAGGTCAGCAATTTGCTTTCAACTTCGGCAGGTTCCGTCAATGTGAAGCGAGCAATTAATTGTCCACCGCGAGTTATTTCGGGTCTCAAACCGACGATCCTCAATCCAGTGCCAATCCTTCGTTCGGCAACCACTTGCAATCGCTTTACGCCATTTTGCGAAGCGAAAGTGTAACCGCTTGTTGTCCGCATGTATCGGGTCTCTCCTGTATCTGGGTCAATCAACAGCAGGCGCATGTCGGATGGCACCCGTTCGTTCAAACCCTCCCAAGAGATAGTCAAGTCGCCTGCAGTGGGCGTTTCAACGATCAAATCCCAAACCTTAGGTTGCGCTGAGGTTGACCTCATATCCGCATACAAGAGTGTTTCGCTTCGCCCAATAGCAGCGACTGAACCGAATGTCACCCACTCAGGAACCCATTGCCTCAACGATGGCGGCGAGAGCAAATCCAAAGCGTCCAAACCGTTATTCGCTTTGGAAGAGACACCGATCTGGATTGTGCTCAGCACTTGACCGTTTCTTGAGAGTTTGATTGGAACTGTCCACCCGTCATCGCCGACACTCAGACGACCGTCAACCAAGGCTAATTTGCTCCGCGAAGGCTGACCACTAATCACCGCCTGCCTTGTCGGTGTGTTGTCAATACTCAAAATGACGCCTTGAGAAGCCTGAACATAGACCCAGTAACCCTTGAATGGCTCCATGAAAATTGAGGTGACATAGCCAGTCGCATATTGGTTCAACGCAAATAGCGTGTCGCTCATCCATCCTTGCAAGGAAGCATCTCTCAAAGACAAGGTTTGTCCAGTCGCTCGATTTGTAACTCTTGTTCTCGTCCAGTCAACTTTGAATGGGAACGGCGTCCCAATTAGCCACCAACCTGGTTTGTCAAGAATAATTGAGAACGGTTGGTCAGTCGGAGCAGGTGTCCCAGGTTGAGTGAAATCTGTTGATTGGTCAAATTTGACAAAGTAGCCACGACCAAGATAAACAGCATCCGCAGGAGGTGTCGGGAAGCGAACATAGCTCCCTCCTGAATAGCCTGTCATTGGGTCAGTTAGTGCAGGGTTTGTCTTCCAAGTTACGATTTTGTCTGTGCCAAGCAAATTGTTGATTGTGATGCCTGTGCCCGTGTAATCGTAAGGGATACTGATGAGTTGAACGCCACGAGCGAAGGTGTATTGGGCGCGCAGCACGAAGTTAACGTTCCGAGTTTCAGTTGCTTCCTGAACAACAACGCCCGTCCGTTCGGTGGGCGTTGCTGTATAGCCTGGCGCTTTCACTCGGACAGTGTATGTACCGAGCGGGACATTGGTGATCAAGTAGTTGCGCTGGTAGCCAGCAACGACAGTGGACTGCTCTTCAGTGACACCAGTTGCCACGACTTCGCCAGTTGCTGGCTGAACGACCTCAACGGCAACGCCACCAATAGGAGTCCCATCGGTGCGGGTCACGCGACCAGAAATGCTTCCAGGTTGCGCCCTTGCCAACTGAATCGTCACCCTGGTCGTCGCTGCTGTTTGAACTTGAACTCCGGTGACACTTGCGGGTTTGTAATTTGGAGCAGTTGCTTGGACGGTGTAAACGCCGACAGGGACATTGGGGATAGTGAAGTTACCTTGAGCATCGGTTGTTGCCAACGCGATTGTCGTCGTGCCCGAAATCACTTCAACCAAAGCACCAGCAATGCCTTGGTTATTCTGAGCGTCAACGACTTGACCAGCGATTGTTCCTGGTTCACCTGGCAATTGAAAGTCAACACCTGTCGTTTCTTCACCGGGGCGAACGACGATACCTGTCTTGGTTACGGACGTGTGCCGTGGTGCAGATGCTGTCACTTCATATGTAGCATTAGGGACACCTTCAATTCGATATGTCCCGTCAGCCTTTGTTGTCGCAGTGTATGTACTTGGAATTCCTGGCGGTAGGACGATAGGGTTACCGCGTTCGTCAGCAACAATCACCGCTTTAACAGTTGCACCGATAATTGGTGTCGTCCCATCTAATTCAGTAACTTTTCCGCTGATAGAACCTGGCGGGAGTTTTGTCATGGTGAAGTCGTTGAGAGAACTAACAAAAGGTGTTGCATTATCCCTTAATACACCTTCACAAGTCGTTCTAAGTATGCGTGAAGTCCATCCTGGCACCGAAACTTCCAAGTCGTAAACCCCTGTGTTCAAGCCAATGATCTCGTAGGAACCGTCTTGTTTCGTTATGTCCCCGCCGAAAATGATGGGATTAGGTGAAAGACTGCCTATTTGAGCTCTAACAGTGAAACCTCTAAGAGGATTCCCCTGCGTGTCCACAACTTTGCCAGTTATGCTGCCTGTGCGGAGGAAGTCCATTATGTAGTTCATGAGAGTATGCTTGAAGCCGAGAGCCTCTGAAAAAGTAACTTGACCAAGGGTTGTGTCCTTAAAGCCATCATTAAGTGCTTCGAAGGGGAAGAAGAAAGTAACGATGCGGAAGTCAACATTGGGGTCTCGGTATTGAATTGCTGCATTGGTTCCGCCTTGAGTGTAGGTGTAAAACACAATCCCACCTTGAACAACATCAACGGTGTCCATGACTAAAGCGTTTTCACATCCTGCCCCAGAGAAATCGGGGTTAAGTGGAGGATCGTAATTATTTGGGTAACTCCAGCCCAGCAACTCCACTCCCCCTGCAGTCCCACCCCTCTCTTGGTCTGGGTCAATAAGTGCACCATCTCTGGCATAGGTATCTTCATTGAAAGTGAAACCTTGTCCCCAATCGTGAGAGCCGGAAGCGATCCAACTTCCCGCTAATTTGTGCCTGTGGGCTTGGTAACCGCTGATTAGGTCAAAACTGTAATCACCGTAAAAACCACCTACAACTCGCGAGAAACGGGCCTTGACATAGTTGGTCAGAAAATCGTTAGCGACTTGTCCATTAACGGTCAACGACCATCCCAAATCTTGACCGCTTGTGATACAAAGCCTGCCACTGCGATCCAAGAAACGCTTAAGCTTCCCCTGAGTTATTGGGTCTTCCAAAGTTCCTTTGTCTACCCAAAGGCTTCCAGTGTAAGGGGCATGCCAAAGAACCGCTCTATCGGCGTAAAAGCGAGTCCTTTGCAAGACTGGGTCTATAAATGGTCTAGGCAGGTAAAGGAACAGAATTTCATCGGGCAAAGGACCACGGCAAAGGGTTCTCCAAATAGCAACTCTATCAGCGATGGGGAAAGGTGCCAAGGGTCTTCCAATAACGCCCTTTTGAGGGTTGCCAGGTCGAACATATGAGTCAGCCCAAATATCGCCAAAGTAATATGATTCGGTTGGGATGCCTGGATAGTTCTGAGCAACGGTTAACAAGCGACCGTCAGGAAGGCGGATGAAGAAAAAGCCAACTTGAAAGTTACCCAATTCAACAGCGCGGGCAGTAGTCCACTTCTGACCACAACCATAATCGCTGACAAAGAGCACAAGGTCTTCAGGAGTAAAGGGTTTAGAAGTACAGCCGACTATGTTATCATAGCCAACGCTTGGAATAGCATATAACCATCGGTTCGCAACAAGGACAATGTTGTTGTCCCTTACTTCAGTCCTGATGTCGGGCCTTGTGTGGTCATTAGGGACAGGCATAACCATGGAGTAGTATTCGCTAATTGCCATGACGACATAAGTGCTTGGGAAGTTGCCTGACTTGTCAAAGGGGATGATATCAATGAAGTAGTCGCAAGGTATGTTGGGCAGTTTGATTCGCCGCGTGTAGATCCCATCGCCGGCTTTTCGGTCGCCATGAGTGCCGTCATCAAAAAGTTCAATTGCATATGGTTGTATTAGTTGCCAGTAACGGTTGATGTCTAAGCCCCGAAAGGCTGAATGCATCAACTCAAGGTGATTTACCAGTGACGGGTTCCTATCCTGACCAGTGTCGGGGTCAAAGTTGACGATAAACCAGTCTACTTCATGGGCGATTGCTGCTTGATCGCCAGGGTTTGGGGGATTTGCCTGAGCAGGGAAACCTTCAAAATGCAAAGCCCAAAGGAACAAAGGGTTGTCAGCGCTTTTGAATATTGCATAAACTTTGTCAACCCCACTTTCTGGGTCATAAACTGCTGCCTCTAAAGTGATTGTGTCCCCAGGTAAATTGATTTTTGGGGTAACCTTGGGCAAAACGGGATTACCAAATTGGTCTGAAAGCATGGGAGGGAAGATGTCAAAGGATGAAATTAGCCAAATGTCTTCGCTGCCAATCCTCGTGGTCACAAAAGCAACCCTTTCAATTTTCAACATTTCTACAGGGAAAGGCTCTACCGTGCATTGGAACTCTTGCGTTCTGTTTCCGGGAACGGAAACTTGTCGGATGCGAGTTCCCGACTCATCTGTGATGAAAATATCCCTGTTACCGTTGCGGTCGGAAGTGAAAGCGACACGATAGTTGTAAGGTGGATTCCCCAAAACAGAGTTAGGATGCGTGTAGAAGATCGCTGCTGGTTCGGTGTCGTTTTGTTCACCAGTTGTAATAGGATACTTGTTGGCGCCGTCACCCCTCATTACCCAAATGTGAAAATATGCCCCTGGCTGATTGGTGTTCGGGTCTATGTTGCTCTCATAGAGGATGCGACCGTCAGGTAAATAAGAAGGGTTGCGATTTCTTCCGTCCGTTGTAAGTTGTCTAATAGCACCGGTATCCAGCGCCAATAGGTAAATTTGGTTATTTTGCTCAAAGGCAATCGATGCCGCAGACGGAGCCACCGAAATTTTCCTTACCCCTCTTAACCCAAAAGTCCTTCGCTGAATTTCAACAGGAGAGCGGCGCAGGTTGACAGTGTAAATATCCGTTACACCACCAGCACTGAGAACGAAAGCAAGGACACCACTGTCGGGAAACCATGCAGGGAACAACTCATCACCTATTGGGACTGTTGGAGGGATCTCGTTTTCAGGAATAGCGGGGCGAGCATTGCTTCCATCCGGCTCCATTAACCAAATACGGTAGCGCGGTCCAACTCCATCATTTCTGTCAAGTCTTTTGTTACCGTTAGAATCCACACTGTTAGTGCTGAAAGCGATAGTTCGCCTGTCAGGTGACCAAGTAGGTGTTCTCTCGTTTCCTGGCGCCTCCGTCAAAGGCAGTTCCTGAACACGAGGTTGGCGCGAAGCGAGGGCTCGCTTTTGCCACGCTTGACGCAACTGATTTTCTAACCCAGGTTGTCGATTTTGGAGATATTGACGGAGTGCTTCCTGCCAGTTGGGAGAGAGACTTACAGGGTTCCCTTGTGGCGGAGATGAATCGGCACCGATCACAAACCAAAATAGTCCCACCATAATGATAGCCGCACTCATACTTCTCAACCAACGAGATGCCTTTTTCATGGCTTGCCACCTTCCAAGTCACTAAAAACCTGCGGGTCTTTTTGTCTTCTCCCGTCAGTGACAATTACCCGATGAGCACGGCGTCTAAACATCTCATCAGGCAACTGTCTGATCATCCGACGCCAAACAATTTCTCGCTTCCAGCCTGCTCTCTCCATCCGTTTTAGACGCTCCCTTAAACTTGCTGTCACTACCCAAACCTCATCAACGAAATGATGCAAACCCATCTCAAACAAAACTGCTGCTTCAATTCCGAGCACTTTAGCACCTCGTCGTTTTCGCTCTCTAATGACAGCATTAATGATGCGGCACATTTGTGGATGTGTCAAGCGGTTGAGTCGTTGAAGTGCTTGAGGATTTTGAAAGACCCAGTAACCGACTTTCTTTCTGTCAAGTTCCCTTTCGGAAGTTAAAATCGTTTTTCCGAAAGTTGAAGTCAACGCCCTCAAAACTGGACTACCTTTTCTCGTCACTCGCCGACCAACCTCATCAGCCGTAATGACCACAACTCCATGCTTTTGCAAATTTTTCAGCAGTGTTGTCTTCCCTGCTCCCACTCCTCCAGTGATGCCGATGACTTTCGCCACTTTTTT
>FMJZ01096691.1_pt1 | contig 11712 bp, 8 predicted proteins | sample 1987881 | NCBI WGS metagenome assembly FMJZ01 (sample SAMEA4378227, study PRJEB15110) | soil metagenome | biome: soil; feature: Field; material: Soil | place: India | collected 2015-03-11 | depth 0 m | reverse complement strand
TACCCCCTTCCACAAACCCAATTTACGGAATTTCTGATAAAAAGCAAACTGAATTTTCATTTTTCGAGAATCTCTGCTATATGAAATATAGGAATTTTTGTCTGTAATTTTGCAAGTCCTCCCTTGATATTTAAAATACATCCGGGACATGAGGTGACAACAAAATCAGGGGATTCACTTATTATTGAATCAATTTTTTTGTGAAGCATAACAGAGGAGATTTCAGAGAACTGGAAAGAGAAGGTGCCAGCAAATCCACAACAGGTTGGAAACTCCTCCTCGTAAACTTCAAATCCAGCTTCTTTTAAAAGCTCAATGGGTTCATCTTTTATTCTCGCAAAATTCAGAGAGTGGCAAGGATGGTGAAAATAAATCTTTCCAACCTTTCTCTCATTTTTCAAATGAACGTTTTTCATCGTCAGAAATTTTGAAAAATCAAAAATCTTTCCTTCCCATCTCTTCCCTCTCTCATCAGTCTCTGGATACTCTTTCCTCATAATTCCGTTTCCTGTTGGGCAGAATGTTATAACAAATTCTGGATTTAATCTCTCGAATATAGAAAGGTTCTTATCTGCAAACTTCTTTAAAGATTTAATATCACCGAGATGAAAAGCGGGTGCACCGCAACAAACAAGCTCGTCATTTGTAAATGGCTCGAATCCTGCATTTTTTAAAATGAAAATGGCAGAATTTAAAATCTGAGGATAGAAATCCCTTATAAGACATCCAGGAAATAAGAGGATATTTCCGTTCTCACTTCTTTCGTATTTTTCCAAAGATATTGCTGGGAAAAGTTTGCTCGATGAAAATGGCAAATTCAGGAAACCATCCTTAATGAATGGCAATTGAATGATGGAAAGAAATCTATTAAGAGTGCTTTTTACTTTATTATTTCCAAAATAAGAAATTGCAATCCTGTCAATGAAGTCAATCCCTCTCTTCCTTTTTAAATCTATAAGAAGCTCTGAAATTGGAATTCCTGAGGGACAGTGGGAATCACATTTTTTGCAATCAGAGCATAGGTCTAAAATTGATTTAACTTCTTTTTGTTTTTTTATGACTGAAGCTATGGCAAGTCCAATTCCTCCAGGATATGGAGGTGAACCAAACACATGCCCTCCCACTATTCCGTAGACAGGACATATTGTCATGCATCCACCGCACTTTATGCAGTAAAGAACATTCTTCCAGAGAGGGTCTTCTATAACATTGAGCCTTTTATCTGCAAGAATTACAATGTGAAGTTCCTCTGGTCCATGGGCACCAAGAACAATTTCCTTTTCAATATCTGCTGTTCTACTCGGTCCTGTTATGAATGAAACATAAGAGGTTATCTTCTGACCTGTGGAGATTCTTGGCAAAACTTTTAAAATTACTGATGCTTCTTCAATTGTTTCAACAATTTTTTCAGGAGTAAGAATGCATATGTGAACTGGAGGAAGGGATGTAGCAAGTCTTGCATTCCCTTCATTGGAGACAACAACTACTGTTCCAGTTTCAGCAATTGCAATGTTTGCTCCAGAAATTCCAATTCCAGCTTCAAGAAAATATTTTCTTAACTCCTTCCTTGCAATTTTTACAAGCTCTTTAATGTCTGGCTTAATTTCTCTTCCAAAATATTTTGAGAAAAGCTCAGCAACATCCTCCTTTGTCTTGTGAAGGGCAGGAGCAGTTATGTGAGACGGTTTTTCCCCCGCTATCTGAACAATCCATTCCCCAAGGTCTGTCTCTACAACCTTTATTTCAAGAGATTCAAGATAGGAATTAAGCTCAATCTCCTCTGAGAGCATGGATTTTGCTTTTACAACAAGTTTCTCTCCTTTATTTAAAATCAATTCTCCAATATATTTTAGTGCAGAGTCTTTGTTTTCAGCCATATAAACTTTTGCTCCCGCCTTTTCTGCTTCTTTGACGAATCTCTCCAAAAGCTCAGGAAGTCTTAAAATTGACCTCTCTTTAATCTCCCTTACTCTTTTTTTCAATTCCTCCCAATCAAGACCTTCAACTGCATTTTTAAAATTTTTATTATAATGATTCAATGCATTTTCAAGGGCTTTTTGAAGATTCTTATTTTCAACCGCTCTTTTAACTCTTTTTTTGAGTAAAAAATCAATTAGCATTTTAAATTAAAAACTTTTATTGAGCTTCTCTCAAGCTCATATGTTTTTATAACATTTTGGAGGGTAAAAGGGAAGTTTAATAAATTGTGCAAGTAAGATAATTAAAACAAATAATCATATCCCAATAGAAAATGATTTCAATTTCTCATATGTTTCATTCTCATCGAAAAAGGGATCTTTTTTAAATTTATATTCTCTAAATTCTTTTTGAATAAAATTAAGTAAATTGTTATATTTTTCAATGATAAGTTTAATTCTAAATTTTAGAGTCAGAAGGTGAGGCGTGGAAACTTCTATTATTTTCTTCTTCAGCTCCTCACCAACGGGTTGAAAATTATAAAAAGATTTATATTCTGAAACCAAGGATTGTAAGATCTGATTAGAAGAATCTTCAACAAGGTAAATAAATCCATAAGCGTAAGTTCAAATGAAGGGTGGGAAAGCTCTAATAAGAACTTAGGCCAAAAATTCATTTTTTGAAATGCAGTAGATTTAAAAGGGGAAAAATTAGTTCCATATTTGCACCCGCTTATAAATGTAGAAATATTATTAAGATTTAATTCGATTTCATTTAAAAGAACTTGCACAATTTGGGCTTTAGTATCTTCACTAATTTTTAAGTTTTTTCTCAAAAAATAAATTGTTAATAAACCTGAGAATAAGATTGCTGCAAGAGAACCAAAAAAAGCAGAGTAAAATTCAGGTGGAAGAACTAAAAGTTTAAAACATATAACATTCCAATAATAATTATGAATGTAAATAATAAAATTAACTCAGGCGACAGTTTTTTGAACATTTTCATCCTCTCGTATTTTTATAACATAGATAATTTAGAAACTCAATAGGACAAGAAAAGCAAAGTAGTGAAAAGAAATATTTTTATATTTAGCTAATTTTATTTTTCTAACCTATCCCGCTCCTCCGCCAGAGCCTCCACCGCCTCCACCGCCACCTTCGCTTGCTCCACCTCCTGTTCCAGAGGCAGAGCTCATTGCTGAAGATACAGATGAAATCATTGAGGAGATTGCATCGCTAAAACTACTAAATGAGTCTCCACCCTGAGCGGGAAAAAGCATACCAAGGAATTGATTCTTCATAATATTCTTCAGGGACAAACTCTAAGATCTTTTTTATTTTCTTTGGAGAAGTTCCTAAAACAATCGCGTAAGTCAGGTATTTTGATATGTTTTCAAAGAAGTTTTTTGTCGGCTCATCACGAAACTCGTATTCTGAAAGATACCTTTTCAGTGCTTTCCATTTTTTTACTTCCAGGGCAATTTCAGGAGGATAACGAAGACTGAGGGAAGAAGAAAGAACCAAAAGGATTAGACCTGCAAAAAATAAAACTAAAAAGCTTGCCCCTTGTTCCTTTAAAAAATAAAATCCTAAAAAAGGAATAATAAATAGTGCAATACCCATTGCAACAGAGAAATTCTTCATCTTGACACTCTCCGGCTCAAAAAAACCTTCTGACTCTGCAATCTCATTTATTTCTTTCTGCCAAATTTGGAACCACTTTATAAATTTGTTTCTGCTCTTTTCAATCTGTTTAAAGCTGATAGAGTCATTCCCTTGTGCAAGGTCTTCAAAAACAAAAGAAATTAGTGATTTTTCAAAACTCTTCAGATTATTTTTACTATTCTCATAAAAATCTTGGTTTAACTTGAGATAATATTCAAGTTTCTCCCTTGAGCCGAAAAGTCCTGTTTTTGTTTCTAATTTTTCTTCAATGTTCAGGAACCCTCTCTGAGCCAAATCAAAAAGAGTAGAGACAAGGGTGGGAGCACTAATCTGTCCTTTATTCAGGACATATGAAAGTAAAGCAGGAGGTTTATCGGAAGGAATATCAGAATAAAATCTGCCTTCGAACGGAACATTGTAAGGCTTACCATATCTAAAATACATTATCGCCCATATTCCAAAAGCAAGAAGTAGTAAAAGGACTGAAAAAGCTAATCCGAATTTTGAGCGTCTCATCGCAAGTTTTCTTTGCCGATTGGCATCTTCTGCCCAATTTTTTTCTTGAGATAAAATTTCAGAGAGCGATTCTTTATCAACTCGATTTAAACACTCAGGAACAATTTGGGGAGGGAAAAGAATTCTTCCTTCCCAGAACTTTCCTGCAGGAAGGTCATTTACATCTAAGAACACCCTGCCATCATCTCCAATTCTGACAGTTCCCCAGAGAGGACCGTGAGCCCATGCACGGATATTTTCTTTTGAAATGGACTCGGGCAATATTACTTCAACTTTTACCTCACCTGTTTTTCGTTCCCAGCCCGAACCTATGAATTTATAGTATAATTCAGCAACATCATTATATACTTTAACAGCATCAAGAACTTTGAAACTCAGAACAAAGGTTCTTGTTTCATTTTGAGCGCTGAAATGCCATTTTGCTTCAATGCGGTCTTCAAAGTTAGCGAAAGTATAAGTTCCAGGATTTTCGCTCGCATTTCTTTCGTAAAACTTTCCGTTTTCTGACACTTTGAATTCTACAACATCAGAGATTTTGTTCTTTGGCAATATATAATTCGCCCATGAGAATGATCCCTGAAAATTGTATGTCCTTTCCTCCCTTATATACATACTCCCATCTCTATTCACCTGAGCAAAGATTTGAACTTTTTCAATCCTGTATTCTTTCGCTTTAAGTGGGAAAAGAAGAAAAAAGGAGAGCAGAAAGAAAGTTAAAATTTTGGGAAAGCTTCTAATCATAAGGATTTCTCCTTTCCATTATTTTAGCTTTTCAGGCATTTTTTACTTCTATATGTCTCATCCTTCCAATAATTATTTCACACCAAAGAGCTGATTTCAAGAACCATAAATCTTTTTTGAGCAAATTCTCTATTGCAGTAATATGCCCTCACTAAAATTGATTTAATTTGTCTTCTCCTTTAATAAAATTAAAATTATCCCCTAAAATATTGACAAATCTAAATAATTAAATATAGTTGAATTATGAACCTTAAAAGACTTCAGAAAAGCTGGGATGAATTAGGCAAAACCGATCCTTGCTGGGCAATTCTTACTCGGGATGATAAAAAAGGGGAAAAATGGGATTTAGACGAATTTTTCAAATATGGACAGAAAGAAATTGACGAGATTATGAACTATATTTCCTCTTTGGGTATAAAAATTCCTCAGAGAAAAAGGGCATTGGATTTTGGTTGTGGTGTAGGAAGATTGACACAGGCCCTTACACATTATTTCGACGAGGTATATGGCGTTGATATAGCCCCCTCTATGATCGAATTGGCGAGGAAGTATAATCGTTATGGAAATAAGTGTAATTTCTATTTAAATGAAACTAATAACTTAGATTTATTCCCTGATAATTATTTCGATTTTATCTGTTCAATTCTTACCCTTCAACATATGACTCCATACTTTTTTAAAAATTATATAAAAGAATTCTTAAGAGTACTTGCTCCCCATGGTCTGTTGATTTTTCAACTTCCTACTGAGCGAAGCGAATTAAGGAAAATGATCAAGCATTTTGTTCCAAGGCAACTTTTAGATCTATACCGTAAGATGCGTTATGGGAAACAATCTTTAATGGAGATGCACGGTATGGATAAGGGCGAAGTAGTAAAATTTCTCACAGAAAACAATGCAAAAATTGTAGATATAAGAGAAGATATGCGTAAAAGTAAAAACTGGATAAGCTACATCTATTTATGTAACAAGAAAATGAACACAGACACTTAAAAAGTAAACTAATACTATAAATTTCTTCTTATTCACCTTTGAGGAAATATCAATGGGGTGAGCGAGGGGACTCGAACCCCCAACATCTGGATCCACAGTCCAGTGCTCTAACCAGTTGAGCTACGCTCACCATCAATTTTATAATATCAGATTTTTGAGCTCTCCGTCAATTGGCTCACTAAATGCCCTCACTAAATCCAGTTTTTTTGAAGTTCCAAATTATTTGATGAATAATACTTTTATGAGTCAGAGAAAAGAAGGTATAAAAAGGGCTATTATAATCTCAAAATTGAGGACTTTTCTAAAAAAGAAAGGAAATAATTTTTGCCTATATCCACGGCTCATTTGCAGAGGGTCTTCCTTTCGCTGACATGGATATTGCAGTTTATGTTGATGAAGACCCTCTCAGAAGAAGTAAGAAAAGCTCTCGACAATTTATTATAAAGAAATCTTAGGAAAAGCTTGAAGGTGAATCACAAAATTCTCGAAGGTGAGAGAAGTTCCACTAACCCTTTTCGACTCAATCTTCAAAGCATCTCCTTCTCCATCAGTCTCAATAGAATAGACAGGTGCTTCAAGAATTCCTGATACGAATTCTTCTATTCTTTTAACTGATAATTCTTTCAAATTTTTCTCTTTTCCAATAGAGTCAAGCACATAGCCATGCAAAAGTTTACGCCATAGTTTCTTGAAAGTTCTTGGATGATAAAATATGTCCATGCAAATAATATCATTTCCATTTGTTACTACAACTCCCGCCACATTCTCAGAAAAAGGAAATTTTTTCTCAATGTTTTCAACATACTCCTCAATCTCTCTTTCCACTTTTTTGTCCTTAACAATGTCCTGAAAAGCATCTGTCTCCGAAGGAACTGACTTCAATTCTGCTCTTTTTCTGGAAACCTCTGACCACACCCTCTCCTGACTTTCTGTTTCAATAGCTACCTGCCTCATCCTTGGATTGGCAGTGAAAGGAAGACTTTTAAAAACCTCACTTTTATGAGTCCACCTTCCTCTCTCTGTGCAAAAAACTCTTAAAGACAATCTTCCACTTCTTGGCGGAATAAGAGTGTCATAGGCAACCATTCTGTCCTGTTTACAGCCTGAAAGAAGTTCTCCTGACATAAGAAATATGTAATACCTTGAAAGATTTTCAACTATCACAGTATTGACCTCAGCTCTTTCTTTTTCGTAAATTCTCAGATAACCTGATTTTATAGCTTCTTCCTGGGTTAAAATGCTCCCCTCTCCTATGACCTTTCCCAGGGTCAAAGGAAAAATTGTAAGATTCTTGAAAGAAATAGGTTCTTTTACTTTGATTAATTTAACAAAATCTTTCATCACATTTTCGCTTACTTTTTTCGGGAAAGGAGGCACTGAAAAGGAGAAAGAAAGAGTCAGAAAGAAAAATGTCACTAATACCCTTAAAAATCTTCTCATTTTTGACCTCCTTTTTTTCTCTCATATTTTAATACACAGAAACATTAAAAATATTCCTGAGAAGAGATGGAATTCAAATACAATTGCTAAAATACTTAGAAAACCGAGAATGGAAATGAGCGAGACGGGCGAGAAAAGCGATAAGGTAAGGCGAGTAAAAAGGTTAGAAATTAGAAGTAGAAACTTAAGAACTTTATAGTTTCCTACTCGATTTTTTTCAACTCCTCCACCATTCGTTCAAATTTCTCTTTTTCGTCCGTTGATAATTTCAACAAATCCTCCAGGACCTTTATAGCTTCTTCAATATCTTCTTTATTCCTTGTGAGAAATGCGAGTTGATAACAAGCCTCCCCCAGATTTCTTTTTGCAGAAGGAATGAATTCGCTATCTGGATATTTTTCAATAAATTTTTTCCAGGAATTTATAATTTCTCTGAGATAATCTTCATTAACTTTTTTCAGCTTGGAATAAGAGAGTGTATTTATTTGAAATTGTGCGTTAGGTGCTCTTCTTCCTTTAGGGTAATTGTAAAGAATGAACTGATAACTTTGCAAAGCTTCCTCATATTTCCCCTCTTGCTGAAGTTTCAATCCCTCCTGATACATTTTTTCCTCTTCTGGAATTTCCTCTGACAAACTCTTAGGAGCTGATACCCTTTGCATTTTTTCTTCCTCTTTCTTCTCTAAAATTATTTCTTCCTCTGCCATTCTCTTTTCCTCTCGTGCCATTTCCTCTTTCTCTACTCCTAACATTTCCTTTTGTTCCCTCTCTATTTTTGTTTCAGATAATTTCTTATCCATTGCAGAGATTGCAATTTCTTTTTTCTTATCCATTTTCTGGGGGCTTGTAAGAGGTTGAGCTTCTTCTCCGTAAGTGTCCTCTTTGACCTTTTCTGATTGCTCTTTAAAATGAGACGGAACTTGCTTCCTTTCAGGATAAGATAATCCTATAGGCGATTTAAAATTCTCATAATAAAAAATACTGAGTATGAATATTATGGTAATTAAAGCAATAGCTCCTGCTAACTTCATGGAAACAGGTCTTAGAAAAACATTTTTTAAAAAAGATGATTTTGCTTTTTTTAGAACTCCCCTTTCCCTCATTGAAATCCTTTCTTTTACCCTTTCAGGAAATGAAGTCCAGTAATTCTCTTCAGGTTCACAGATCTTATCAATAACAATTTCTTCAATTTTCTCTAAAAGATTTAGCTCAGAACGACATTCGAAACATTCTTCAAGATGTTTCTCTATAATAATTCTTTCTCTTTCATTGAGTTCTCCATCATAATAGGCCCCAAGCAGGGACTTAATTTTTTTATGTCTCATAGAGAACTCCTTTAAAATGAGGTTTTAGAGCAATTTTGAGCCTTTCCCTTGCTCTATTCAATCGGGACATCACAGTCCCAATAGGAACTCTCAATGTTTTAGATATTTCTTTATAACTCAATTTTTCTTGATATCGAAGCACAAACACACTCTTTAAATCAGCGGGAAGGGATTTTACTGCAGACTGAATTTTCTCCTCGATTAAATCAGGGGCTGGATTGTTGATATCTTCCATGGGACTTGAATTTGAGAGTTTGCTTGAATGATAGGTTAGAGGGATTTCCCTCTTTCTATCCCTCATATAGTTAAGTGTAAGGTTTATTGCAATCCTCCTCAGCCAGGGATAAAAGGGTTCTCCCTCGCGAAAGCTTCCAAGATTAAAATAAGCCTTAACAAATGTCTCCTGGGCGAGGTCGTCAGCAGTATCATGGTCATTGGTCATCCTGTAGCACAAAAAATAAATCTTCTTCTGGTATTTCATAATAATAGCTTCAAAAGCTGATTTATCACCACTTTTAACCCTCAAAACAAACTCATTCTCCGATAATACTTCCATTTCTATAATATTATACACCCGAAATATTTAATTATTCCCTTGACAAGGTCTTTCTTGCTTCAATTCCAGCTGCGAGAAACCTTGCTACTTACTTCAACATGGTTCCTGGAGTTACTGGTGACACTGCCCACGGAAGTTCAACCATGGACAATACATACAATCTCGATGGAATAAACATGGTTGACCCTGCCACAGGTGTTCCCAATGTTAATTTTGGAGTGGATATAATGGAAGAAATTTCTGTTCAGACTGGAGGACTCCCTGCAGAATACGGGAGTGTGAGGGGTGCTGTTGTTAATGTCGTAACAAAAGCAGGAGGAAATAAATACAGTGGTCTTGCACAGTTCTTCTACAATCATGAAAAGCTAAAGAACGACAATACTAAGGGAACACCCTTTGAAGGAACTAAGAGCGGTGCAAAGTATGAAATAGAGCCTGTTCTCAATCTTGGTGGACCTATAATAAAAGATAAGCTATGGTTCTTTACAAATTTGAGCTTTAACCAATCAGAAACTTTTGTCGCTGGATATCCATGGGGAAGTGCTCCTGGCCAGGAAAAACCTCAAAAAGTTATAGTTCCTTACCCATTTGTTAAGCTGAGCTATCAGCCTAACGCTGACAACAAATTCTCCCTTACCTACAATTACTCTGACCGTCTCACCAATGACAGAGGAGCCAGTTTATACTATGATGAATCAGCAATAATAAAACAGGTTACTCCTACTCATGTTATAAGTGCCCAGTGGACAAGATTTTTCAGCCCCAATTTCTTTACAAACTTCAGAGCGGGAGCAGTTCTCTTCAAGATGAATCTTGATGCTAAAGGTGACCAGCCTCAGTATTACGATGCTCTTGCAAAACCTGTGATTCGTTATTATGGTAATTACTGGAGAAATAAAGACCACTATACTCGAAACAGAATCCAGTTCAATGCAGACGGAACATATTTTGTAACCGACTTTCTTGGTTCCCATGAAATTAAAGGAGGATTAGAGGGTCAGTTTGGACTTACAACATGGTATATTTATGGCGTTGGTGACTGGAAGAGCACAGATGGAAAGAAAGTTGGCTGTTACTATATAATGTCAGGAAGTGCATACCAGCGTGCCCTGGTTCTTGTAAACAATGGGTTCGACAGAAAAGACCATATGTATGATCTTCATGGTTTCATTCATGATACCTGGACTATAAATCCTCATCTAAATCTGAGCTTTGGTCTTCGTGCTGAATACAATAGCATCTGGTATCCTAAACAGAATGAATCTGAGAGTCCAATTGTATTCCAGGGAAAAACTTATAATAGAAGTATTCCTGAAAAAAAGAAGATGTATGAATGGATAAACCTGGCTCCAAGAATTGGAATAATATATGATTTGTTTGCAGATGGAAAGACTCTTTTAAAGACCAGTTTTTCCCGATACATACTTCCAAACCAGATTGGATGGATTAACCTTGCCCATCCCAATGGTTGGTTCGGATACTACCAATTCCTGAATTCCGATGGCAGTATCAGGTATCTACCTGATGGTTCTCCTTATACAACTCCATGGGCACTCCCTGGCGGCTTTCAGAATGGTGGAGCTGTTATAGGTTATACCAGTCCATCAGGTAAAGAGTATAAGTTGAAAGCGGGTTATACTGATGAGTTCCTGTTTGGATTTGAAAGAGAAATTGCCACTGACTGGTCCCTTAGTGTTAGATATATTAAGAAATGGGATAGAAACCAGCCAAACCTTGTAGATGCAGCTCAGCTTGACATAGACAAACTTCTCGAAACTGGCGAACTTGATTGGTCAAAGAACTGGACTCCTGTTGTCTGCATTGACCCTTACAGCAAAAAAGAAATTGTCATCTGGGAAAAGAAAGATCTTATGGCTTCAAAGTTGCACATCGTCAATCCTCCTGGTGCAAATAGAGACTATGATGGAGTTGAAGTCACTCTAAGCAAGAGATTTTCCAACAATTATTCTTTGAATCTCTCTTATGTCTGGGCATACTCAAGAGGTTTGATTACAACTTCAAGAGCTGATGAGTCCCTCGGAGGAGCACCTAATCTCTTCTTCTGCAATCCCAACTATCATACTAATGCCTGGGGAAGATTTCCCCTCGAAAGAAGGCACCAGTTAAAAGTTCAAGGAGTCGTGAGATTACCTCTTGGAATCAATTTCAGTGGTTACTTCAGGGTTCTTTCTGGAACAAGAGCTACCCGATTAATAGACACACAGTATAACAATGTGCTCAGGAAGGATACTGGAACTCCATTCAGACCAAAGCAGGGCGATGTTTCAATATATCCTGAAACCAGAGGCTCCTCTGGTCTTCCTGATGTTTGGCAACTTGACCTGAGGCTTGAGAAAAACTTCAGGATAAAGGGGATCAATCTCGGTGTGTTTGCTGATTGCTTCAATGTTTCTAACGATATGATTATCACAAGTTATAATATGACTTCAAACAACCCCAATACTCCTTATCTACGCCAGACAGGAATTAATGACCCGAGAATCTTCAGAGTAGGAGCTAAGTTCGAGTTCTAATTTCTGTTGGTACAGAAAAAGGGGGG
>FMJZ01006827.1_pt1 | contig 11712 bp, 12 predicted proteins | sample 1987881 | NCBI WGS metagenome assembly FMJZ01 (sample SAMEA4378227, study PRJEB15110) | soil metagenome | biome: soil; feature: Field; material: Soil | place: India | collected 2015-03-11 | depth 0 m | reverse complement strand
GCACCCGGCCCTGAAGGGCCGGGCTAGGCTTACGAAGCCCCCTGCGCGGGTTGATGCCCACACCCCTTGCCCTTCCCCCGCTGGGGGAAGGGTGATGGGGAGTGCAGCACGGGGCTTTGAGGCATCGCACAGCGATCATCTGTCCGCCCCTCAACCGGTGCGGGAGAGGGGAGTGTGGTGCGCTCTTGATGCACTCTGCAACACAAACACCGTCTTGCGGTACAATAGATAGCATGAACGTCTTGCTCATCTCCACCTACGAACTTGGTCATCAACCGTTGAGCCTCGCTTCACCGGCGGCATGGCTGCGGCGGGCCGGCGCCGCTGTGACCTGCGTTGATACCAGTGTGTCACCGTTGACAGCAACTATGGCGGCTGAGGCCGGCCTGATCGCCATTTCAGTTCCAATGCACACCGCCACCCGGCTGGCGCTCGAACTGTTACCACGCCTACGCGCCGCTGCCCCCAACGCATTTATCGTCTGCTACGGCCTCTACGCGCCGCTCAACGCCACGATGCTGCGCGCTGCCGGCGCCGATTGCTGTCTCGGCGGCGAAGTCGAAGAACTGCTCACCACAATCTGGCAACGCTTGGCCGCCGGCGAACGTCCGCCCGCCGTTGACGCCATCGCGCTCAACCGGCTCAATTTCGTTCCGCCCGATCGCAGCGGATTGCCGCCGCTCAACCGGTACGCCACCTTAATCAACGGCGCTGAAACGCGCCTCGCCGGCTACACCGAAACGACCCGCGGCTGCAAACACCTCTGCCGCCATTGCCCAGTCGTGCCGGTCTACAATGGCCGCTTCCGCGTCGTGCCCCGCGAAATGGTGCTGGCCGACATCCGTGCTCAAGTGACCGCCGGTGCGCGCCATATCACCTTCGGCGACCCCGATTTTCTCAACGGCCCTAGCCACGTCTTGCCGATCGTGCGCGCGATGCACGCCGAGTTCCCTGACCTGACCTACGATGTGACGATCAAAGTCGAGCACATTCTGCGCTACGCTCATCTGCTGCCGGAATTGCGCGCCACCGGCTGCATCATGGCGGTCAGCGCCGTCGAAGCGCTCGATGACGACATTCTCGCCCGCCTTGACAAACGCCATACCCGCGCCGATGTCGCTCGCGCCGTCGCGCTGCTGCGCGCCAATGACATTGCCCTCAACGCGACGTTTGTCGCGTTTACGCCGTGGACAACCCTCCAAATCTATCGCGATCTGTTGCTGGGAATCGCCGAATTGGGGTTGATCGAAAGTGTCGCGCCGGTGCAGTATGGCCTGCGCTTGCTCATTCCCGCCGGCTCGCGCCTGCTCGAACTGCCCGACATACGCGCGCTGGTCGGGCCATTCGACCCCGTCGGTTTGGTCTATCCGTGGCACCACCCCGATCCGGCGATGGACACGTTGCAGCAGGCCGTGCTCGAATTGGCCCAATGCGGCGACCATTGCGGCATGTCACGCACCGCCTTCTACCAGCGCTTGCTCGATCTGTGCGATCAGGTGATCGGGCTGGGGCCGCGCCCGGCTACCCTCCCGCCATCCCCGCCCATTCCCCGCCTCAGCGAGCCGTGGTACTGCTGCGCCGAGCCGAATCATCAGCAATTGGCGGCCCGGTATTTGTGAAGGAGCGTAGAGAATGAAAGGGGTTTTTCGATTAGCGGTCGTAATCCTATGGAGTGCGGCAGTATGACTGCCGCCGCCTTATAAAGATGCAGCAAAACAGTTTCTTGAGCAAGTCGCAATCCTATGGAGTGCGGCAGTATGACTGCCGCCGCCTATGACATGCTCTCATCATCATGAATCAATATTGCGATGCCACCCACACCCCCGCACCTATTACTCCTCACCACGCCATCGTCGTACCGGTTGCCGGCTTTTCTAGCCGCCGCCGAGCGGATCGGCGCGCAAGCGACGGTCGCCGAAGATACACCGCCGGCCTTGGCCCGCCCGTTGCCGGGACGCTTGTTGATTGACTTCAGCGATCAGACAGCTGCGCTGGGCGCGATTCGTGCGTTGCACGCCAGCCAGCCGCTCACCGCGATTCTGCCGGTTGATGATAGCGGGGTTGAGTTAGCGGCGCTGGCTTGCGCCGAACTCGGCCTGCCGTTCAATCGTCCTGAAGCAGCTGCCGCCGCGCGCGACAAGCATCTGATGCGCCAGCTCTTTGCCCGCGCGGGCGTACCCTCGCCCGCATTTCGCCTCTGCACTACCGCCGATGACCTCGCCGCGCTGGCCCAGACCGTCCCCTTCCCTTGCGTGGTCAAACCGCTGCGGCTCAACGGTAGTCGCGGCGTGATCCGGGCCGATAACCCCGACCAATTCGTCGCCGCTGCGCGCCGGTTGGCGGCGCTGCTCGATCGGGTCGAGGGGCCGGGAACGCACGAGTTTCTGGTCGAGGAGTTTGTGCCGGGGTTTGAAGTGGCGCTGGAGGGCTTGATCGACCGCGGGCAGGTGCAGGTGTTGGCGCTATTCGACAAGCCCGATCCGCTTGACGGGCCGTTCTTTGAAGAGACGATCTACGTCACACCGTCACGCTTGCCGGCAGCGACCCAAACCGCGATTTGCGACGTGACGGCGGCGGCGGCGCGAGCGGTTGGTCTCGAACAGGGGCCGCTGCACGCTGAGTTGCGCATCAACGACCGCGGGCCGTGGATGATCGAGCTAGCCAATCGCAGCATCGGCGGTCTGTGTTCGCGCACGTTACGGTTCGGCGCCGATACGCCGCTCGAAGAGTTGATCTTGCGCCAAGCCGCCGGCTTGCCGATCGAGTCGCTCAGCCGGACCGGGCAGGCCGGCGGCGTGATGATGATCCCAATTCCGCAGGCTGGCATCTTGCGCGGGGTCGCCGGGGTGGAAGCGGCGCAAACGATTCCCAGCATCGAGTCGGTCGAAATCACTGCCCCGCTCAATTACCCGTTAACCCCGCTGCCCGAAGGCGATAGCTACCTCGGCTTCATCTTCGCTCGCGGCCCCGATCCGGCCACAGTTGAAGCGGCGTTGCGCGCTGCCCACGCCCAGTTGCAGTTTACGATCGTGCCGGCGATTACATTGACGGCGCAGTAGAGACGCACGGCTGTGCGTCTCTGGCCGTGCGTCTCTACTGCGCCCCGTTATTTGCGGCGGGGGCCGCCTTTGGCCGGCGCGGCGGATGGCGGCGTCCACCCTTCGGGCATACGCGCGTTCTCGCCGAAGAAGAACTCCTCCATCGCCTTCATCAGGATTTGTTGCGCGTTAGGGTCGCCAAGGCTGAGGCCATAATGGTTGATAATCAGCGTCGCCTGCTGCGGCCACAGCCGCCACGCCTGCGCCGAGACCTGCTCGTAGATGCGCTGGCCGAGCGGGCCGGGGAACGGCGGCTGATCGAGGCCGGGCAGTTCACGACCGAGCTTGACACAATTCACCATACGCGGCATAGATGTTTCTTTCTTTCAAACCAGCGTGATACCGTCTTCATTATACCCGAAAGAAAAGGTCGACCATGCGAATCATGCTCTTTGCCATGCCGGGGCCGATGGCCTTGCCCATCTTGCAACGCTTGCTGGAGTTGCCAGTACATGTGGTGGGATTGGTTCACCCGGCGCCACCGGGTATGCCGGCGCTGGCCCTCCTGCCACCGGCCACGCCAACCGCTCGCCAAGAGGTGGTAACGCCAGTGAATCTGGCAACTCTCGCTGACCGGACCGGCCTCCCGCGCTGGACCGTTGGACGTGCCGGCATGCTGGCGCTGGCCGAGCAGCTTGCGTCACAGCAGATCGATCTCGCGATCGTTGCCTGCTGGCCGTGGCGCATTCCTACTGACCTGCTGCGCGTGCCGCAGCGCGGCTTCCTGAACCTGCATCCCTCGCCATTGCCAGAACTGCGCGGGCCGGAACCGCTCTTCTGGGCGCTACGGTTGGGCTGGACGCGCACGGCAATGACGTTGCACCTGATGGACGAGGCGTTTGATCAAGGGCCGATCGCGCGGCAGGAATGGTTTGAGCTACCGCTCGGCGAGCGGCTGAGCGCGATTGAGACGCTCGCCGGATGGGTTGCCGCGCAGATGCTGCCAGCGGCGCTGGCCGATCTCGCCACACCGGGATGGCAACCACAACCGCAACCGGCTGGCGGGAGCTACTACCCCGCACCGCAAGCCACTGACTTCACCTTCACCGCCGATTGGCTAGTACAGCGCGCCTACGCATTCGTGCGCGCCGTCGCCGAATGGGGCCAGCCGTTCACCTTCATCGCGGCTGATGGCCAAACTGCGCTGATTGCCGACGCCATGACCTACGTGACCGGCAAACAGCAAGCAAGACCGATCGTCACCAACAACGACCAAATCGCTTTACAACTGCGCGACGGAATATTACTAGCGACACCTGCTTCATGATCGCAATCGTCGTAGACCGCACGATTAACGCATCTTTAATATTTGTCAATTCAGTTACGATAGTGATACAGTGCGCAATGAGTTTGCGCAAGGCATCACCAAATGGGCTACACTTGCGCTCATCCAAGGCTCGCTATCGTTCTTTGTAACCAAGGCAACCCGACGCCACGGAGATACTGGAATGTCCAGCTCCTAATCACCTGCCATCACTCCCACCGAAAACGCTAGCACAGTTATCGCCCAGTGGCAGCTGCAGATCCTCAACAACTTGCTTTGGATACTGGTCGTGCTCGGCGGTCTGGCGCTTGTCGTCGGATTGTGGCCAGATTATAACGCAATGGGCGCGCGGGCGCTGCCATATATCGCCATCTACGCTATTGCCTATGTGCTGGTTGTATCTGCGTCTGCCCTCCGCTAGGTTAGCCTGACCATCCGTGCCATCTTCGTGCTCACGATTTTAGGCGTGATGGTGACCTTTCTGCTGATCTTTTATGGTCTTGTCGGTAGCGGGCGTTTGCTCTGGATCGGCGTGATCGTGCTGGCGCTGGTGTATTTTGGCAGCTGGGGCGGGATCAGCGTGTTAGCAATATCACTCGTAACGATGATCATCACCGCCGCCATCTATGTCTCTGGTAATGCCACCTTTTTAGCGGCGGAAAACCTCGCGGTACAAGACACCATTTCTGATTGGATTGGCGCCACTGTCGTCTACCTCGCTAGCGCATCGCTTGCCCTCTTGCCATTCCTGTATCTGTTGCGGCGAATGGAAGGGCTGGCGTTGCAAGCAACGGCTGAAGCGGCCCGCGCGCGGATGCAAGCCCAACAGGTTGAGGCATCTGCCGCCCAACTCGAACCGCAAACGGCGCAATTGCAGGCTACCGAACAGATGCTGCGCAATCTGGCGCAGTCGCTCGAAACACCCACGGTTGAGATCGGGCGCGATGTGTTGCTAGCGCCGGTCGTCAGCTAGATCGACAGCCAGCGCGCCGAGCTGCTGTTGAAGCGGCTGCGCGAGGTGGTCAGCGCTCGCCGGGTGCGGATGGTCGTGATTGATGTCGCCGGCGTGCCAGCCTTCGACACAATGGCCGCGCAAAGTTTGATTCAAACCGTCCAAGCGCTGCGCTTGATCGGGTGTGAGGCGGTGATTACCGGCATTTCACCCGCCATGGCCCAAGCTATCACCGCGCTAGGCATTGACATGAACACCATCGCCACTGCCCGCTCGCCGCAAGAGGTGCTGGTGCGGGCAACGGTATAGCAAACGCCGATAGGACATTTTTCCGAATTTTTTGCCAAGCGCGCAACTTTTGCCCTCCTCGCGCGGTTTCCATGATGAGAGGATTGCTGTGCGAGGAGATCATTATGCGCCGCCGAACCCCGCTCTTGGCTCTGCTCATGCTGATCATCGTTTGGCCAGTATTGGCAGCCGCTCACGCCATCCCCCCAACTCCGCCCACTGCCCCGCCTCGCCTCATTTTCGGCGTCGAGCAGATCTCGGCCACAGCATGGGCGCTGCTGGTCGGGTGCCCCTCGCCCCCGCACGATCTGCACGTGTGGGCGGAAGAAGCTCCGCCGCAGCGCCCGCAAACCATCACTGCTCTTGCACCGGGGCGCTGGCGCGCGCAATTCGACGGCGCATTGCCATCGTCAGCGATGGTGTACGGCTGCGGCCAGAGCGCCGCCCTTGTGATCGCATCACCAGCGCTGCCGCTGTGGATGAACAGCGTCTTTGCGCTCGGCGCCGTCGCGGTAATGTTGCTGAGCACGCGACTCGTCCGGCGTGCTCGCCGTGTGGCGAGCATGCCTATCTCAGCGCCGGCAGTGAGTGGTTGGCAAGCATACATTACCGACGAACAGGGCGAGCGCACGATTGCTCTGCCTACCGGTATGCTCACAGCCGGCAGCGATCCCGCCTGCCATATTATCGTCTTGGGATCAGATATTGCCCTGCGCCATGCGCACCTCATGCTGACCGAGACACAGGCCCACATCGTTGATCTCGCCAGTCCCTCCGGCGTCTTTTGCGGCCCCGTCCGGCGCCGGCTACGCCCGCACACTCCAACACTGGTTAGTGACGAAGATATCTGGCTCGGCGCCACAGTGCGCTTACGACTGGGCAAAACCAGAGGGGAATGAACGCAACAAACCAACTGAAGTGCGGCAGTGTGACTGCCGCACTCCGTATATCGAGTGAGGGATGGTCTCTCAGCGTGGGCTTACGACACCCGCCGGCTGGCACCGAGAAAGACCGGCGGGCGCACACGCAGCATCAAGCCAAGATCAACCAAAATATGAATGAAGATCACCGTCCAGATGTCTTGATACAGATAAAAACAGAGGCTCCACCCCAAGACCAGCGCCATCTCGGCCAGCGGGCGCAACTTGCGGATGCGCATCGATTGCGGCGAATCGTCGAGATGGGGCGGCAGGTATTGCAGCCAAAACATGCCATGAATCACACCGCCGTAAATGACGAAGGCCGTAAACCCGATCGCAAAACCGAGCAGCCCCACCAGATTTGGCCAGAACTGCATCGCGATCCCGTCGCCGATCCATGCGCCAATACGATACACGATCGCAAAGGCAAACGTCTCGATTACGCCATTGCCGATGCTAAAGATGGCAGTCGGCCCCCACAGGAATGGACGGCCATCGTGACGGGCAACCAACACATACAAGACTTGACTAAAGGCAAAACTCGCCAGCAAGAACACTACAAACCACGGGTTCGCCAAGGTCGCAGGCACATTCCAGCTCTTCAGCCAATCACCTAGCAGGGGGATACCTATGACCAACGAGATGAGCCAGTAGAGCAAGATGTACTGATCTAGACGACTGAGGGCACGTTGTTCGGTCAGCTCGTACTCCATAATGATCGTGCTCCACGTGTTTTTGTTTGCAATGTACAAGTGTTGTTTATATGAAATATCTTACCACATCCAAGAGCGCTTGCCTAGAGGAAAAGTGAACAAATTGGGGCATAGATGTGTGCATTTTTAGCTCGTTCGCTACCGCTCGGTCATTGCAGCACGACAACATCATTCCTGTCCTGCCGATATGGTGCTATCATTGTGGCGCTAAGCATGGCAGCCCTCAGACCAGCGGTGGACATTGCTTCGATACATGGCGCGGCAGGCATGGTGGCAAGTCGTATAAGGAAACCACCGTATGCGTCGCAGCAATCGCCGGCAAGCAAACGCATGCTCTTGAGGTTACCAATTGCTAGGTTCAACCGTTGACGCACTTGGCGCGATATACTCGTGCAATGATCGAGCGTAAGGGTGGAAGCGCAGAAGTTTGGCTGTGACGGTTGCTTGGGGTATCCCTCACGCTTCCGACAACGATGACGGCAAGGCCAGAATCAACGTGGCCGAGATACATTTCCCGCGCTCTCGCCAGAACAGTTGAGGGGCGGATAGAACGTGTGATCGATTTCAACCGTTGATCGCTGTGCAATGCCTCAACGCTCGGCACTACGCTCCCCTCTCCCGCGCCAGTAGGAGAGGGGCTGGGGATGAGGGTCGGCAGTCCGCGTAGCGGGCTTCGTAATCCTAGCCCGGCCCTGAAGGGCTAGGTTCCTGATAGGTTCCTGACCAGATGTTCTATCTGCCCCTGCACGCCAGTGGGAGAGGGGCTGGGGGTGAGGGCAAACCAGCGTATCGCAACGCTATCAACCGTATCTACGCTCATAGGTTCTGTCCGCCCTTGAATCAGAAAAGCGCGGGGCCACAGGCAAACAGGCCGAACCTGCTTCAGAATCGATGTAAGGAGATAACCGTGCGCTTGGTCAGCTTCATCCTGCCCGCTGGCGCCACAGCGCGAGCCGGCGTCTTGCTCGACGATGCGATCATCGATTTAGCAGCGGCGGCGGCATTGATCAGCGAAGAGGCCGCCGCAGCGCAGTGGGATATGCTCTCGCTGTTGCGGGGCGATCACCCTGATGCCACCATCGCTGCCGCCGCTGATATCGTACAGGCGGTGATCAATGTCATGGGAGGAGCCGATCCGTCCGAAGCGCCGCTCGGCGAGTTCAATTGGCACGAGGGATTGACCATTGGCGATACGGCGCTGGTGATCCCGGCTACCCAAGTACGCCTTGTCGCCCCCTTGCCGCAGGCGGTTTCGTTGCGCGAGTTTGATGCACTCGCCGATGAGCGTACTGTGATGATGCGCCGAGCAGCTGGATATTGGGTTGGCGACCGCAACTGGCCCGCGTTTCGCTTCGCCAGCCATACCGCAATCCTCGGCCCCGACGAACCGATCGAGCTGCCAATGCTCGAACCGCTCGATTGCGGCATGGCGCTTGGATGCGTCATCGGACGAGCCGGGCACGATATTGCGCCGGAAGATGCCGATGCGTACATCGCTGGTTATCTGTTGGTCAATGCGTGGACGATTCGCGATCCGCTGGCCGCATCACTCCGCCCGCGCGATCGCGCCACTTCGCTCGGCCCGTGGCTGGTGACGCCTGACGAGCTGGAATACTACCGCGATGACGATAGGCGGCTCATGCTCGAGTTGCGGCTGCGGCTGAACGGTCGTGAGCTTGCCCGCGCCAATACGGCGCTCATGCGGTGGTCGTTCGCCGAGTTGATCGCATTCGCCAGCCGTGATACGATGCTCTACCCCGGTGAGGTGCTCGTCAGTGGCGTCGCCACCGGCGGCTGCCTGCTTGATCTGCACGGCGATGATGGCCCATGGCTGCGCGCCGGCGATGAGGTTGTGATCGAATGTGCTGAGCTGGGGCAGTTGCGCTCACCAGTTGGGTTGGGGTTAGAGTTAGAGTAACGCATCCATACCGCATTAAGCGCGCAGAGCAGGCTGTTGTTGCCAGTTCGTCGCTTCGCGCTCGGTATCGCTCTCGCAATCGCGAGGGATAGCGTCACCGCAACCGATAGCAGAACGCGACGTGCTGCACAAGGCATAGCGACGCACTGTAACCAAGAAACGAGCGGCTAGCCAAGCGCCACTTGCCAGCTTGCCCGCCATCTGGTATAGTCCGCCCCGGTTATGGAAAAAAACGAGTACACAACAATGGCAGCGGTTGAGCTGCAACATTGGTGGTATGGCGGCATGCGCGCCATCAATGCCGCCATGCTTGACCGCGTATTTAGCGGACGCCGCGATCTACGCATCCTCGACGCCGGCTGCGGCACCGGTGGCGACGCGCTGTTTTTGCGCCGCTACGGCACAGTGGTTGGGCTTGATCTCGCTACCGAAGCGCTCACGCTCGCGCGTGGGCGCATTCCGGGCCGGTTGGCGCGCGGGTCGGTGCTGCAACTGCCATTTGCCGATCACAGCTTTGATCTCGTCACATCGTTCGATGTGTTGTATCATCAGGCTGTGATCGACGAACGGCAGGCGCTCGCCGAAGTACGGCGGGTCTTGCGCCGTGATGGCCGGCTGCTCATCCGGTTGCCGGCCTACGAATGGCTGCGCTCGCGCCATGATCGCCAAGTCCATACCCGCCACCGGTACACGGCTGGCGAAGTCGCGCGGTTGCTGCGTGAAAACGGCTTTACCGTCGAACAGCTTACCTACGCGCTAACATTGCTCTTCCCGATCTCGGCAGCGGTGCGCCTGCTTGAGCGGGTGTTGCCGGAATCGCAGACTGAGTCGGCGATGGAGTTGCCCTCTCGCCCGGTCAATGCTGCGTTACGCTTGCCAATGATGCTCGAAGCGGCGTACATTGCCCGTGGCGGGAAATGGCCGTTTGGGTTGTCAATCGTTGCGCTGGCGCGGGTCTAACGGGTTTATGAACACTGCCGCGTCATCGCGACCGGTATCATCACTCCGGCTGCGGCAAGGGTTGCTGTGGGGATTGCCTCCCTCGCTACGGATGTAATGATCGTCGTATCCACATCGACATTCCGCCGGCGATGGCCCAGCTTAGACTCCCATTGCCGACACCTCATTGGAAGACTGGTTAACTATGATGCTGAATCCTGTCCTCAACCGCTTAAGCGCCACGCCTGAATTGTGGAACCGGCTGCGCTGGCTGGTCGAAGCCGGCTTTACCGGCGAACATCTGGCCATTGCCCGCGAGCTACGACCGTGGCACGGCGACCACCGCCGGTTTCTCGATCTCGGCTGCGGCACCGGCGAGTTCGCAGCCGACTTTCCACCGCATCGCTATGTCGGGATTGACCCATCGCTCACGTATCTCCGTTTTGCGGTTCAACGCCGGCCGGGAACGTACCTTGCCGCCAGCGGCGATGCGCTCCCGTTCACCGATCAGACGTTTGATGCCGGCCTCATTCTTGGCGTACTACACCATCTGCCCGATGCCACTGCCCGCGCCGTGATGCGCGAAGTCTACCGGGTCATGCGGCCGGGGGCCACGGTGCTGGTGATGGAAGATACGCCGCCGCCACCCGGCCAAAACCCGCTCGGCCACCTCATGCATGCGCTTGATCGCGGCGGCTATATCCGGCACGATGCCGATTATCAGGCGATGTTCGGCGATGGCTTTGACATCGCGCGCAACTATCACCTCCGCTCTGGAATTTGCGATTATGCTGTGTATGTTCTCCGCCGGCGACCATGATGATGAAACCGTTATTCGCTGTCTCAACCAAAGTGCGCACTATGCTGCTGGTTCTCGCCCTGTTGATTACGGCTAGCGCCCTCACCGTGACGGGTGAGGTGTTGCTCAAGATCGGCATTAACCACGTCACCACTCACGTTGGCGCCTTCTCGCTCGAACCGCGGGTGCTGTGGGCGACGTTCACTGACTGGCGCGTTATTCTCGGCTTTGCTCTCGTCTTTGGCGGAGCCATCTTCTGGCTGGGAGTCATTTCGCGGGTAGACCTTTCCTTTGCGTACCCGTTATTGGCGCTTAATTACGTGATCATTCTGATCCCCTCGCGAATCTTGCTCAACGAGCCAATCACGATGATCCGCCTCGTTGGCGCACTGATCATTATGATCGGTGTAATTGTGATTACATGGGGCAGCGGGAAATCGTGACTCTGGCGCAAACCTTAGCTGATCCGCGCAGGGCATTGGCAGCGCGATTGCGCCATAATTGGCGGTCTGCGTTCCTGCTGCTGGCGCTCGTCTTGATTGGCTGCGGTCTGGCGTACCAAACCCCGCTCAGCGTCCACCTCGCCGTTGGCGGCGATCCGCTCACCCGCCGGCGAGAAGACGATGCGCCATTCTTGCAGATGGTGCATGCGGCTGAACCGGCGTTGCCGTCGGTGGCGGCATGGTGGGAGCTGCCCGGCGCTGCGGATCCCTACCGCTGGACGCAACCAGAGAGTGCAATCAGTTTGCCCGGTCTGGGAGGCGGATCTTGGTTGGTCACAGCACGCGCGCAGGGTGGGCGACCCGACGGCGCGCCAACCG
>FMJZ01078994.1_pt1 | contig 11739 bp, 12 predicted proteins | sample 1987881 | NCBI WGS metagenome assembly FMJZ01 (sample SAMEA4378227, study PRJEB15110) | soil metagenome | biome: soil; feature: Field; material: Soil | place: India | collected 2015-03-11 | depth 0 m | reverse complement strand
TCTGGACACAAAATGCTCGCACCAACGGGCATAGGCGTCCTATATGGTAAACGGGAACTTCTCGAGAAAATGGAGCCTTTCCACGGAGGCGGAGAAATGATTCGCGAAGTGTCCTTCGACCCCTCAACAAGGCGGTGTTTAATCTCATGGAACGATCTTCCATGGAAGTTTGAGGCTGGCACTCCTAACATAAGCGGCGGTATAGGCTTGATGGCTGCTGTAAAGTATTTGAAGGCGTTAGGAATGGAAAATGTGCAAACTCATGAGTGTGCCTTAACAGAATATGCCCTTGAACGCATGGAAGAATGCGAAAAAGTCAAGGTTTACGGTCCCAAAGACGCTTCAGCTAGATGCGGAATAATCCCCTTTAACATTGAAGGTTTTAACCCCCATGATGTTTCCCTTTTTCTGGACGGTTACGGAATAATGATTAGGAGCGGTTTTCACTGTGCCCAACCCCTTCACCAAAATTTAGGATTATCCTCTTCAGCTAGGGCGAGCTTCTACATATACAACACAAAGGATGAAATTGATCAGTTTATTGAAGCCTTAAAGGAGATTGAACGGTCCTTATGAGCGTAAACGTGGAAGATTACGTTGCTAGAATTGAAGAGGCGTGCGGCGCGGAAAAAGACTTCATTGTCTTATTTAAGTATGACAAGAAGGATGAGGCTATGGCCAAGATATTGAAGAGAGCCAGTGTGGAAAAAAGGGTTGCTGGAATTATTTTCGATTTAACCTTCAAAGGTTTTTCCCTTCGCCTTTATGGAACTGGAAAAGCAATTTTTAAGAAGGTAAAAGATAAAGAGGAATTGCATAGGGTTTTGGCCGATCTTTTGTTATAGGTGTAGGTTTATTCAGTGTATTGAATCTTTAGAAGTAATATTTAAATCAAAAGCTCCAAATAACATTAACAGAAAAAAGGAGGGAACACGCTTGCCGCAAAACAAGCAGAAACTCGCAGAAAAACCAATGGCTACAGTTGCCGTCGGCTTTGGACACCAAGGCGGAAAAAGGAAAACCGGTGAAGCCGTATACGTTACAGAGGAGCAAACAAGAACAGAAATAAAGGATACTAGAATATCCGTGTCAATAACCAAAACAGCCACGGTGGACTCCTACACAAATGCAGAGCTTAGGAAAAAGTACCGCATAGACAAGTATGACCTTCATCCCGGATACGTTTTCCCAGAATCTGTGCGTTCCCTTATACCCCGTAACACGCCAGAATATGTGGACAAGGGTTTTAACTATGTTGAAAGGATAGTGCGCGCCCTATACTACTTCAAACAGTGCGCCTTAATCGGCCCAAGCGGAACTGGAAAAACACATATAGTCTATCTAATAGCTGAACTCTGCGGATTGCCCATATGGGAAATAAACTGTGGCTTGCAGACATCAGCATACGACCTTTTCGGAAGATACATTGGACTTGGGAAGGAAAACTGGATTGATGGGCAAATAGTGATGTGGTGCAGAAACGGAGGCATCCTCTATTTGGACGAGGCAAACATGATGAAGCAGGACATAGCCTCTAGGCTTAACCCAGTATTAGACACTAGAGGACACATAGTTTTAACGGAAAAGGACAACGAAATAGTGCATAGACACCCCCATGGATACCTAGTAATCTCAATGAACCCCTTTTCAGCCGAATTCATTGGAACAAAACCATTAAACGCAGCCCTTAGAAGACGCATGTCCGTTTGGATAAACTTCGACTACCTAAGCGTAGGCGACAAAATATCCCCAGACGAAGTAGAATTAATCGCCAAGAGAAGCGGGATAGACAAAAAGACGGCAGAAAAGATAGTTCGCACTGGAGCCGAACTGAGAAGGCAATATAAAAACGGCGACCTACCCTATGGGCCTTCGCCAGGGGATTTGATTAATTGGGCGACATTGATTGCAGATGGGTGCACGCCCATCGAAGCGGCAGTGGAGACAATTGTTGGAACCACAAGTGACGATGTAGAAATTCAAGCAGCGGTAAAGCGGATAGTTGAATCTGTTTTCAGCTCACCTTAAACATGGAAAATGGGTTAAATCTTGAATTTTTTTGATTTCGCGTGGTCAACAGCCCTTCAAGTTACAAAGAAATCCTACAATGAACTTAAAATCCTCTTTCACGACGACTTAAGATACCCTTATCTTGGAAAAGATGAAAAAGGATATGTTCTCCACCTAATTAAACCAAAAAGATTGAATGATAACTATGCCATTTTTCAAGGATTGAAATTCAACTTACAAAACCAAACTCATAAAAAAATCATGTGGTATCTGTTTAAATCATCAGTCTACCACCTAAGCTTACACTCTCTGTTATCTGACTTTTCGGTCTATTCAAAATGGGCACGTGGGAAACAGCGTAACCTATCAACTTTTGCAGTCAGCCTAATCGAAGACGCCATACTTACTAAGCGTTTAAGGCAGTCTTTTAGGTGGATGATCCCAGAAATAGCCTACGCTAACGTGATCTCTTTTCTCCGAATGAAAAACGCCGAAAAACTTCCAAATGATGTTTCACGAGTCATGGCCTTTACACTACTAAACTATAATGTTGGAAAAATTAAAGGTAAGCCAAAGAACGATGCCATCACAGATGTTGAAGCTATAACGTCTATGCTGCAAAAAGTCGGAGAAAACCCGACAGCAAACGACAAAATAGATTACGCCAATAAAATATACGATGCCTTATCAGCCTACGGTCAAACCTTTGAGGTTCCATCACTTTTATATACGGAAAGCCATGGGACAAATGACCTATTCTACGAGGGACAAATACCGGATGAAGAGGAAATTCAAGGGCTTCTAGCTGAAACACTTCAAAAAATTGTACATGAATTTGAAGATGGGCAGCAATTGAAAAGCGCTTTGCATACCTTGGAAGGAAATGATGCAAATCAAGCTTTAATTGCATGGCGAGAACGCGAAAACTCGCAACTCAAAATTTTAAAGAGCTACAGGGAAACGGGGAGAGACACGCAGTTTGACGATTTCACCTTTCCACCAGAGGACTATGCTGAATTTCAAAGGAAAAGGGAACTCCTAAGCAGTTCCATTAGGCGAATAATGCATCAGTTAAGGCTTTTAAAAAACGTCAGCGGCGAGGACTTCAAACAGGAAAGCGGATTCGTCGACCTGCAAGAGGCCATACAAGTCATTGCAAGCAAAAGCCAGCGAACCGACATTTTTGTACGGGAAGAACTCCAAACAAGAGAAGACGCATGGTCTATACTTATAGACGCAAGCCATAGCCTAAACATGTTCAAAGGAGAAGTTCGAGGCATAGCCCTATGCCTAGCTGAAGTCGGCAAAACGTTAATCCTCAACCAAAATTCATGGGGAATATACGCCTTCAACAACAAATTCTACATCATAAAAGACTTCTCGGAAAGATACGACGCCCATGTGAGGGCAAGAATAGGCGGCCTAACCCACGGAGGCTTCACATACTTGCCCGACGCCGTTTTGCTTGCGGCTAAAGCCTTAACTGGCCGCATAGAAGAAGCCAGAGTTTTAGTTGTAGTTTCAGACTTTTTCCCAGCAGGATACGAGGGAGCTGAAGAAAAACTAAAAGAGAACATTAAGAAAATTGAAAGGATGGGCGTGGGCATAATAGGTATAGGTGTTAACAGCACCGCTGTTAGGCGATATATCAGAACGAACTGCGTTGTTGAAAATCCCTTCGATCTGATGAAAAAGTTCACCAGGGCCTTCATAGAATACAGCACTAGTTAAGGCATATGGCAAATTTTTACAACTGCCTTATTACCGAAAAATCCGCAGAAAACTTGAACTTTTCTTCAGCTTCTAAGCCTTTCTTAAGCTTAAAAGCCACCTTTTCAGGAACGCCGTTCCGTATATACGTTATGTAAACCACGTTTTTCCCCAAGCCATAGCGTTCCAAGTCTGTTAAAGCGTTTTTAATTTTTTCAAGCTTGTCTATTTTGTTTTTCAGTTCTTCAACGGCCTCAAAAATTATTTCCACTTCTCCAAAGTCATTAGCGCAAAGCAGTAAATCCTTAAATTCAACCCACTCTGTGGAGGCTGAAGTCTGCTGTTTGCCTTCTTTTTTACCCCCTTTACTGCCGCCAGACTTCAAAACTTTTTGTAATTCAGAAGCCCTTTTAATCCACTCTTGATCTTTCGAGGATTCCGGGCTCCTTAAAAGAGTGCCTAACCACTGGCTATAATCTTCTAGCAACATCTTATGCTGATTTATCTCCCCCTCTACCATTTCCCGAATCTCTTTGATGGAATAAAATGTTCTGATTTCTGTTAGGGGCCCATCCATTTTCTTTACCCGGGCGAACTTTATTCCGCTGGGCTCTCAGTTTTCAGCGAAGTTTCAACAACATCCATGGATTCTTGTTCAAGTTCCAAGTCTTCCTTACCGCCAATAATAGCTTTTACAACATTTTTCAGCTCTTTTTTATTCTCCCAAAGAAGCTAACTCTGGCGCTTATTTTCTTCCTGTATAACATTATGACTTTGGCTAGTTCTGGCATTGTAACAAGCAAGGTGGCCATAACAATTTCTGGGGGATACTCGGCTAAAAATGCAGAGTGTACTTCGCCTTTTTCGTAGATTAGTATTAGGTGGCATTCTTCGTTTAAAATTACTTTTTTCACTTTAGCCTTTAAGGGCATTTCTCTTGGCGGGATGTTAAAGGAAACATTGAGTCTTTTCAAAACCTGTTTTAGAGAATTGCATAGTTCTTTAATCAGTTTATCTTCTTCCATTAAAAACTCGCTTAACTGCAAAGTTTCCTCGCTTATGCTCTTTAATAGTTCCTGCAGTTTCTGTTCAAATTCGGCTTTATGCTTTTCTATTTCTTCTATGTCTAGAACTTCCTCACCGCCTTCAGAAAACTCCATGGGATGGAAAAAGTATGCCTCTTCAACACTTTCCTCTAGGCTTTTTTCTCGCTCCTGATCCTCATCTACTTTTTCAACTTTTCTCTCCATGAAGCAACTCACCAATTTTTAGATAATTCAGTTACCTAATCAGATGGGTTTGAAGAAGATAATAGAATTAGTATGTGGCTTAGTGATACGCACTAATCAATGTATGCATATAACCCTGAATTAGAAAGCCTTACAAGACAAAGGCCATAATCCAATGTATAACGGAAAGTAGCAACTTTATTCTTAATTCATATTTTAAATTCAGAAGTATAAAATATAGAGTAAGCGGAATCGGTTTCTGAATTGGAAGAGGAGCAGGCATATAAGGGGTTTAAATGGAGTTATCCGTTGAAAAGCCTGAGGGCATAATGAAAATTTATGATGAGAACAGTGGATTATGGAGATTTGTAAAGACTGATAAGGAATCAGTTAAATCTATAGAAGTTATTGAGAGGGCTCTCCGGCGGCTCGGACTGTCAAAGAATGAAGTAAAAGTTTACATCTACCTTGCAAGAACTGGGGAGCATAAGGCAAGCGAAATTTCTGAGGCTTTATCCCTACACAGAACTGAAACCTACAGAATTTTACGGGATTTAGAAAAGAGGGGATTGATCTCGTCTGTTTTTGAAAAGCCCTTAAAGTTCATAGCCACATCCTTTGAGAAAGCATTAGACATACTTATAGAAACCAAGAGAATGAAGTTGAACTTTCTGGAGAAAAAAAGAGAAAGTTTAGTGAACATTTGGCTGTCTCTTCCAAAATCAGAAGTCGAACTTGAGAGGAAAGAGGTTTTCCAAATATTAAAGGGTGAAGAGCAAATAAGCCTAAAGGCGGATGAGATAGTGGGCAAAGCTGAAAAAGAACTATTGGTTTTCATATCGGAATATGACATTACAAACTTTTACCACTCAGGGTTTTTAGATAAACTGGAAAAAACGTCTAAAAAGGGCGTAAGCATCCAGCTTTTAACGAATTATTCTCTAAAAACATGCTTTTTCATAGAAAAGACTAAACTGAAGAGAACCAAGTATTCGCGTTTAAATGCTGAAGAATTGCCAACTTTTATACTGGCTGATAACGAGCAGCTGCTTTTACTAATTAGGAAGGAGAATGGAAAGAAGAAGGTTGCAGCTCTCTGGACAAATTATGACGCTTTCATAAAAGCCCTAAAAATGCTTTTCAATGAGCTTTGGAACACCAATAACTAGGCTGTTGCCCCTTTTAACTTTATTTTTATTTCTTGCCAAACTGAATGAGCTAATGTTCTTGCTTCTTTGTCTATTGCCATGAGCAGTGCCAAATATATTATTCCGCCTAAGGCTGTTATGCTCAGGGTTAAGTATATTCTGGTTGGGTGCGGGATTATGTATAAAACCACTGCCATTACCGCTGAGGCGAAAAGGTATTTCGCAATGTTTTTCCATGGGATTTTTATTTCTGTCATTTTGCAGACCATTGCGTATAGTATAAGGAACATTGCGAAACGCGCTGTGGAGTTTATTATGGCTACTGCAAGCGCGGATGGCACCGGCTGGTTTCGGGTGTAATTTGTTAAAATGTAGAAGGTTGCGGGTAGGGTTATTGCTGAGTGGATGTATGTTAGGGAAAAGCCGATGAAGAGTTTGCTTTTGGCCAGTTCTTTGAAGGAGATTTTTGCTTTTTCATCGAGTCTTTCTAGTCCGTAGAGCACGTAGCTGAAGAGCATGGAAAGTGTTGCTGTGAGGGCGTCTATTGCCAAAACCATGAGTATGGGCCAGGCTTCTCGGTACTCGTCTTTTAATATTGTGAGATAGGAGTCGGGTATGGCTAGGGCTCCGGCTGCCATGGGTATTGCGAACATTAAGACTGTTTTTATGGATGTGGTTATGTCTTTGCTGTTTTTTTCAGCTAGGAGTTTTGGATATAACGCGAAGGCTAGGAATGAAGAGTATGTTATGATGTTTGCTATTTGGGCTGCGGCTCCGTAGTTGCTTCTGGCAGTTTCTCCGCCGTAGGTGAAGAGCATTATGAATATGAAGGCTGCTATTTGGCTGCCTACTCCATTGTAGACATTCGCAACAGAGCCTTTAAGCCACTCTTTCACGTATGTCCATTTAATGTTTTGTTTCATTTCTTCCCGCAGGAGTTTTAGGTAGAAGAGGGTTTGCATGGCTATGGCTATGGTTAGGCTTATTATGGCTCCTTCTAGGGGTTGTTGGAGTTTTATTATTAAAAAATAGCCTAAAGCGACTTTGGATATTTCTGCGATGAGCAGGCCGTATCCTAGAGTCTGGGGTTTTTTGGCTCTTAGACATGCTTCAAAGGCGTTGATTAGGTAGATTTCTATTATTTGGGCTGAGATTAGGAGGTATAGGGGTGTATATTTTGGGTTTACGCCTAAAGCTGATGTTATTAGTGGGATAATGGGTATGTATATGACGGTTGCTGCGATGGCGATTATAAGATTTGCTATGGCTCCTGTTTTTATGGCTTCTTCCTCTTTTCTTGCTGCGAAGCGCATGGCCCAGAAGGGCAAAACTGCGGCTAATAGGGTGAAGTAGGTGAGCAAGTCGTTTATGTTGAACCATATTCCATATTCTTGGGTGGATGCTGAGCGGGCTATCATAAGCTGGAAAATTAGGCCTGTGGCTACGCTGAGCATTTTAGCTGCGAAGATGACGAAGCCCGAATACTGAAGCCTAATCTCATTCCTAGCCAAATTTTCACCGTGCTGGGTTTTGGGCTGCTGGTTCACGTTATCTTAGATTTAATGTAAATAAAAATTGCTCCTTTTTGCTCCAGCTTAGCGGTATACAACCCTTGCTTTATGCGTTTTTGCAAAGTGGTGTAAGTTAAAACTTGAGAGGGTTATATTAGGGTATTACGATTTTGTAGTGAGTTTATTGTGAGGTTAGTAGACCTTTGGCGTAATAGAACTTGACGAGTGGGTGGATGTAGGTTATGGTTGGTTCTCTTGTTTTTAATGCTACAAATATCCCCGTAAGGGGAGATATGAATAGGCGTGATAAAACGCTGAAGCGGTTGACTGGGGGTTTTGCTGTGCTTTTTTCGCGGATTTGGCGCCAAATTTCTCTTAGTTGGGTTCCGTACCAGTACTGGTGTTGTAGTTCATGTTTTAGTCCTTTTCTTAGGTGAACTGATTGCACGTTATAGTCTACGCGCCATTCATAACCCGCGTCCTGAATCATATAGGCCAAGACTGTATCTACGCCTGCGTTTACGCGCATTTTTGGAAAGCCGCCGACGGCGCGAATAACCCGTGTGCGGTAGATGGTGTTATCTAATGTTTTGCCAAGGGTGAATGCGCTCATTTCTCTGCTCCGCAGCCATGGGCTTAATGTGCTTTCACCGCGATACTTTTTTGCCACGTATTGCTGTAATTTTGTGAGCCCTCTAGGTTCAGATGCAAAACGCATTCCTGAGGCTATGGCGGTTTTTGGATTGTTAAGGTAGGGTGGAATTTTTTGCCACCAGTCTTCAGCCAGAAACAAGTCTTGTTCTATGCTCATAAAATATTCACAGTCAACTTTTGATAGTGCATAGTTTGCTCCGGCGCTGATTCCCGTTGATGGGTTAAAATAAATTTCCCATCCGAAATCTTTGGCAATTTCTCTGGTAGCGTCGATGCTGTGGTCGTCTACCAATATTTTCCGGTGAACTTCTTCGGATGGTACTACCTCCTCAAGCCTTTTCAAAATTTTTGGCAAATATTTTGCGCCATTCTTCGTCCATGAAACAATGTCTGTCTTCATTCAACCTTACCTTTAGGTCTCCTAATGCGCTGCTATTACGTTATTCTAACTATTAAATTAAAGTTTATTTGTAGTTACATCTCATGCCAAATAATTGTGTGGTTGAAAGTTTCTGGATGGCTATCTATGTTCAATTAAGTTTATAGCAAATATTTTATAAAAGATTAACTACAAGATTATTAGATGTTGCACGAGCCGTTAGTTAGCATAATCATACCAACTTATAATTATGGCGAATATCTTTCAGAAGCTATAGAAAGTGCTTTGGTGCAAACTTATAGAAACATAGAAATTCTGATTGTAGATGATGGTTCTACGGATAATACTAAGAGTGTTGTTGAAAAATATCCCTCTGTTAAGTATGTCTATCAAGAACATTCTGGAGTAGCTCACGCTATGAATGTTGGTGTTTCTCTTACAAAGGGGGATCTTTTTATTTGTCTTGGCGCAGATGATATGTTGCATCCAGAATTTGTTCATAAGTGTACTAAAGTAATGTTGGAAAATCAGCGCATAGGTTTCGTTTGGACGGCAACTCGAGAATTCGGTGAGTCAAATAAAGTAAGAATTCCGCGTTTTTTGTATCATCGTTTCAGTGTTTTTAGAGGCACTGGAGGGCAACTAGGTACAGCATTAATACGTAGGAAAGCCTTCGAAGAGGTGGGAGGGTATGATGAAATGCTCCCAGCTTTTGAAGATTGGGATTTAGCCATTCGGATGTACCGGAAAGGTTGGAAAGGAAAACCAATTTTTGAGGTTCTACATTTTACTCGTATACATAAAAAACGGCTCACTGCCAAAGCAGAAAGGCAAAATCTACATCGCTACTTAGAGCATAAATACCCATTCATGAGGCTTTACGTTTACGTTTCAAGAGTTTTTGATGTTATAGTATTATTCTTGACACACCCAAATGTTGCTTTGACACGTTTGTGGAATAAAGTTGTATGCAGATTTTTTAAAAATGAATCATTAATTGAAGTTAAGAGGATTAGACATTAGTTGTGGAGGGGGTATGGAATGTGAAGGTCGATTTGTGTATGTGGACAAAAAATGGTGAACGTTTTTTAAAGTTGGTGTTAAAGCGGATAGATGACGTAATTCCGCATGAAAATGTGAACCAAAAAATTTTGGTCGATGATCATAGCAAAGACATGACGACTGAAATTGCAAAAGAATTTAATTGGACAATATGCGTAAATCCTAAAGGCGGTATACCTAGCGGTGCGAATGAAGCATTACGCCATGTCAAGGCTCAATTTTTTATCAGTTTCGAACAAGACTTGGTGTTGGCAAGTAACTGGTGGGACGTTGTTCCTAATCTTTTATCTGAAAAAAAAGCTGCAATAGCTTGTGGTGTTCGCCTACCCAATATTTCTTGTTCAATTCGTAATTTCTACAAATCTATAATAAATCAAAATCCTCATTTCACCGTCTCTTTAGATAACACAATCTATAAAACTAATTTTTTGAAACGCCTTGGAGGTTTTCCGAATCTCCCATTTTCAACGGGGGTTGATACTGTATTGTTGCATAGAGTAGTGAGCGCTGGTTTTAAGTGGAATGTTGCGACGAACGTCATATCAACGCATTTAAGGAGTGGATTAATGGATGAGTTGAGACATGAATATTGGTACGCGACGAAGCGTTACGAAATAGAGAGAATAATAGGACTTCAAAGTCGGCCTATCTCTTCTTTTGCTAGAATGGCTTTAACAAGCCCCTTATGGGGTATTAGGTTAGCTTTGAAGCATAAAAACTCAGATCTAGCCTATTTCTATCCGCTTTTCTACTTTACCGCCTTAAAAGGAAGATCTAACGGCTTAAAGAAAGGAGAGAAAACTCCCCGTGCATAAATTTGCAAATACTGAACACTTTTAAATCAGGTGCTGCGAAATATAACAATTATAACAATTAAGTTATGGCGGATTAGGTTGCACGTTAGCTCAGAGTTGGGGCAGATTAATATTCCCGAGGTTACGTGGACTCATAGATTTCTGTTTGAAATTCTTGAAAAGATTCCTGTCAAGACCGATTCCCTTGTTGATGTGGGTTGTGGACGTGGCGTAATAGGCGCTTTGGTGAGAATTTACCGAAACCCAAAAAGGCTTGTTGGAATAGACGCCTTCCGTCCATACCTAGACTTTTGCCGCCACCACAATTTTTACGATGAACTTTACCAATACGACCTAACAACCACTTCTCTACCTTTCAACGACAAAGAATTTGATGTCGCCACATGCATAGAAGTCATAGAACACCTTCCAAAAACTAACGGCCTCTCATTTATAAACGAACTTGAAAGAATCGCCAAAAGAGTCGTCATAACCACCCCAAATATTTTCATTCCGCAAAAAACCTTTGACAGCAACCCCTTCCAAAAACATCTGAGCATCTGGTCTACCAAAGATTTCAAAGAACGAGGCTACAAAGTCAGAGGAGCCGGAGAATTCATGTTTTATGGGCGAAAAATAAAATATCTATCATTCTTTTTATCAAAATTTTCCTACGTAATGCCAAAATTCGCAGAGACTTTGCTTGCATATAAAGATTGCAACAAAAAATTTTAAAAATCACCTCTTAAAGGGAAGATAATGTGCCTCAACCAGAATAGCCGGCTTAAAACGCACTGTAATAAAGCTAAAAACAACATCCACACGAACATCACCCCAAGGATCAGAACCACACCCTACATTCAACGACTTGACATCCAAACATGTTCCCGCCAAAAATGAAGCCTCAACAGCTTTAAAATTTTGGGTGCGAGTCACAGGAATTCTGATGGCTCTTTCCTTTTTACCTCCACAGTGTCGAAATGCCTATCATAGCTTACTATGGCTTCAACTCCTAATTTTTTAGCCAAATAAATATTGAACAGCATCATCAAAATCAAGCTTCACCTTATCCATCAGCATAGACGCAGCCATCTCCTCTTCTACACCCGTTTCATGCACATCAAGCCCTAACGAACCTTTCAACATTCCTCAGAAAAGCAAGAATCATGCTGAATTGTTAAGCAAAGCTTGGATTGCATGAATTGTAAACTTTGAAACCACCGCTGAAAGTTCCCCAACAGA
>FMJZ01015968.1_pt1 | contig 11740 bp, 10 predicted proteins | sample 1987881 | NCBI WGS metagenome assembly FMJZ01 (sample SAMEA4378227, study PRJEB15110) | soil metagenome | biome: soil; feature: Field; material: Soil | place: India | collected 2015-03-11 | depth 0 m | reverse complement strand
TGGTTAATCCTCATTGCTATCATTGGTGCTTTATATTTTACTCGCTTTATTCCCCGAATTTCATGGTTGGTGCGGATTCCGATTGCAATCGTAATGGGATATGGTGCGGGTGCATCAATTCCCCGAGGAATTGATGCAGGCATCATTGAACAAATCCGCGCAACTATTGTTACCCGTAATTCTTTTGCTATCCTTGCGAATGGAATCTGGGCATTAGTAATTCTTTTTGGCGTCATTGCAACTATCAGTTATTTCTTCTTCTCCCGAGAACGCAAAGGAATCTTAAAACCATTATCCTATACCGGCATCATCTTTATTATGTTGGGATTTGGTGCTTCTTTTGGTTATACCGTGATGGCTCGGATTTCTTTACTTATTGGCCGATTGACTTTTCTCTTAAGAGATTGGTTAGGTGTAATACATTAGTCTGCAACAATGCCTTGCGATGAAGCGCGAAAAACCTTCGAAAAATGTTCCGAAGACTTTGAATCGCTGAAAAAAACGAGAAATTTACTTACGTACCCCGTGCCTCTAATTAAAATATTGATTCTGGCAGAGCTCTTGTTAAGAAAACTCTTGTCTATTGTTCCCAAGATGCCGAGACGCGAAAGAAAATTAAGGATTTTGCCTGTACACTTCGTAGCTCTTGAACCAACATTGACTTAGTCAGGCTCTCCGTTAAGAGACATCTAAAAATGCTCAAGAGACACTGAAGCCAATAAAGAAGAAAACATCAATTAACTCTCGGCATTTCATGCCTTCTGAACCAATATTGACTTTGTCAGATTTCTTCATTAACAAAGGTTGACAATCACAAATTTATCAGTAAAATCAGAGCATAGATATAAATAAATAATTTGCAAGCTTTAGGATAATAAACGAATTAGCCGATTGTATGAAACTACTATGACTTAAAGCTATAGACATAAATAATTTGTAAACTTTATGATACTTAGAAAACTACACACAAAGAAAATAGGCACGAATAGTTGGTGGATTATTTCGTTTGCCTATATCTTATATTTACTTGGGAGGAATAATGCCTTTACCAAAACGCAGACATTCAAAACAACGCGGTCGTAAAAGACGAACCCATTGGAAACTTGACGAACCCAATTTAATTCCATGTCCGCATTGTCATGAATTGAAACTACCCCATCGAGTATGTCCCAATTGTGGCTATTATGCGGGCAAAGAAGTTTTATTTGTTGAGAAAAAATCTAAAAAGTAAATAAGATTTTATTAGCGAATATTTTCTGAAAAATGCGAATTGCTTTAGATGCGATGGGCAGTGATAATGCGCCGCGTCCAGAATTGGCCGGTATGAAATTATCTTTAGAAGATTTTACTGATTTAGAAATTATCTTAGTCGGACAAGAAAGTATCTTACGGCAATATGATTTACCGGGAAACAATCGTTGGAAAATTTTCAATGCGGAACAAGTAGTCGGCATGCACGAATCGGCCAGTTCCGCATTAAGATCCAAAAATAATTCGTCAATTGCCCAAGCAATAAAATTACTTAAAGAAAACAAAGCCTCGGCAGTAGTAAGTGCCGGCAACACGGGCGCCATAATGGCATTCGCCATGGCAATTCTTGGTACCATCAGCGGCATTGACCGACCAGCACTTGCAGCAATTTTTCCCACTTTACAAGGCAGTTCGCTCATTATTGATATTGGAGCCAATATAAATGTCCAACCAATCAATCTTTATCAATTCAGCGTAATGGGAACTATTGTCGCCGGCTATCTGTTCAATAAACCTAATCCCACTGTAGGCTTATTGAATATCGGCAAAGAAGAAAATAAAGGCACGGTAACCGTCCAATCCGCTTACCAACGACTAAATCAAAGTGAACTAAATTTTATTGGCAATATTGAAGGACAGGATATCTTCAAAGGTAATTGTGATGTTATTGTTTGTGATGGTTTTGTTGGTAATATTCTCTTAAAGTTCGGCGAAGGTTTTGTTGAATCAATAAAAAACGTCCTTGAGGTTTTAGGTGCAGAATATCGTATCCGCACCTGGTTATCAAAACCGCTGATGGGAAAATTTCTTGACCGATTAGATTATGAAGAATATGGTGGTGCGTTATTGCTTGGTATTAACGGCACAATTATTATTGCCCATGGTCGTTCTTCAGAAAAAGCATTAAAAAATGCAATCCGAACTGCTTATGAATCAGTTCAAAAGAAAATATCCGAACACATTGCGGAAAAATTTAAAGCATGATTACCTTCATTAAAAATCTATTTGAGAAAAATGATTCTCGATATATTGTTCTTTTCTTATTCGGGCTTTGGATTTTATTCTCTTGTGACAAAAATCCTTTGGGTTATGACGAATTAGACCGAGATATTTCTAATCCTGTCTTTTTTGAGTTCACACCCAGTCATCGTTTCTGTTATGGCAAATACATTTCTTTAGGAAATTCGAACCTTTTCGTAATCGGAAGAAACAATGAGTATGAATCGCGCATATTAATCCAATTTCCCCTAAACGATTCTTTGCTTATTAATGAAATTACCTCGGCCAAATTGTATTTATATGTTAAGAAGCACAAAAACATAAATTTCTCAATTTACCCAATTAATAAACAGGCTGAATGGAAAGAAAATTTTACTACTTGGAAACGATACGATGAGAATAATACCCCTTGGAATGGTGGTGATTTTTATCCCTCTTTGTTAGCAAGCGGAACTTTAACCGCAGATAGTTGTATTATTGAATTGAATCGGAATTTACTCGATACATTAGTTAGACATTCCTCTGGGCTTATTATTATTCCCGAGACCACGGTCAATGATTTTGCTACCATATATACTCGTCATAGTTCCAAAGCACCGAAATTAGTCTTAAAATATAGTAATTCAACAACGACGCTCACACCGATACAAGATTGTCATATTATTGACACGCTCAATTTACCAATGACTTTTACTGACCATTGGATTGGTTCGGGTTTTCCTTTTCGCACAATTTTAAAATTTTCTTTAGATACGATACCTAATAATGTAACCATTACAAATGCGGAATTGATTTTAAGATTTAACCAAAAATTTGCTCTTTCGGATACGCTGGAAATCGGCGTCTGGCAGATGTTAGAGCCGGTGAATCAAACAAATCTAAAAGATGCGAAATTTGCCTCAAGCCATTCAGCTAAAAGAATTTACGCCTTAAATGATGATTCAATTAAAATTGATATGAGAAATTTAGTTCAGCGATTCGTCATAAAACCTGATTCTAATTACGGTGTTCTTATTTCAATTCTACCTGAAGACTTTGAAATTTCTCGACTCCATCTCAATATCGATACCGTCTATCCTCGATTAAAGGTTGGCTATATAAAACCACCACAAGGAAGATTCTGATGTCTAAAAGACAAATTGGTCAGTTAATATATCAAGATATACCTCAAAAAAATCTAACATCCGAAAAAAGGATAAATTACACCTTTGTTTTTCGTATTCTAAAACATTTATGCTTGGTTAGTAGTTTGTATTTAGGGACATTAATTTTTGGAATTGTTTACGCTCAATCATTCTTTTCCATGCGAGGTTTTGGTGAGGAAATTCTATGCGCAGATGCTTATGCAAATAGTTTAGCCAGTATTATCAGTCTTAGCCGAGAAAATCCAGCCTATCCCTTATCACTTAACAAAACTAATTTTTTCGCTACAGTATCAAATAACTTGGTCATCGTAAAAGGCAATATGTGGCAACGGGCAATCTATGAGATTCGACCATCGGCAATTGAGGGCAAAATTCCCTTACCCTATAAATTTCGCATCGGCTTGAAACTTAAAGAGAACTACAATCAAAACTTTGATGTTTACTCCGAATCAATCCCTTTAGCCGGCTATTGGGCACGACGCCATATCATTGGTCAAGGTGGAATTTATCAAGTTGCGATCAACGGTGCAAAAACTTTTCTCAATAACAATTTAAGTTTAGGTATCAATTATTCCCGAATATTCGGACAAGGACTTGAACATTGGATTTTTGAAATTACCGAAGAAAATTATATTACTCGCGAAACAATAATTACCAACTATTCAGCCCGAAGTCTAAGATTCGGACTTTTATCGCAAATTTCGGCCATAACTTTAGGTTTACATTTTGAAGATATTCTACCGGGAAAAATTCAAGAACAAATCAAAAGTTACGCCGCGACCGCAGAAACGAGTTTTATGTTTAACTTACCGTTTAGTTTCGGTTTAGGACTGTCATTCAATCAACTGCAAAATACTGCTTTTTATTTTGATTTTTTCTACAAAAATTGGAAAAAAGCCCAAATCAAAAACAATTATGTTGCGAATTTTCGTAATAGTATGAAATATTCAGTGGCAATAGAACATTGGCTTACAGCAAATCACCCTTTGCGCTTTGGGGTAAGATATAATAAATCTTATCTTTTAGACCATACAACCTATCAAATAAAAGAATATGGCTTAACAATGGGTAGTCGCTTACCCATACCTAAATTTGGTACTTTTGACTACTCATTAGAATTATTTTCCCGCCAAGGCCGAATTCTCAAAGAAACCGTTTCACGGTTAAACTTTAGCCTTGCTTACGAAGAAGTTTGGAAAAAACGAACCCGTCGTTGGGGATATTAAAGTTTTTAGAATAAAAACCAATTCTTTCTTTCTAATTTCTAATATATAATATAGAGTTTTTATAATTTTTACCCAATTCTTACTTCCCATATTCGTTTAATAAACTGGATGGTAGATAATTTAAAGAATTTATACATAAATGATGAAGGCAAGAAAAGACAGATTACCTTTTAACTTTTATCCACTTCAATTTTAATTTTCAAAATCATTGTTAAGACTGAATGAGATAATATCAAGAAAACATCATATTTAGATTAGATTGGAAAATAAACCAGAATAATAGAAAACACATTATACCGCCTTCCGAACTATACCCCTCTTTTTAGACCTTTTACAATACTCGCTTGTGATTCAGTGTGTTAGAGAAAAATTTGCATTAAATTATAGTACCATTTAAAAATAGATTTTGAGGACAGGCAAATATAAGTCAATCTATCATAAAATTAAAAATTCTTTTCAATTAAAACACGGCAGATACTATAAAATATTGAGACTCTAACGCAATTACCGTCTTATTTATTTCCGCACCACAAAGATATTGTAATTATAACGAGTCATAATCTAATCAGTTTTTATCTAATATTGATGATAAGGACTTTCGGGTCTCAAAACAGTAGCGACTATCGCGGTTGAGTAATATCCATTTATTAGGATACTTAAACTCGGCATGAAGATATAATAACACCTACATAAAGACGCAATAACTACATTTTTAGAACTTAGCAGTGTGTGCGGTTAGAATAATAAATAATATCTATTTATTAAGTTACTTAGACTCAGCATAAAGATATAATAACACCTAGATAACATAACTATTTTTTAAAATTTAGCAGTTAGCGCGGTTAGAATAATAAATAATATCTATTTATTAAGTTACTCAGACGCAGCATAAAGATACAATAACTGCTTTTATAGAATTTTGTAATGGTTCGTTGAGTAGTATCTTCCTATTAAAAGGTATTGGGACTCGGTATAAAAATGTAATAACTACATAAAAAGAGATACAATAACTGCTTGTATAGAATTTTGAAATGTTCGGTTGACTAGTACCTACCTATTGAAAGTTAGTAGGACTCAATATAAAGATGTAAAATATATAAAGAGAGATTTTTATTGAACTTTGTAATGTTCGGTTGTGAGTAGTAATCTACCTATTAAGAGTTATTGGGACTCAATATAAAGATGTAATAAATATATAAAGAGAGATTTTTATTGAACTTTGTAATGTTCGGTTGTGAGTAGTAATCTACCTATTAAGAGTCATTGGGACTCAATATAAAAAAGATGTAATAAATACATAAAATATAACAACTACTTTTATAGAATTTCTATCCGATCTTTTGACAATAAAATTGACTGAACAATCTATACTTTTCCAATCATCAAAATATTTATTAAAAAAACGCGGCTAATAATTTGTTAACAGTGGGTCTTTTATTTCATTGTTTCGGCTTTAACAAATTGACGATTCAAAGCAAAATCATCAAGTGGAATTGGACTTTTTCCGGTATAGATTAGTTCGGCTAAAAACATACCTAATGCTGGACCGAACATAAAACCATGGCCACACATTCCAGCTGAGATATAAAATCCTTCAATCGGTGTTCTATCTACAATTGGATTACCATCAGGTGTCATCTCATAACTTCCTGCCCATTGCCTAATTACTTTTATATTTTTTAGACGTGGCACTAATCTCGCCATTCTTCTTGGCATTTCCGTGATAAATTCACTTGATGCCCGAATATCGTCTCCAGGAACATTTGGTACTGGAGTATAACAGCCAATAAAATGACCGGTGCCATAATTCTGAATAAAATAACAGCCATCAACACGATAATCTACTAACATTGGGTCAAACAATCTTTCCCATGCCTCGGTAACCAAACTTTCATGTCTTTCGGCTTCAATAGGAACCTCTAATCCCACCATTTTAGCAATCTCTTTTGCCCAAGGTCCTGCCGCATTTACTATTATCGGTGCAAAATATTCTTCTTCCCTATCAGTTAATATTGAGACAACTTTGTTTTGTTTCGTAAAGATTTTAGTCACCTTTGTATTAGTTAGAACTATTCCTTTCTTTTTCTTTATTCCTTCTAAATAGCCATAAGTTGTTGCAAATGGATTGGCTTGTCCATCAGTCGGACAATATGCTCCACCTAAAAGACCATCGGTATTTAAGCCTTTAACAATTTGAGCACAATCGTCGGCACTTACAAATCTAACCGGTAAACCATATTGTTTTTGAATCTCAATGGCTTTTAGATAAGTTTGCTTCATTTCTTCAGAATGAGCCAGAAAAAGATACCCACCTTGATACCATTCAATATCTTTACCGAGTTCTTCAGATAAAGTTGAGAATATTTTTACACTCTCTTTCATTACTAAAATTGATAAGGGATGAGAATATTGTTGACGAATACCGCCAATGCAGCGACCAGTAGAACCAGAGCAGGGATAATTTTTTTCAACTACTAAAACCTTGAGTTTTTTCTTTGCCAAATAATAACCAGTAGCTGCTCCGATGATTCCTGCACCAATTATGATAACATCAAAAGTCTTTTTCATTTACTTATAATTATATTTCTTGAAGTTTTTGCGGATATTTCGCTAAAATTTCAATACGCACTGGTTTTAAAGGTGGTCGTGAAGTAGGAAACTTAATTTTTTCCATTGGTTGTCCTGTCACCCGACTTAAAATCCGAGCAATCAACAAAAGACAACTTCTACCCTGACAATGTCCCATTCCGCATCTTAAAATTCTTTTGATTTCATCTACACTCGTATATCCTTGTTTAATTACCGTAACGATTTCCTTTTCCGTAACTTCTTCACAACGGCAGATTACTGTTGGTTTCGCCATATATTTTATTCTATATTTAAAATCATTTTACTTAAATTTAGGCCCAGATTAAATAGATTCCTTCGCGATTTTGGTAAAAAATAAACTTTAACCTCTTTGACCTTTGCTTTTTCTTTGGCAAAATCAATTGCATTTAATAATCCACCTAATGTATCTACTAACTTACACTGCTGTGCTTGATTTCCGGTCCAAACTCTACCTTGGCCAACCGAATCAACAAATTCCACAGTCAAGTTTCTGTGAGATGCAACCTTGTTGATAAATTGGGTATAGAAATCCTTTATCTGTCTTTGGAGAATCTTTTTTTCTTGTTCATTAAATTTACGGTCAGGCGAAAACATATCCGCATGTTCTCCACGTTTGATGGTTTCAGTTTTAATGCCTAATTTTGCATACAAGGCCTGAGTAACAAATTTTAAGGAAAATACGCCGATCGAACCCGTAATCGTTGCCGGTAAAGCAAATACCTTATCTCCGACCATTGAAATATAATAACCACCAGATGCGGCAACTGGTCCCATAGAAATTACGACTGGTTTTTTCTTTTTGGTAAGTAATAATTCACGCCAAATTAAATCAGAAGCAAATCCGTCTCCGCCTGGAGAATCAACTCGCAAAACAATTGCTTTAACATTATTATTCTTTCGAGCATCACGCAATGCCTTTATGATGGTATTGGCACCACAGGTCACATTGCCCATTAAGGGGTCGGTTCTACTTTCACCGCTTGTAATATCGCCAACAGCATATATCACAGCTATCGCCGGTAGTTCTTGCCAATCATAGAAATATTCTTTTTCTTTGTAATATTTGGTGGAAGAAATTTTTCTAAACTTCTTAAATTTGGTTTTTAATAAACTATCAAGTTCATCTTCATAACAATAGTAATCAATCAATCGGTGCTCCTTGGCTTCTGAAGATGAAAAGAACCCGTAGTTTATCTTATCTTCGACTTCTTGTGCGGACAATTTTCTTTCTTTAACAATCGTTTGGATAATATTTTGATAGTAATCATCCAATACTGAATTTATCACCTCGCGGGTCGCTTTTAATAAAGTGTCTTCGGTAAATGTTTCGGGCGCACTTTTATATTTTCCGATGCGTTCATAATCGACTTCGACTCCAATTTTATCCAAAGTTCCTTTAAGTAACATCGGTCGCGAAATTATTCCGGGAATTACAACTTCACCTAAAGGATGAACAATAATTTCATCGGCACCACATGCCAGATAATATTCTTTCAAACCCAAACTGGGTGCGTAAACAATGATTTTCTTTTTAGTCCTTCGAAAATCATCCAGGGCAAATTTTATCTCTTGGGCTAAAGCCAAACTCATATTAGTCCCATCCAATTTAAGCAGAATCCCGATGATATTTTTATCATCTTTTGCCTTTTTTATTGTATTAAGAATTTCATAAGTTGTATGATTGACCGACCCGCCTAATAAACTAAATCCGGGTTTCTGGTCAGCAATCGTCCCAGTCAACTTTATCTCCAAAAATTGTCTTGGTGAAGGCATAAGTTGTCTGCGGTTTTGACGATTCAATCGTACATATCCCGACCAATTCGGTAACCATTTTTGGGCTGGCGAACCGAGGATTGAACCAAAACCTATTTTCCCTAAACTAATGCCTGCTTGAATTGAAAAAGCACGGTCCGTACTTATCTTGCCTTTGATTTCAATTCCATTAAATGGCTCGGCTTCAATTCCCAATATCGGTTTATCCCAGTTACCACTATTAACATCGCATGTTATTGTGTAACGATTGGAAAATGGTCTAAGACCAAGACCCAAAGTATATTGATTGGGGACTGTTTGGCCAATACTTTGAACCACCGCGGCTAAGGATATAAACTTATGCGGCCTAATTATTATTCCTGCATCCCAAAAATTGGCGTCTTTTATTTTTCGGTAAGTCAAACCTCCAAAAATTCTTTCAGAAAATTTATTTCCTGAACTTATTCGGAAATCTTTATTATCAATGTATGAGATACCGAAAGGACCCGTCTGTAAAATGAAACTTTGATTATCCCAAAAGTTTTCATTGGTAAAATTATACAGGTAATAAAAATTGAAATCTCGAATAACACCCAATCCTGCGGGATTAGCCAAAATTGCTAAGGCATCATCCGTTGAGGCAACGGATAACGGTGAAACATTTATAAAAAATAAAATGCATACCAAAACTGACATCGTTACTCCTTTCGCACTATTGTAGTCTAAAAAATCTTACTTTATTATAAAACTTCTTAGGAACTGCAATAGTAACAATAAGACATCGGTCGAGTGCTTTCGCATCAATAACCTTTACTACCCGACCTTGACAAACCTCCCAACTTTTTCTATCTAATGCTATAACAACTTGGCCTTTTAGCGGACGGGGTAAAAATTCATAAGGCAAAGAAATTGCGGCTTCGGTTTGATTATAGTTTTTATGGACAACAAAGATTGCTAATCCAGGACAATGAGCAATACATAGGCCACAACCATTACAAATATCAAAATTAACTTTAGGAATTTCAATAATACTTCCTTCAATACTGATTGCCTTTTTCGGACAGGCATCAACACAGGGATTACAGGGAATCTTCTCAACACATTCAACGATTACCACCGGTCCTCTATCAAACCGTTCTTTACTGGGTAGCAGTTTAGCCTTCTTTAAATCTGATTCTGTCAACACTCCGGTTTTTTGATATGACTGTTTTGCCATGTTAGCAATAAACTTTTAAATCATATATCATATATTAAAAATAGACAATTCGAAAATCTTTTTGATTACATTAATTATTTATATAGTGTTTTATTATTTAAGTCTTATAATTTCAAGACATCGCGATAGCCCGGTATATCCATAAAGCCATGTCCAGAGACATTAAAGGCAATTACTTTCTTTTCTCCCCGCTTTTTGGCTTCTATAGCCTGGTCAATAGCACAACATACAGAGTAGGCTGATTCCGGTGCGGGCAGATAACCTTCAGTTTCAATAAACATTCGTGCTCGTTGAAAAACATATTTCTCGTCTGATGGATAAGCAACCGTATCTATTAGCCCTTTATGTCGCAAATAACTTATTATTGGTGAACACCCGTGGTATCTTAAACCATCGCCTTTTATTGGTTTCATTTTTATTTTGTGACCTAAGGTATACATTTTCAAAAGTGGCGTCAATTCGCCATAATCTGCAAAATCGTACTTATATTCGCCTTGTAAATTAGGTGCGGATTGACTCTGGCCGGCGATAAATTTAATCTTTTTTCTCTTTGTGAGAACCTCACCGACAAATGGCAAGACAAAACCACCGAAATTAGACCCACCACCCAAACAACTAATCATAATATCAGGATAATCATCAAAAATCTCAAATTGTTTTTGGGTTTCTAAGCCAATGACCGTTTGGTGCAAAAGAACATGATTCAATACTGAGCCTAAACAATAAATCGCATCCGGGTCATTTTGGGCATCTTCCACACCCTCAGTAATAGCAATTCCTAAAGAACCTGGGTGATTTTTATTTTTTCGATACAAAGAACGACCGAATTTTGTCTTTGGGCTGGGTGAAGCATACACTTCAGCACCTAATAACTGCATAAAATTCTTACGGTCTATTTTCCAGTCATGCACTGCTCTTACCCAATAGACTGTGCATTTTAAGCCATTAAGCGCAGCCGCATATGCTAAAGCGGTTCCCCATTGACCAGCACCAGTTTCCGTCGTAACTCTTTTATAACCTTCTTTCTTCGCATAATAACATTGAGCCAGAGCGGTATTAACTTTATGACTGCCAGTAGGAGAAAAAAATTCACCTTTATAGTACAACCTTGCCGGGGTATCTAATTTCTTTTCCAAATTATACGCTCTAAACAAAGGTCGCGGTCGAGCAGCTTGGAGATATAATTGTTGCAACTCTTCAGGAATATCAATCCATCGTTCGGTTGACATTTCTTGTTTCAAACATTCGGCTAAAAGTATTTTAGGTAAATTCGCTAATCTGGATTCACCTTTCGGTGGGTCTTTAGGTGGAGGAAAATCCGGTCCAATATCTGCAAGAATATTATACCATTGTTTAGGAACCTCATTAAAATTCAGATTTACTGCTCGTATCTTTTTCATTATGCCTCCATAATAAAAATCCCAATAATTACGAATATATTAACACAGTAGATAAATAATAAGAAAAAAGATTTAAGTGTCAAGTAAAAGAAGTTGAAATCTCTGACGTGCCCGGTACATCATGACCCCAATGTTAGTTTG
>FMJZ01011082.1_pt1 | contig 11744 bp, 9 predicted proteins | sample 1987881 | NCBI WGS metagenome assembly FMJZ01 (sample SAMEA4378227, study PRJEB15110) | soil metagenome | biome: soil; feature: Field; material: Soil | place: India | collected 2015-03-11 | depth 0 m | reverse complement strand
GGACAATTCTTTACCTATGAAGAGAGTCTTTCAGTTGTTTATAAAAATTCTCAAGTGCCAATTTATGGTCTTTGGGATTTTTATATAGGTAAGGGTATAGTTGGAGGTATGCTTACTAGTGGCTATCAACAAGGAAAGTCTGCAGCTGAGTTAGCTATGCGGATATTAAAGGGAGAAGATATCAAAAATATCCAAGTAGTTAAAAAAAGCCCTAATATCTTTATGTTTGACTTCAATGAGTTGAAAAGATTTAATATATCTCTCTCCAATCTACCTCATGAGAGTATAATTATAAATCAGCCTGATACTTTTTTTAGCAGGTATAAAAAATTCATTATTACTACATCAGGGATAATTATAGTTTTATCGGTAATTATATTTAGTCTGACAATAAATATCATATCCAGAAAAAAGGCGATGAAACTATTAAGAGAATCGGAAGAAAAATATAGAGACCTCTATGATAATGCTCCTGATATGTATCACTCTGTGAATAAAGACAGTATAATTATCGATTGCAACGAGACCGAAGCACGGATGTTAGGATATAAGAAAGAAGAAATAATCGGTAGACCAATCACAGATTTCTTTACAGAGAGGTCTAAAAGAGACCATGAAAAAGATTTTCCAATACTTATAGCTAACGGCGGTGCAACATCTCTTGAGAGAGAATTTATAAGGAGAGATGGCACTATACTTCTAGCAAGTCTAAATGTTTTTGTAGAAAAAGACTCAAAAGGCGAACTCATTAAGACTCGAACAATAGCGAGGGATATAACAAAGCAAAAACAGATTGAGGAGGAGCTGAAACGTTCAAGAGAGGAACTCAGAAATCTATCTATTTATTTACAGACAGCAAGAGAAGAAGAAAGGCAACGTATTGCAAGAGAAATACACGATGAATTAGGACATGCCCTGACGACATTAAAGCTTGACCTATCATGGCTTAAAAGGAAGCTTCCAACAGAAAATAGTTATTTAATATCGAAAATAGATAGCATGCTCCAAAATGTAGACTATACTGTTGAGACAGTTCAAAAGATCTCTTCAGAATTGAGACCTGGTGTATTAGATTATCTAAGCCTTGCTGATGCAATTGAATGGCAGCTGAAAGATTTACAGAGGAGAAGCGATATTGAATGTGATTTAAAGATAGAATCTGACTTTGAGACTATTTCTCTTGAACAGGAACGCTCTACTACAATATTCAGGATTTTCCAGGAGGCTATTACTAATATTCTAAGACATTCAAAAGCTTCAAAAATAAGCGTTAACATGAAGATTGATGGAAAAACCTTAATCCTCATTGTAAAAGACAATGGTAGAGGTATAAGTGAAGAACAAATATACGACCCAATGTCCTTTGGGATACTCGGTATGCGTGAACGGGCCTGCTTTCTCGGTGGTGATATCAAGATTTTAGGAATTCGGCAAGGGGGAACAACAATTGAGTTAAAAATTCCTCTTAAAGACACGGAGATAAAGAAAATTGATTAGAGTAATTATAGCGGATGACCATAAGATGTTCCGTGAAGGGTTAAAACTGATATTATCAGAAGCCCCTGACATTGTTGTTGCAGATGAAGCTGCCAGCGGGCATGAGGCTCTCGAGAAAATATATAAGAACGAATATGATATTCTTATTTTGGACATCTCAATGCCAGGATTAAGTGGACTCGATGTGCTTAAAGAATTGAAAACAAATAGAGCGAAGCCTTCAATCCTTATATTGAGCATGTATCCTGAAGAACAATATGCCTTAAGAGCTATAAGATATGGAGCTTCAGGTTATATTACAAAATCGAGCGCTCCAGATGAGTTAATCCAGGCAATAAGAAAGATATCAAAGGGAGGTACATATATAAGTTCTGAAATAGCAGAAAGGCTTTTATTCAGCATAAAGGACAATTCTGAAAAACTTCTGCACGAAAAACTTTCAGATAGAGAATTTCAAATACTCCGTCTATTAGCAACGGGTAAAACTGTCTCACAGATAGCCGATGAGTTATGTCTGAGCGTTAAAACCATAAGTACATACCGAACCCGCATACTCGAGAAAATGAATATGAAAACTACGGCAGAACTAATCCATTATGCTATAAAACACAATCTCATAACTTAACTTTATTTACTCTATATATATAGTTCCCTCCGATAAACTTAGAACATGTTAATGCAAAACCATAACCAATAAAGCGTTTTAACGAGAATGCCCTTAGCGATATGTCATCCATCTATAAGCTAAAGATGACAAAAATATTTTGAGTAAATTGTTTAATACAGACTGCTTTTAAATTTATTTATGTCATAAAAGGTTACCCTCCCTGTAAGACTTTTACTACAAAAATCAATCTCTTATCCTATAAAAAAATCAGAGCAAAACGGATACAAGCCTCTAAATTTCTTATGCTTTAATAATAAAAAACATAAATTAAGGAGGATGGCATGAAGAGGTTTTTATGTTTAGTTATTTCACTATTCTTGGTAATAGCTGTCTCAACATCTGCCTTTGCACAGGAAAAGAAAGTTTACAGGTGGAAGATGGCTACAACATGGGCAAAAGGGATCCCCTGGCAAAAGACTGCTGAGTATTATGCGAAGACTGTTGAGATCGTATCAGGCGGTCAGATTAAGATTACCGTTTTCCCTGATGGTGCAATTGTCCCTGCCTTTGAGGTTTTTGATGCGGTAAGAAAAGGTGTTGTAGAGATGGGTCACGACTGGCCTGGCTACTGGAAGGGCAAAAATGAGGCATTTGTCGCATTTGGCTCAGTCCCCTTCGGCATGAATAATGTGGAATACTCCATCTGGCTTTTTGCAGATGACGGTTGGAAGCTCGCAAGAGAATTATACGCTAAATACGACCTCGTCCCCTTCCCTGCTGGGAACTCTGGTCAAGAGATGGGTTTCTTCACAAAAACGGCTATTAAAGACATGAGAGAGCTAAAAGGCAAGAAAGTAAGAACAGTCGGTTGGCTTGCTGATATCCTTGCAAAGACTGGCGTATCTGTCAGCCCACTGCCAGGCGGTGAGATTTACCTTGCCCTCGAAAGAGGAGTTATCGATGCAGCAGAGTTCAGCACCCCCTATATCACTTTCCCTCTCGGTTTTCAAGATATCGCAAAGAATGTAATCATGCCAGGTTGGCACCAGCCGGCGGTACAGCTTATGACAATAGTTAATAAAAAGGCTTATGATAGCCTTCCTGAAAATCTAAAAAAAGCCTTTGAGATCGCCGCATATGCAACACAGATGTGGGATATGGCTAATTCAGAAAGAGAGAATGCAAGAACGATCGAGAAATTTAAAGCTAAAGGCGTAAAGTTCCACAAGGCATCTGCTGAGTCTCTTAATGAGATGAGAAAGGTTACAAAGGAATATCTTGATGAATTAAAGGCAAAGAATCCTGATTTGAAAAAAGTTCTCGACTCTCAGGAATCTTTTATAAAAGATTTGTCAGACTGGAAAGATTTAAGATCAGGTGTCTCAGCCTGGCCCTATGAAGATTATATAAAAGGCAAACACACTGAATAGTTTATCCTTTTGAACAGATAATTTGAGTCTGGAGGGCTATAAGCCCTTCGGACTTAATTTTTAGGAGGGAACTTTGAAAGGTATAACTGATGTTCTTGATTCAATAAATGAGTATGCTGGAAGGATAGCGAGTGTAATAATTTATGCATTGCTTTTGGTTGTTATCTATGAGGTCATAAGCAGGAAAGTCTTTAATGCACCAACTGTGTGGGGTTTTGACCTTAGCATTATGCTCTATTCAGCCATGTTTCTCCTTGGAGGTGGTTATACCCTGAAATATAATGGTCATGTGGCTATAGATGTGTTAACATCAAGGCTAACAAAGAAGAGGCAAGCTTTGATCAGTATCATCACCTATATTGTTTTTTTCTTTCCTTTCATGAGTATTTTAATATATGTGACAGGAGCATTTGCCCTTCAGTCATGGGCTGACCTTGAAAGAAGCCAATCTCCCTGGAATCACCCCCTTTATCACTTCAAGACCCTTATGCCTATCGGATTCTTTCTGCTCATGATTCAAGGACTTTCGGAATTCCTAAAGACAATAATCAGTTTACAAAAGGGGGAAAAATAAGATGACTCCTGAAACTCTATCGATATTAATGTTCGTAGGTCTTTTAGCTGCCATAATCTGGGGTCACCCACTTGCCTTTACATTGGGCGGTTTAGCTGTAATATTCGGATTGCTCGGATGGGGTCCTGGTTCACTCTTTATGATTGCAAACAAAACCTATGGCCTTATGACTAACTATGTCCTTGTTGCGATTCCTCTTTTTATTTTGATGGCTCAATTGCTCAATAAGACAGGTATTGCAGAGGAAATGTATGAGAGCATGTATGTAGTGCTTGGCAAAATCAAGGGTGGACTTGCAATCTCTACTATCGTTGTAGCGACCGTTTTTGCTGCGACTACAGGAATAGTAGGGGCATCAGTCGTTGCAATGGGTTTGCTTGCTGGTCCTTCTATGTTGCAGAAGGGATACAGAAAGGAGCTTGTTGCAGGTGTTATAACTTCAGGCGGCACTCTTGGCATACTTATTCCGCCTTCTATAATGCTTGTTGTATATGCTGGTATTATCGGCGAGTCTGTAGGTAAGCTTTTCCTAGGGGCGATAATGCCAGGGCTTCTTCTGTCTGCATTATATATTATCTATACAACGATACTTTGTAAGATGAAGCCCGAATATGGGCCACCTATCCCAGCGGAGGAGATGACCTATTCAGCTGCTCAGAAGATTGCCATGGTTGTAAAATCTATGATCCCCCCTATGCTTCTAATATTTGCTGTGTTAGGAACCATAGGCTTTGGAATCGCCACTCCAACTGAAGCAGCAGGCATGGGCTGTGCAGGTGCATTTGCTCTTGCACTATTACGCAAGAGGATTAATTTTAAGGCTTTATATGACGCAGGTCTTGCGACCTTGAGGGTGACTTGCATGGTAATGGTGCTTTTTATTGGTGCAAATGCCTTTACTTCCGTCTTTATGGGGTTAGGAGGAGGAGATGTCTTTACAGATTTTATTCTCGGAATAAGCGAAAACAAATGGGTAGTCTTAATTATTATGAACATTATCTTGATTATACTGGGAATGTTTGTTGACTGGCTTGGCATCTTACTTCTGTGCGTGCCAATATTCACCCCTATCGCTGTTGACCAGTTCGGATTTGACCCTATATGGCTTGCAATTTTATTCAGCGTGAACCTCCAAATCTCATTTCTTTCGCCACCTTTTGGATATGCACTGTTTTATCTCAAAGGAATTAACCTCCCAGGAATTAAAACGGAAAATATATATAGAGGCATCATCCCCTTTATTACCTTGCAGTTAATTGCAGTTGCCCTTTGCATTGTCTTCCCAAAAATAATCACATGGCTTCCTTCAGCCATTCTGGATTAAGGAGATATTATGTTGAAAGATAGTGTGATTAAAAAATTTAAAGAAATAGTAGGTGATATAAATTGCTGGGATAAACCCGAAGACTTAATCTCATACAGCTATGATGCAGCTGTGGAGGAACCACGAATCCCTGATATTGTGGTAAGACCTACTGACTATGAACAGATTGGGAGGATTATAAAAATATGCTCAGACGAGGCTATACCTCTTATAACAAGGGGGGCTGGCACTAATCTTAGTGGCGGGACTATCCCAGTTAGAGGCGGATGCGTTCTGCTCACAACTGCGTTGAATAAAATCCTTGAGATAAATAGTGAAGACCTCTATGCCATAGCTCAAGCAGGAGTAATAACATTCAATCTTGCACAGGAGGCTGAAAAAGTAGGGCTCTTTTATCCTCCTGACCCAGGAAGCATTAGATATTCAACCCTAGGAGGCAATGTAGCTGAGAATGCAGGGGGACTTAGAGGGCTGAAATATGGTGTAACAAAAGACTACCTCATGGGTGTGAAATTCTTTGATATGGAAGGAAACCTTGTAATAGGCGGCGGCAAGACAGTTAAACTCGCTACAGGTTTTAACATTCCAGGTCTTATGGTTTCCTCTGAGGGACTTCTTGGGGTTATGTTTGAGTTTATCTTTAAGCTGATTCCCAAGCCACAGGCCTCTAAGTCAATGCTCGTAATTTATAAGGATATTATAAAGGCATCTGAGACTGTTTCAAGAATTATCGCATCTAAAATCCTGCCTGCTACATTGGAACTTCTCGATGGTTTTACCATTAAGTCTGTTGAAGATGCTACAAAAATTGGACTCCCAACGGATGCTGATGCCCTGCTTTTGATCGAAGTAGATGGTCATCCAGCCTTGGTTGAAGAGGATTATCAGAGAATACTTGAAATATGTAAAGGTCTCGGTGGGATGGTCAAAGTAGCAGAATCAGCACAGGAAAAAGATAAGATATGGGAGGCAAGAAGAAAGGCCCTTAGCTGTCTTGCTCGAATGAAGCCGACGGTCATCCTCGAAGATGCAACAGTCCCGAGAAGCAAGCTCGCTGATATGATGAAGGCAATCAAGGGCATTTCATCTAAATATAATCTAACCATTGGAACATTCGGTCACGCAGGAGACGGAAATCTCCATCCGACAATCCTTACAGATAGACGCAATAAAGATGAAATGGAAAGGGTAGAGAAGGCAATAGATGAAATATTCGATACAGCTCTTAAGCTCGACGGCACTTTAAGCGGTGAGCATGGCATAGGGATTTCAAAGGCAAAGTATCTTGAGAAAGAAGTCGGCAAAGGGACGATCCTTTTTATGAAAAAACTGAAAAAAGGGCTTGACCCAAAGAATCTCTTGAATCCTTATAAGATGAGCATCTAAATGAAGAATCTTGTAAAAGAATTAAAGGAACTCGAAGAACTTATAATACGATGTATGAAGTGCGGTGCATGCCAATCAGTCTGTCCACTTTATCTAAAAGACCTCGCAGAGCAGTCAGTAACCAGAAGCAAACTTGCCCTGATTGAATCTATCTATGAAGGAAGGCTCGATGATGCAGGCAAGATATTCAAGTACATTGATTACTGCATCCTTTGCGGCAGATGTAAGGCTAATTGTCCAAGCGGTGTGAAGGTAGATGAGATTTTCCTGAGAGCCAAAGCAGTGCTCAGAAAAATTCAAAAGATGAAGGGCTGGCAGAAGGCTGTTTTGAGCTTCGCTATGGAAAGACCTGAACTGCTAGCCACGATTGCACCTTTGATGCACATAGGACTGAAATTTTCTGCAAAGAAAGTTAAAAATGATATTTTCAAGCCTATCTTTAAGGAGTTCTCAGATAGAAGGATAGTCTCATTAAAAAAAGACCCGTTCACAAAAAAATTTGGTGGCCTTCTAAGGGCTAAGGATGAGAGGATGAAAGTTATCTTCTACCCAGGATGTGCTGTCAACTATATCTTTCCTGCTATCGGAGAGGCTATTGTCGGCACATTAAATTATTGCGGAGTCTCAGTCCATATTCCTATGATAAATAAATGCTGCGGCGTTCCTGCTGCTTCTATGGGGGATATTGAGCTTTATAAAAGGATGGTCAATGAAAACCTCGACTATTTTGAATCAGAAAAGATTGATTATGTTGTAACATGCTGTCCCACTTGTGAATATGGACTCAAGGATTTGGGTTTAAGGATTACAGGTAGGAGAAGTGAAATAAAGATTATAGATATCCTTGTATTCCTTGAGGAGATATCAGGGCTTGATATCTCTATTGAATTAAATGAACGGATGAGCCTCCATCTGCCTTGCCATTACGATACTTCTAAGGCAGGACTACCTGCTGATTTTCTAAAAAAACACATTAAAAGTGACTTTATCACCCTTGATAATCAAGACTGCTGCGGATTTGGTGGTACATTTAATTTAAAGTTTTATAAAGATTCAAAGAAGATTTCCCTCTCAAAGGCTGAGGAGATAAAGGCAAAGGAGATAAAACATCTGTTTACACCATGCCCTGGCTGTATCATGCAGTTGACAGATGCACTTGCAACTATTAATTCTGATACGGAAGTCTCACATCCTGTAAAGAGAATTTACGAAGATATAATAAAGAGGCAAAAATGAGAGAAGATTCGTTATTCGATTTATTCAAGGCAAAAGCTACAGCAATAAATGCTGAGGTCTATAGATTTAAGACTAAAAATGAGGCATTAAATTTTATCACCGATTTTATTCGTAATGAAGGCATCACGGAGAAGCCAAAGTTTTATGCCCTCTGGGCAGACTGCCCTTTTTTAAAGGATTTAGATAAGGTAAAATTATCTATGGAAATCCAGGGGCTCAAATTCGAGGTAACCAAATCCCTCGCTGCCGATGCAAAGATTGGCATCTCTCAGATGGACTGGGCTATTGCCAATACGGGCACATTAGTTTCGGATTCTTCTCAGATAGAGCAAAGGCTTGTCTCTACACTTTCAGAAATCCATATTGCAATTATCCCGACAACAAAGCTATTGCCCGATTTAGCTTCTCTACTATCCCGAATACAACCAGAGAGGGTAAGCTTTATATCACTAATAACAGGACCAAGCAGGACTGCCGATATAGAGAGGGTATTAACAATAGGCGTTCACGGTCCTGAGAGATTGATAATAGTTTTTGTAGATGAAGATTGAGGAAATATTATGAAAACTAAAGAATTTAAACAGTCAATAGATACAGCTCTAAAGAATGTTAACATTGCAGGGGCTCTGGGAAAGTTTTCTGAGGCTTATGTAATTGCAAGGGCTAAGGCATTTGAGGGCATCGATTTTGAGGAACTAAGAGCAAGGATAGCGGAGATAAAGAGTTATGCTGCTGAGCATCTTAATGAACTCGCAGAGGAGTTCAAAAGAAATGCAGAGGCAAAGGGTGCAAAGGTTTTCAGAACAGATGACCCCGAAAAGGTAAGAGAATATATTCTTAAGCTTGCACAAGAAAAGGGTGTAAAGAAGATTGTCAAATCAAAGTCTATGGCCTCTGAGGAGATACATCTTAATCCATTTTTAGAACAAGCCGGCATTGAGGTGAAGGAAACAGACCTTGGTGAGTGGATAATCCAGCTTGCTGGGCAGAAGCCATCACATATGGTCTTGCCTGCTATCCACCTGAAAAAAGAAGAGGTTGCAGAAATTTTCAGCAAAGAGGTTAATGAGAGATTAAGCAGCGATATTCCACGACTTGTTAAAGTAGCAAGGAATGAACTGAGAAGCAAGTTCCTTGAGGCAGATATGGGTATCTCTGGCGCAAATATAGCTGTAGCAGAGACAGGCAGTATCGTTATAGTCGAAAATGAAGGAAATGCAAGGCTTGTCACAACCCTTCCTAAAATCCATATAGCCTTAATAGGACTCGAAAAGCTTGTTCCCCATTTTACCAATATTACGCCAATATTAACAGCCTTACCTAAGAGCGCCACAGGGCAAGTGTTTACAAGTTATGTATCTATTATCACAGGTCAGACTCCCAATTTTGACGGTTCTCAGAAAGAACTCCACATTATTCTTATGGATAACAAAAGAACAGCAATGGCTAATGATCCTATTTTCAAAGAAGCTTTGCAATGTATCCGCTGTGCTTCGTGCCTTAATGTTTGTCCTGTTTTTAGACTTGTCGGCGGGCATGTCTTTGGGTATGTCTATACTGGCGGTATCGGAACTATATTGACTGCATGGTTCGATGAACTGAAAAAATCAGAAGAGATTCAAGGATTATGTATTCAATGCGGCAGATGTAAAGAAATATGTCCTGCAAAGATAGATATACCTGAATTGATTGTAGAAATAAGGCGAAGGCTTAATAAAGAAAAAAGACAGCCCTTTACCCAGAAGACCATCTTTTCTATTGTAAACAATCGTCGGCTTTTTCATTCTCTTTTAAGGAAGGCTTCGAGCCTTCAGAAACCCTTTTCAAAAGAAGGCTTCATAAGGCATCTACCTTTGTTTCTTAATGAACTGGTAGACTTCAGAAGCCTGCCAGCTATTGCTGATGTTCCATTCAGAGATAGATTTAAAGATATAAGACAACCTGAGATGATAAAAAAAGCCGCCTTTTATGCAGGCTGTCTTGTAGATTTTGCATATCCTGAGATGGGAGAGGCGGTAGTAAAGATTCTCAATAAGGCAGGCATAGGAATTATATTCCCTGATGAACAGACATGCTGCGGCGCACCTGCCCGTTACAGCGGTACTTTTGATGTAGCTGCCAATAACGCTATTGATAATATCAAAGCATTGCTTAAAGAAGATGTAGATTATATAGTATCAGCCTGCCCTACCTGCACAGCAGCACTTAAGCATGAATTTATTTCTACATTGAAAAGTCAAGGCAGAACAGATTTGCTCCTTGATGCAGAGAGATTATCAGAGAAGACCTATGATTTATCATCCCTATTGAAAAAGCTGATAAATGAGGGCACCCTTAATCTTACAAAGAGTCCTGAACTTCAAAGGGTAACCTATCACGATTCCTGTCATCTAAAGAGAACTCTGCATGTATTCAGGGAGCCGAGAGAGCTTCTTCAAAAGTCGGGCTGTGAGATAGTCGAGATGTTCGAATCCGATGTCTGCTGTGGAATGGGAGGTTCCTATTCTCTTAAATTCCCAGAGGTATCAAAACCTATCTTGCTAAGAAAGCTTAAAAACATAAAAGACACAGGGGTTGATACAGTTGTAATGGACTGCCCAGGGTGTGTTATGCAGATAAAGGGTGGATTTGACAAAGAAGGTTCGAAAATTAAGGTAAAACATATAGCAGAGATTCTTGTGAAAGGGTGTTAAAAAATTTTTTCGGAGAAAAAAATGAAAAATTTCAAATTGGGTAACATCTATCATGGTCGTCTTAATAAGGGTGATGAACTCATTTCGAGTTTAACGAGTCAGATAAAAGAAAATAATATCAATTCAGGCTTTATATATGGCATAGGCGCAGTATCCTCAGCAAAGCTCGGCTATTTCAACACTAATACAAAAAAATACGAGGATAAGCTTTTTGATGAAAACATGGAGATCGTTTCATTAAGCGGTAATATTTCTATTAAAGATGGTAATATATTCCCACACATTCATGCAATATTTTCTAAAAGGGATTTCTCAGTCGTTGGCGGACATCTTTTTTCACCCACAATAGTTTATGCCTTTGAATTTATGATTTATGAATATTTTGGTGAGCCCTTCGTGAGGAATTTTGACGAAGATACAGGTCTTTACCTCTTAAAATAGTAAAAATGTGGAATCAGCTACCAGAAAGGAGTTTAGGATTTCTCAAAACATATCTAAAAGATTAGGAGAGTCGTCTTGCCTGTCTTATCATGTTATGTCACCTTTTAGATTGGGAAAAACCACCGATTCACCGATTCTTTATCTTTCTTTCTATAGACAACGTTAGCTATAGATGGCTCTGTTACTGTTGTATGATCCTATTCCAAAAAAGGCTCTCTGTCCTATTTCCCCTTTTCTTTTTTTCCTTTTGTAGACCTATACAGGAGAAACTGATACAATTTTGTTTTAACCTCCATGTAGAAGGAACTGGAACGAACAAGACAAAAATATTGAAGAGGTTTTAGATTGACATTACCTAAGGGGTGGAGAGAGAATTTAAACAGGAAACCAAGAATAGCTTCAGAATGGAGCAGATGGCTTGCGAGCACAGAGAAGACAATTCAATATTCTTTAAGATAGGAGCAATATAATACAAATCTTTTAGAAAAAACCGTTCAAATTGCCTTGAAATAGTTTTACAAAATTTTCTTACCAGAGTTGGGCTCATTAGTGCTAT
>FMJZ01001517.1_pt1 | contig 11752 bp, 7 predicted proteins | sample 1987881 | NCBI WGS metagenome assembly FMJZ01 (sample SAMEA4378227, study PRJEB15110) | soil metagenome | biome: soil; feature: Field; material: Soil | place: India | collected 2015-03-11 | depth 0 m | reverse complement strand
GCTCAAATCGTGGCACGTTCACTGGGAATTGTGCTGATTGTCCACTGGCTCTATGTGGTGCTGACGGTGATTCCGTCGGTATTCCGCCCTGCGCAGATTCTGGTTCAGGAGAGCGATGTGCATTATCTTTTCACGACGCCGCTCAAGCCGATTACGCTCTTTCGCGGAATTATCTTGATACGAGGCTTGCTGGGCGCGCTCTTCTTTATGGTACTGTTGGTGCTTTACCTCCTAATGTTTGGCGGAGCGAACCTAAGGATGATGGCGATGACCCAACAGCCAGCGGCGAGCTCATGGGCGATGCTGGTGTACCCGTTGTTGTATTTGCTGGTGTTCACGGCGGCGTTGTTGGGCAGTGTAGCGATCGAGGCGATGGAAGTCGCAGGGCGCAGTCGGCGCAAGGTGTGGGCGTGGGGGCTGATGGGCTGGGCAGTTGCGAGCGTGTTGTTGGTGGGTGGGTGGATGTGGTATGCCTCGGCACAGGGTGGCGGCAGGACATTCATCGAGTTGCTGGGGCAGGCGGTGGACTGGACACCCGCCTATGTGTGGTTGCTGCCTGTGCGTGCGTTGGCGGACGCTGCGCTGGTACTGTATAACGGTTTCACACCTGCGATGGGCTTCGGGTTCGCGTTCTGGCTCTTCGGCGCGTGGCTGGGGAACGCTACCCTGAAGCGCTACCAGGACCGCCTGTACGAAGTGGGCGCGTCGCTGGCGCGTAAAGGTGCACAGGCGAAAGCCGTGCAGCGCGACCCTTACCGCGTGTTTTTGGAGCGCAAAGCCGAAAGCGCGGCAAACAAGCCCGTGCACACCCTGCGCTGGCTGCAACACTGGACACCACGCGGTGTACTCGCCCTGCTGTGGCGCGACTTGCTGATTACTTGGCGCGCCAGTGGCTGGGGCAACCTGATTGTGATTGCGATTCTCGCCGTACTGCCCGTTGCGCTGATGCTAATCACCCAGCTCAGCGTAAACCCTGAACGCGACCTGCGCAACGCGTTGCGAGTCGCGTATGTGGGGGCGCAGTCGCTGTCGGTCTTCTTTATCGCCTTCGGCGCGTACTACGGGATGACTGACATGCTACGCCGCGTGGAGTGGCAAAAGCCGTTGCCTTTCTCACCGCGCAGTGTGGTGATTGTGGAGGCGTTGCCGACGGTCGTGCTGTTCTCGCTCTCGCAGCTGTTCACGGTGGTCGTTGCCAGCGCGCTGTTCCCGCAGGATGGGCTGTTCTGGCTGGGGGGCAGTTTGGTGGCGGTCTCGTGGGCGATTGTACTGCAGATGGCGATGCTCTGGATTGCGCTGGTTAACCCCGATCCCACCGACTACACCCAACGCCTGTTGACGGGCGTGTTGATGGTTCCTGCGCTTTTTTTCAGCGGCGCGCTGGGGCTGGGCGTGTGGGTTTTGGGCGTGGTGTTCCAGTGGAACCTGATGCTCTCGGCGGGCTTGGCGTTCGCGGCGAACCTGTTTGTGGGTATGGTACTGACTGCTATCAACAGCACACTGTACGAGAAGTTCAGCCCTGTAGATTAAGCTTGAGATGGTGTAAGTTCACGGATACAATCTACTCCACGGATACAATCTACTCCTACGACAAAAGGCGCGGAGGCGAACCTCAGCGCCTTTTGTGTTGTCTCTGCGTGTATGTTAACCTCAGCAGCCCGTGCCGAAGTTAAACAGCACAATCAGCAGGTCAGCATCGTCCACCACACCGTCACGGTTCACATCCGCGCGGTTGTTGCCAGTCGCGCCGAAGTTGAACAGCACTTCGAGCAGGTCGGCGTCATCCACGCAGCCGTCGCCGTTCACATCGCCCTCAGGACCTGCAGGACCCGCAATAACACGCACATCCGTAATGTTCGTGTAGCGCAGGCTGCTCGCCACGCGGTTCGACGCGCGCAGGTCAGGATCGTTGTTGTACTGGTTGCCCTGCGGGATGACCAGCGCGACATACTTGATGCCGCTTTGCCCCGACACGTTCACTGTGGAGTACCAGATTTCGTTGGTGGGATCCTGATAGAACTTCAGATTCTGCGAGTTGCTGCCGTTCAGGAAGTTCAGCGTGGCTGCAGGGCACTCGCCGAAGGTGTTGCCCGTGCTGGGATCCCAAGCACATACGTTCGGCAGCGTACCATTGGCTTTGTCCAGTGTGCCGACCAGCGTCCAGTTCGGGTCGCTGGCGGGGTTGCTGCTGGGGTTCGGGTCGTTCTGCGCCACGTACACCTCGATGCGCTGCGGCGCGGCGGTGTCAGAGAAGGGACGAACTTTGGTCGCGCTGGCTTTGTGCACCAAGTCACGCACATCCCACGCAAACACCTGAACCTTCTGGACGTTCCAGCCGTTGGGGTTGCTGTCGTCCAGCTCGTACTTAATCCACACAGGTCCATACAGTTGGCGGTTGCCTTGGAAGCCGTTCTCGTTGGTGTATGCGCCGCCCTGGCGGAACAGCGAACGGGGCACGGTGAAGGTCTGGGGCCAGTTGAACGGTGCGGCAGTTAGGGAGTCAACGGTGGTAATCGTTACGGCATCTGTACTGGCACCAGCGCCGACTAGGTTGCCATCAAAGTCGAACAGGTCGCCCACAACTTGAATCGTGTAAGCCGGCCAGAACCCGAAAGTCTCGTTGTTGGTGGCGTCTTGGAAGTCGCGGCGGCTCCACTCGAGGGGCTGTTCAGCAAGGCTGATGCCCGCTAAAGCGTTGGTTTTACGCACTTTACCCTTGTTATCGCCCAGCACAACCTGGGCGTAGGTCGTCGCTACAAGCACACTCAATAAGCCCAAAGCAATCACAGGTCGGGTCATAGTTGCCTCCTTTCGGCTCGCGGAAGCAAGCCATTTTTATTTATACCCTGCTAAGTTTTAAGGGGCGGTTAAGGGTAGATGAGGGTACAGTGCTGAGTTCAGTGGGCGGGCGTGCAGGAGTTATTTCCGCCCTCACTCCCTACCCCTGCCCCACAGTGCCGGCGCGAGGGAACGAACTGCCTGCGCACGCGCACGATGCCCCTCTCCCACGCAGTGGGAGGGGAGCTGTGGTGAGGGCGAAATAACAGCCTCTGAAACCCACTAATTACCGTCGCATCGTGTGTGCCACGCGCCCCAGCATCGCCCAAACGACTGCGCCTATTCCAATTCCAATCAGCATGCCCCACGCCGTGCGCTGTAGGGAGACCATTAGCGGACTATGCAGATGACAGAAGGTGTTCACGATAGACACCTGCCCAATCGCGCCGAGAAACATCGCCAGCGGTAGCCACTGCGTGCGCCGCGTGAGCATTAGCCCTATTCCAACCACCAGCGCAGGATGCCCGACCAGAAACTCTTTGGTGCGGGGGCGCACATTCATCACGGTTTCCAGCAGGGCGCGTAAGCGCAGCTCCCAGTCGGGCACTGCGCCCGGCGCTTCGTTACCGGTGCGAATCAGCATCAAGCCCACTGCGCCCAGAATTACTAACGCTAACGCTATCTGCCCCCACAGCACCGGGCGCGCCAGCCAGTCGCGCCAAAAGTCCCAACGCCCCGCCGCGTACGCAGCATAGAACGCCAACACGAACAGCAAAGGCAGTACGTGTGCTGCTTTCACACCTGTGAACTGGTCGGCTTTAATCAGAAATGGTGTCTCACCCAGTAAGCCCACGATGTGTAGTGCACCCAGAAGGCTCCATGCGAAAGGGATAATCAGTAGCGAGACGAAGCGTCGAAGGCTCTCATCCCTCTGCCACGCCGTTGAAGAGGGGGAGCCGTGCCTCCCCTCTCCCACCTCTGGAGGTACGGGTTGGGGGTGAGGGCGACCTGCTAACCCCGCCAGCGCAATCATCCCCACCGTCGGAAACAGCAGTGCGGCGGCAAGCGCGGTGAGCTTGCGACCGATAGGCAACAGGCAAACCAGCGCAAAGGCAACGCCCAGTGCGATGGGGGCAAATGCCCATAACCCCACACCTCGCCACTGCGTCAGCAACCAGCCCGCGAGTAGCCCCACACCCGCACCTGTTAGTGCGAACAGCCACAGCGCGGGCTGCAACGGCTGGAAGGAGCGCGCTCCTGACTCGCGTATCACATAGCCCGAACGATTCAGCCGCTCGCTTAGATTCTGAAGTATCTCGCGTAGCAGCACAGTGTCCGCTCCTGCTGCCCGCAGGTATAACACGCGGATATTGCGCTCTTGCACGGCGCGTTCTAGCCGATCCACGATCTCGCCCGGTGAAAGGGTCAGTGATTCGGCAAGCCCGATGCTGTGCACGCGCACGGTGCGGTCGGGGATCGCCTGCATCAGGTTGCCCGCGCCCATCTGTCGGGCGAACTCGATCGCGCCGAAGCGTAGTGCGTTCGCTTGCATATTCTGCGCAGTCGCTTGCAGCCCGCGCCGATAGCCCAGCACCTGGTCGCCCGCGAAGATAATGAGCGTTGCACCCTGCTCTCGTGCCAGCATCAGGCTGCCCCGCAACGCCAGCGGCGACACGCCCTGTGGGTTGAGCACCCGCGCCACGATGGGCTTGCCCCCCGCGCGCGCCTGCGCAACCTGCAACGGGTCTAAGCCCAGCCCGATTTGCTCAATCGCTGACGGCTCGCCCACCACATAGAATACGCCGCCACGCTCGGAACGCACGGTCACATACGGCGGCTGGTCAGGAGGCGACAGCACCACCTGCCCTTTGAGGGCGAGCATCCGCTTCGCCTGCTGAAACCGCGCCTCGTTCAGTAAGTAAGTCGGTATCGGCTCTGCCAGTGGCGCACCCCAATCGGGTAATAAACCTTCCGTCAACGCGACGCTGAAGGGTGTGTTGAAACCGCTCAGCCACTGCGACACCGTTTTGCCGTCCGCGCTCGCCCACAGCGCCACATCGGGGTAATCTAATACTAACTCTACGGCGCGATTCGCCTGCTCCACCTTTAGCCTCTGGATGGCGACTACGCCCGCCGCGACAGACGAAATTAGCAGCCCAACCGTCAGCAACCACGCATTCGCTCTCTGCACGCCCGATATTGTAGCACACAGGCAGAGTGGAGCGGTTCGTTCGGTATAATCCGCACGGCGAGGCAGATATGGCGAAGGTAGTTCAGCATCGCCTGCACGTGGAGGAGTTCGAGCGCGAATACATGGGCAAACGCGCCGAGTTGTGGCGCGGGAAGATGCGTGAGATACTCCTGACGGAAAACGACATCCCGCGTGGCGAGCCTGTGCTGTCTGGGTTTGAACTGCCCATGCGCGTCGTTTTTGAATAGGACAGGTGCAGCGCAAGGTATAATCCCCACGCTATGAACCGACAGGTTGCGCTCGGCTTAGGCTTGGGCATGTTGATTACCAGCGTTCTTATTGGCTGTCTCACGGCGCAGCGTCCTGCCAACCCGCGTCCTCAAGCAACGACTCCCGCGCTCGCTGCCACTCAAGGCGAGCGTGGGCAGGGGGTGCCCCAATTCTGGGTGCGTCCGGGCTATCGCGTGGATCTGGTTGCCGAGAATCTGGGCAACGCGCGCTTTATGGAGTTCGATGATAAGGGCAATCTGTACCTCAGCCGTCCTAATCGCGGCGACATTCTCACGCTGCGCCTGCGCGGCAACCGCTACGAAATTGTAAATACCTTCGTGGAGGGCTACCCAACGGTTCACGGGATGCACTTCGCCGATGGCTGGCTCTGGTTCACCCAGACAGGCGCAATCCACAAAGCCCGTGATAGGAACGGCGACGGCAAAGCCGACGAGGTGCAAACGGTTATCCCCGAAGGTAAGCTCCCAAAGGGCGGCGGGCACTGGTGGCGACCGATTCTGGTGACCGACCGATACATCTACACGGGCATCGGCGATGCGGGCAACATCAACGACGAAACCGAGACCGAACGGCAGAAAATCTGGCGTTTCAATAAAGACGGTACGGGCAAAACGCTGTTTGCCAGCGGTATCCGCAACACCGAGAAACTACGCCTGCGTCCAGGTACGAACGAAGTCTGGGGTGTGGACCACGGCAGCGACTGGTTCGGACGCACGCTGGGCGAACGCCCGCAGCAGTTCCAGCCGATTACCGACTACAACCCGCCCGACGAGCTGAACCATTACGAGGAGGGCAACTTCTACGGGCATCCGTTTATTACAGGCAACAAACTCCCGCGCATCGAATATCAGAATCGGAAGGACATCGTGGAGCTCGCCGACAAGACCGTGCCCCCCGCCTGGAGCTTCGGGGCGCACTGGGCGGCGAATAGCTTCACTTTCCTGACCAAAGACCATTTCCCAGGACACAAGGGCGATATGTTCGTGGCGTGTCGAGGTTCTTGGAATCGTGTTCAGCCTGATGGCTATCGAGTGGAGCGTGTGCTGTTCGACCCAGTAACGGGCAGACCCTATGGCAGCCTGACGATTGTCAAGACACTGGTCAGCAATAATCGCGTACTGGCGCGCCCGGTGGACTGCGCGGAAGCACCTGATGGCAGTGTGCTGTTCAGCTGCGATACGACGAATCGGATTTACCGAATCTCTTGGGCTGGAGAACGCAATGCGAGGAATAATTAGCGCGACGGTTATGTTGGCGGTATTGGTGGGCACTGCCGTTGGCTTAACCAGCATGCGCCCTGCGCCCATAAGGGCTGTGGAAGTATATGAACGCAAATGCAGCTCCTGTCACGGCAGGGAAGGTTCGATGCTGGATAAGGGTTTCGAGAAAAAGTACGCCTCTGCCAGCGAGCTGCGCGAGATTGTGGAGAGTATGCCCGGCGCAATTGGGATGCGCTCGGAGGAGATTGATGTGATGATGGGCTACATGCGCGCCGTGAGTCGGGACGAACCGTTCCTGGTGTGGACTGAGCGGGGCGCAACGGCAATCGTGGGCGAGGTCTCCCCCGGGAACGCAACGATGCGCGCGACAGCGAAGCGACAGACTTTGAAAGTGGTGCGTCCATCCATCAACCGCTGGCACATCGAGTTGCCCAAAGGCGTGAAACTGGAGGACATCGAAATCACGGCGCAGCGCGGCGCATCACGCACCACACTGCGCCTGCGTGAATCCCCCTACAGCCACACAAAATAGTTATGCCGCTGAATTGCGCATGGCGTTGCGGGCGACGGCATTCTCAGGGTCGATATCCAGTGCCGCCTCAAAATGCTTCTGGGCTTCCGAGTCGCGCCCCAAGTCGCGCAGCATAATCGCAAGGTTCAGTCGCGCCTCTAAATAGCGCGGGTTGATCTCCAGCGCACGTAGGAACTCCTCAATCGCCTCTTCCTCGTTCCCCAGTGCTGATAGTGCCATCCCTAAGTGGTTGCGAATATCGGCGAAGTTCGGGCGAATCGCCAGCGCCTTGCGGTACTCTTCCACTGCTGCCGTGAAGTTGCCCCTGCGATACAAATCGTCGCCCAGCTGCGCGTGGTACAGCGCGTCGTCTGTGCTGTTGGAACTCAGTGTCTCAAACAGCGCAATCGCCTGATCGAAACGCCCTGCACGGTCGTGCTCTAACGCCTGCTCGTAGCGAGCGCGGTCGTAGCTGGAATCTAGCTGAATAGCCTCGCTAATGCGTCGCAGTCCGTCCTCGCGTCTGCCTGTCTCGTACCATACGATGCCCTGATATAGCACCGCTTTGGCGAAGCGCGGGTTAATCTGCAACGCTTCCTTGAGGTGGAGCGCAGCACGGTCATAATCGCGCAGCTTGCGCATTGCAAAAGCCAGCGAGAAGTGCAAATCGGCATAATGCGGATGAATCTCCAGCGCACGCTGAAAATGCTCTGCGGCAGTCTCGTACTGCCCGCGTCGCAGCGCAGACTGCCCCAATTGCGCATGCGATTCGGCGATGTAGAAACGCGCCAGCTTCTGAACCATCACATCGCGCGTCTCCGTGAGCGCATGCTCAAACAGCTTCAGTGCGTCCTCAAAACGCCCGTCGTCGTAGCATCTAATCCCAGAATCATACGACTGGCTCCTGCCGACGCCCAAAATCTTTTGCAGGAATGACATTCGGTTCCCTCCGAGTGGTTATGATTATCGGCAGGGTGCGCGAGGTTTTTGAGGGGGAGTAGAAGAGGATACCCTCCCACTTCCCCCTCGAATCGGCAGGAGTCCGCCCGTCCCTTGCGAATCCTACCTACAACATCTTGGGAGGATTGGCATGGAAGCAGGTTTTGTTCATCTACATCTGCACACAGAGTTTAGCTTATTAGATGGGGCGACTCGCATCAAAGGGCTGGTCAAACGAGTGGCGGAGTTCGGCATGCCCGCCGTCGCGATTTCCGACCACGGCGTGCTCTATGGCGCAATCGATTTCTACAACGCCTGTCAAGGGGCGGGCGTCAAGCCTATTATCGGTTGTGAGGTGTATCTCGCACCGCGTAGCATCAAAGATAAAACCAAGCAAGACCAGACCAGCTATCACCTGCTGCTGCTGGCGAAAGACGAAATCGGCTACAAAAACCTGATTCAACTCAGCACCATCGCCAACTTAGAGGGCTTTTACTACAAGCCGCGCGTGGATAAGCAGATTCTGCGGGCGCACGCACAGGGGCTGATTGCCACCTCCTCCTGCCTGGCAGGTGAGATTCCCGACGCGCTGCTCAAAGACGACTACGAGCGTGCCCGACGCCTGCTGGAAGAGTATCTGGACATCTTCGGACGCGAGAACTTTTACATCGAACTTCAGGATCACGGGCTGCCCGAACAGCGCAAAGTGAATGAGGGACTGCTGCGACTTGCCGAGCAGTACCGCTTGCCCCTACTGGCGACTAACGACGCGCACTATCTGACGCGCGAAGATGCCGAGATGCACGATGTGCTGCTGTGTGTGCAAACAGGCTCCACGCTGGATAAGCCCGACCGCCTCAAGTTCGGTACGCAGGAGTTTTATGTGAAATCGGCGCAGGAGATGGCGCAGCTGTTCCCCGACCACCCTGAAGCCCTATGCAACACGCTGGAAGTGGCGGAGCGATGCAACCTACGGCTGGAGTTTGGGCGCGTGCAGCTCCCTGCGCCCGATTTGCCCGATGGTAAGACCGCCATGCAGCACCTGCGCGATTTGTGCTATAGCGCGCTGCCTCAACTCATCCCGAGCTACAACGAGACGCACATCGAGCGATTGGAATACGAGCTGTCGGTAATTGAGACCACCGGCTTTGCGCCGTACTTTCTGATTGTGCGCGACTTTGCGCAGTTCGCACGGCGTGAAGGCGTCTACTTCGGCGTGCGCGGCTCGGCGGCGGGCAGCTTCGTGTCCTACTGCATCGGCATCACGGACATCGACCCCATCGAGTACGACCTGACCTTCGAACGGTTCCTCAACCCCGAGCGCATCCAGATGCCCGATATCGATATGGACTTCGAAGACGCACGACGCGATTTGGTTATTAAATATGTGCGCGAGAAGTACGGGCAAGACCGCGTGGCGCAGATTATCACCTTCGGCACGCTGGCAGCCAAAGCCGCACTGCGCGATGTGGCGCGTGCGATGAACATCTCACCCGCGCTGGTCGATCGCCTTGCGAAAGCCATCCCCACGCAGCCGGGCATGACCATCGAGAAAGCCCTCACGATTCCCGAAGTGAAACAGGAATACGAACGCAACCTCGAAGCCCGCAAATTGATCGATATGGCGCGCAAACTGGAGGGTATCACGCGCAACGCCAGTGTGCATGCAGCGGGCGTAGTAATCTCCAAAGACCCACTGACCGAGCTGGTGCCGCTTGCCCGCTCTGCCGATGGCGAACCCGTGACGCAGTACCCTATGGGCGCGCTGGAGCAAATCGGGCTACTGAAGATGGACTTTCTGGGGCTGTCGAACCTCTCCGCGTTGGCGCAAACGGTGGAAAACATCAAGCGCACGCGCGGCATCGAAATCGACGTGCACAACCTGCCGTTAGACGACACCAAAACCTACGAGATGCTGGGGCGCGGCGACACGACCGGCGTATTCCAGCTGGAAAGTGCGGGCATGCGACGCTACATTCGTGAGCTACGCCCTCAAAATGTGCGCGAACTCGCCGCGATGGTCGCCCTGTATCGCCCCGGACCAATGGAGCACATCCCCACCTACATCAGCCGCAAGCACGGGCGCGAGCGCACCGAGTACCCCCACCCGTGGCTGGAGCCGATTCTGAAAGAGACCTACGGCGTGATTGTGTATCAGGATCAGGTGCTGAAGGCGGTGCAGGCGTTGGCAGGTTTCTCACTGGGCAAGGCGGACATCCTGCGCCGCGCGATGGGCAAGAAGAAACCCGAAGAGATGAAGCGCATGCGCGCCGAGTTCGTCGCTGGAGCGCAAACCAAAGGCATCGACGAAGAGGAAGCGAACCGTCTGTTCGATTTGATTGAACCCTTCGCAGGCTACGCCTTCAACAAGGCGCATGCCGTGTGCTACGCCCACGTCGCCTACCAGACCGCCTACCTGAAAGCGAACTACCCAGTGGAGTATATGGCGGCGTTGATGGCGGTGTTCAAGGACAAAACCGACAAGATTACGAACTTCATCGACGAGTGCCAGACGATGGGCATTCGAGTGCTACCACCCGATGTCAATCAGAGCCATGCGGGCTTCACGGTGGAGCCGTATCGCGAATCGGAGACGGCAGGGCGCACACGCCGACGCGCCGCCCAAACGAACTCTAAGTTCGACCACGCGATCCGATTTGGCTTGGGCGCGATTAAGGGCGTAGGCGAGGCGGCGGTGGAGGCGATTCTCAAAGAGCGCGAGGCGAACGGCGCATTTGAAGACATTTTCGACTTCGCAGCACGTTTGCAGGAGCCGGGCGCACTGAACCGCGCAACGCTGGAGGCACTTATCCAAGCGGGCGCGTTCGAATCGCTGCATCCGAACCGCGCACAGCTCTTGAACGGGCTGGACGCGATTCTAAGCTATGCGCAGTCGCTTGCCCGCGCGAAGGCGATGGGACAGAACTCGCTGTTTGAAGGAGGCGGGCAAGACGACATCGCCGTCGCAAAACCCACCCTTGCGATTGTGGACGACCTCAGCACGCCCGAAAAACTCGCCTTAGAACGCGAACTACTGGGCGTGTACCTCTCGGATCACCCGATACGCCCCTACATGCGCGTGCTGTCGGGCAAGACGACCCCGATTGCGCAGGCGATGGAGCGCGAAGGCGCAACGCTGACCATCGGCGGCATCATCGCCAGCATGCAGACCCGCATGTCTAAAAAAACGGGCGCAAAAATGGCGATTCTGCAGGTGGAAGACCTGACTGGCTCCATTCGCGTCACAGTGTTCGCCAACACTTATGAGCAGTACCGCGACGCGATTCAGAAAGACCGCGTGGTGCTAATTAGGGGCAAGCCACAATCGAGCGATTTTGGCAACCGCAACGGCGAGGGCAGCGGCGTGATGGAGTTCCGCGCGGAGCATATCGAGTTAGCCCCTGAGCCAACAGAGGGAGGCGACGCGCCGCAAGTCTACATCCGCCTGCCCTACTGCCGCCCGGAGCAGTTGCGCCAGCTGCGCCAGATTCTGGAGCGTCATGCAGGTGAGGCGGTCGTGCGATTCGAGGTGCCTATCAATGGACATTCGCGCGTGGTGGAGGTGCCTCAGCGAGTCGCGCCCACGCCCGACCTGCTGGCGATGGTGCAGCGTATCATCCCTCACGCGCAAGCATCGGTGATGAACTAATCCCCTCAACGGCTTGTGAGGATTGGGTGATTTTCAAGGGTTATACGCTTCTCCAGACCCTGCAACGCACGAGGTTAGGAGAAGAACGACGAGGCGCTATCGGTTTATTGACTGCACCTAAGGCGTTTAGCGGCTCACCTCCACCTCATACCACACCGTTCTGAACTTCGGAC
>FMJZ01025114.1_pt1 | contig 11755 bp, 9 predicted proteins | sample 1987881 | NCBI WGS metagenome assembly FMJZ01 (sample SAMEA4378227, study PRJEB15110) | soil metagenome | biome: soil; feature: Field; material: Soil | place: India | collected 2015-03-11 | depth 0 m | reverse complement strand
ACAAGATGCCCGGGCATCTTGTCCCCCGTTTTTCAAAATTACGGCTGACACTCAAATTGAGCCAAACCCTTGGCCATATTATCAAGGGCCTGCTGGGCGGTTTGCTCACCCGCCAAGGCTTTATGCACTTCGGCAATGGTTACATCCACAAAATCCCCGTACCAGGTTAACTTAGAAAGGCCCCGCGCCGTTGACAATTGTGCCTGGAAGTCAGCCCAGAAGGGATATTTGGCCAGAAGGTCGGGATCGGTATAGAGATCGGTCCAAATGGGCAATAGGCCGATTTCCTGGGCAAGTATTTTATTTGTCTCCCGACTGGTCATAAACTGGATAAATTTCCAGGCCGCTTCTTTATGTTTAGAGTTTGCGGGAATGGCATAGGCTTCAGGTAAGGTGAGCGTTGCACTTAGATCAGGGGTGGCGCCGGGGACAAGGCCGACCTTAACTTGCCCCGCCACTTTTGAGATATTGGGGTCCTGGGTATAAGCCATCAAACCCGCAATACCTTGGGGCAAGAATAACGTGTCACCTTTGAGGAAAGCATCTTGAGCGGTGGCCTGGTCGTATGTTAATCCGGCAGGATTGGCTACGCCCTCTTTAAGTGCGTCAATCATAAACTGAAGCGCAGCCAGGGTATTGGGATCCTTGTTAAACTCAAAGCATCCTTGTTCGTCCACAATTTTGCCACCAAAGGTGTAGGTCCAAAAATGAAACTCATTGGCCAGTGCCCATTCCTGATTCCAAGAGGGTGCCATACCATATTGGACCACGCCCTTGTCCTTGGCAGCCAGGCTAATCTCTTTAAACTCTTGCCAGGTACGAGGCGGTTGTGCATAACCGGCAGCCTCCAACTTGGCAGCGTTGTAATAGAAGAAGCGCGTGTCATTGTTCCAAACCACGCCGTAAAGTTTCCCGTCCGGGCAGGAGAATAGATCTACTAGGCCGGGAATCATGCCTTTGGTGAAACCTTCCGGCATGAAATCATTAAGGGGAGTAACCCATCCTGCCCCACACCACTCGGCTACCCAGCCGTTATCAAATTCAACCACGTCGTAAGCACTACCCCCGGTTGCCATTTCGGGGATTACACGGTCAGCGACCGAATCCCAGTCACTTTGGATTAGTTCGACTTTAATCCCGGTCGTCTTTTCAAATTCGCGCACGCGAGCTTCGAAAGCGCCGACAATATCAGCCTCATGTCGGGGGAAAATCACCGTGATTTTCTCCTGAACGGGTTGAGGGGGCACCGTTGGTGGTGTGGTAGGCTCAGCGATTGGTGAGGTCGCAGTTGGAGGTGGTGGGGTAGGGGTAGCAGCCGGAGCACACGCCGAGAAGGCAACCGCGAACACCAACATGAGAATTGTGATTAGAGTCAAGGGATTGCGTTTCATCTTCATCTCTCCTTCCTGGAAATTAGAATCGGATACCGGATTGTGAGTCAGGGCAATTTGGGGATTCCGAGCACCTCCTGGGCATTTTGGTGATAAACCTTTGCCAGTACCTCGTCAGGGAGATAAATACCATAGATAAACCAACGTCCCTGGAGCGGAATATCTCCGGGGTTGTAATTGAAATATTCATCATCGGTTTCTAAGAAGCGGTAATAGATGCGATAAGCCTCTAAATCAGGGCCCAAGTCACTACCGAGAAGGATACGATCCTGGTATTGGATAAAGAAACGCCGCGCCGAATAAGGTTGTCGCCCTAGTTCGCCAATTCGTGCGGCGATATCAATATAGTAATTGGGACAGTCATCAAGCATCTTGCCAACCCAGGCAAGGTTTTCAGCATAACAGCCCACATGAGCACCAATAAATAGGGTGCGCGGGTGTGTTTTGACCAAACGGTAAAGGGCTTCTAAAATCTCAATGAATGGAGGATAAGGGGGGCTGGTAAAAACCCAATCTGGATGCTGATGGAGTTCTTCCCAGCGCTCGTTGGTCTCATCAACGGGATCAAAAAAGGCTACCGGGTCGGCAACATGGATAAGCACCGGCAGGTTCAAATCCGCTGCGGTTTCCCAGATGATATCCAGCCGTGGATCATCTACTTTTACCAACTTTCCTTCGTGGTCGCGTACTTGTAGGCCAAACAGCTTCCATATCTTGAGCCCTTCGGCCCCCCGTTCTTTTTGGGCGCGTAGGCTTCTGGCCGCCCAATCGGGAAAGCGGTTGCCCAGTTCAGGCCATTTACTCCAATCCACACCCCCGAAGACACGAAAGCGTTCGGGAGCACGGGCTTTGAAGAGGTCAAGATGGGTGTTAAGGATGTCTTCGCCCCAACCGCCATCCAAATCAACATAGACTCGCACGCCTGCCTCATCCAGAATATCCAGCAATTGAGTGAGAGGTTTTTTATCCCAACCGCCGCCGAACGGGTCGGCCAGATGATTGTGTGCATCAACCACCGGATAGCGAGGATGGAGAACCGGTGTAGTTTTGGTTACCAATTTGGGGCGAGGACGGTAGTGTTCCAGAAGCATTACTATCTACTCGACATCAATCTTGGAAAATTGAGGCAAGTACGCGCGATTTTGGACAAACATTTCCTTGACCATGGTTTTGATTTCTTCCATGGAGAGGACTGCAGCGGTTAGGGGATCGTGGAGGCAGGCCTGCATAACCAATCGAGCGTTTCCGGTGAGCGCAGCTTCAATAGCCATCTCTTCTACCATCACATTGGTGTGAATAAGCGCTACCAGTTGAGGGGGCAGAGCACCTACATGGATGGGATGGAAGCCCCCCTTATCCACGTACACAGGAACTTCAACGCAAGCTCCATATGGTAGGTTTGTGATCAAATGAGTGTTAGGTACATTTCCGTTGAAGCCAAAGGGTTCACCGCCCATTAGCGCATTGATGATATATGCGGCATATTCATCACCACGTTTCAAATCCTCGGGCGTTAATTCGCGCGCGAGTTCTGCTCGAACGCGGTCTTTCCATGTGAGTTCGGTTTTTTGATATTCTTTAAGGATATAAGCATACTCGCCGGGATTCCAACCCGTACCATGGGTGCAGTACTTTTCGATCAAGTCGGGGCGTTTGCGGAACCAGGGGTTATATTCCGAATTATGCCCACTTGACTCGGTGGGGTAATAATCGAGGTGTAGAAACATCTCATTGCGCACTTGCTCCTGGTTGTAAATCTCAGGGCGTTCGGTAATGGCTTTACGAATAAGGGGATAGGCATCTTCTCCGTTCCATTCGTACTTTAGGAAGAAGGCTTGATGATTTATCCCCGCGCAAGTGTAGGTAATCTCGTCAAATGGCGCTCCGATCCACTCGGCCAGCATTTTGGCCGTGCCCTGAACGCTATGGCAAAGCCCTGTTACCGGGATAAAAGTCTGACGCTGTAGGGCCCCACACAACATAGCCATGGGGTTGGTGTAATTGAGTAACACGGCTTTGGGACAAAGGCGTTCCATGTCGCGCACAATATCGAGCATTGGGGGCAATGTGCGCAAAAAGCGAAAAATACCGCTTGGGCCGCGGGTATCGCCAACATTGATATCAACCCCATACTTCTTGGGTATCTCAATGTCATGGCGCCATACGTCGGTTGAGCCCACTAAGATGGTTGTGAGCACTACATCGGCATCTTTTAGGGCTTCGGCGCGGTTGAGAGTGGCCTCCACTGTGGCCGGATAATGACCTGCCGTGATGATTTTTCGCACCGCTTGCTCGGCGAATTCCAATCGCTCAGCATTGATATCCATAAGCGCAAGCGTTGCGTTTTGCAGCCGAGGAAAGGTGAGAATATCCCGCACAAGGCTCGTTGTGAATTCAAGACTGCCGGCGCCAATAAATGTGATTTTTGTCATGACAACCTTCCTGATAGGGGGCTTAGGAGCTTCCGGTGTTATGAGGTTGGGAAAAGTTCGGGGTTATCTAATGGCCAGAAAGGGATTGGTGAAAGAGCATGTAAATGAGCATCTAGCATCAGTGAGTTTTGAGGGGACAGAAGAATTTGATCTAGAACGTTACCAAGAAAGCACAAAACGAGCGTTCGTTATCGAATATGATTATACACGATTGATTATGACATATTTGAAATGAAAAATCAAGCGTTTTTGCCTTAATTTAACTCGAGAATGTTTTTTGAGGTGGCAGTGATTGCTTAATGTTGATCTATAAGATCAGTGGACAGCGTTGCTCTAGGGTAGCGGGGCAAAATAGTGTTCAAAATAACGCGCAGTATTTCGCGCGTTTCATGCATGGTTAAGGGGCGAGGGAGGCTCAATTCGAGGACGTTACCATCTGGTGAAATGGTTGCCTCTGGTTTCTCTTCTGCGGAAATAATCACCACAGGCAAGTTGGCAAAAGCAGGGGTTTGACGTAGTTTTGCCAGCCAATCCCAACCATGAATGTCTGGCAATTCTAAATCGAGCAACACGGCATCAATGGGATATTCGGCTAAAATTTTGAAGGCTTCGTCGCCGCTAAGTGCGCTGAATAGGCGGTAGGCTGGTTCGGTCTTGTCTAATTGAACAGATCGGATCGCTTTTGTAATAAACTGAACCATTGCGGGATCGTCGTCAACCACAAGAATCGAGCGGACATGGGCCCCTAATGATGTTAGGGTATCCAATAATGCATGCCGAGAGATGGGCTTTAGAAGATAGGAGTGGATAGAACCAACTTGAGAGGCGAGATGGGGAAGGTGGATTCTGATTACGGGTAACTCGTAGGGAAGACATTGAGGGGATATAGACCCGGCTTGGGATGCAATTAATACAGCACGTGGATAGAGCTGTTCCACTTGCGCAGGAAGCGAAGCAATGTCGGTGATCTCTTGAATGACGTATTCATCCAGTGTCTGGCGGATCGTTTGAACCTGTTCGTGAGCAGGGGCAACAAACAACACGAACTTGTTATCCTGTGTCGGCACAGGACGGTAACCGCCTGTAGCAACAGGGATGAGTTCATCAGGAGGCGCCACGAGCGGAAGGGTAAAGTAAAAGCGGCTTCCTTCTCCCAGGCGACTTTCAACCCCCATTTTGCCTCCGTGCAATTCAACAAATCGCCGGCTGATATAGAGCCCCAATCCGGTACCTGATCGCCTGCGCCAGTTTTCCTCACCGACCTGGCGAAACTCAGTAAAAACTTTCGGCAAATCTTCCGGTGCAATTCCCACGCCGGTATCGATGACGTTTACGCGCAATGAATCTTCCAGTTTTTCGACCCGCAACGTGACACCCCCTTGATCGGTAAAACGCAGTGCATTATTGAATAAATTGAGCAGTACTTGTCGAATGCGGGTTGTATCCACGAAAACGGGCGGTAGATCAGGCGGAATCTCAAGCTTTATCCACAATCCTTTTTCCTCAAATGCGCTGGATACCATTTGATGCACTTCAGCAATAATCTGATCCAGGTGGGCCTTCTCTCGAAAAAGGGTCATTTGTCGAGCGTCAATTTTACCCATATCGAGAATATCGTTAATCAGGCGCATGAGATGCTTGCTGGAGTTGTAAATCTCCCGAATGTCATCATACAGGCCGGCGGGCCAACTTTCCAGGGGGGCATAAGTGGTTGGGGCATTAACCATTAAATCGCTAAAACCGATAATGAAATTTAGTGGACTGCGTAATTCATGACTGACGGCTAAGACAAAGTGATTGCGCGCTTCCCTGGCTTCCTCGGCTTGGGCCCGAGCAAAAGCGAGCATTTCATTGAGGCGCTCCAACTGATAATTAGCATGGTTCATTTCTTTGAGAACACGGCTTAATTCGGCACGGTGTTCGCGAGTTTCTTCCAATAGCCGGCGGGCTTCGGTGTAATGGTAGTAGGCCGAATCAAGAGCCTCGATAAGGTTGCTTGAAAGAGCCCACCCGAACAGACTGATAAATATTCCGCCAATGATAAGTGCCAGGGTATAGCCTTCTGGAACGGGAAAAAAGCGGGGGAGCATCAAGACGATGAGCACAATTCCCAAGTCGGCTACAAACATTCCCACCACCCCCAAAGTTACCACGGCGATGAGCGGTAAGAGCATGAAAAGAAAGAGGGTAGCAGGCTGATGGTATAAGTAAAAGGCAATCAGGATTCCAACACTTAACCCCAACAACCAAATTGTTTGGGAAAGAAGGTAGTTTCGTTCGAGCAGGTATAGACTGAACCATACCAGGCCAAGCATAAAGACGGATATTATCCAAATGCTTGGATTGAAGATTTGGGGAAATCCCAGCGTTGCAATGATATGCCAACATAAGTACAAGCCGCCTAAAGTGAAAATTAGATTACGCGCAGTGGACTTAACCAAGTCTGCAAAATCCGAATCCTCGCCGGAGATACTTTGTAGCCAAGGCATATTAGGCTCCTAATCGAGCAGATTAAGTTGATATAGGACGTCGAGAAGCTGTCTTTGGAGAATAGGCTTCTTGAGAAATGCTGCTGCTCCCAGTGAATATGCCAACTCCGGTTCATCCCAAGCCGAGCAGACAAGGATCGGGATTTTACTCGTCTTGGGGTTTAACTGTAAGGCTTGGAGCACTTCCCAACCATCCAAGCGCGGCATCATGACATCTAAGATGATCAGATTCGGTTGCACTTTTCTAGCCACCTCTAAGGTCTGTTCAGGATTTGTGATTCCAATGACCTCAATGCCGGTATGGCTCAAGTAACGTTCGAACATCCTTAGCGCGGTAACCTGATCGTCTACTATAAGGATTATGCGGTGTTGGACAGAGGCAAACATTAGTCTTAGAGAAACATTCCCTTTTTGCCCAGGTAGCGGATAACGTTCGTCTATCTGAACGTTCATTCGCTGCGCCCAAGAGCGAACATAATTTAGCAAATCCTTCCCTTCCTCTCGGTTAAGTTCCCATTGTTCATCGGTCTCAAAATTAATGTGAATGACGTTTCTGTCGGGTTGGCTCTCCAGCCACAGCCCAAGGCTATTCCCAGCACAGAGTTGCAACCCATAATTGACCAAACTCAATAGGATTTGACGAAGTAGTACCCGATCCGCTGAGACGGTTATGGGGCGAGAGGGAATTTTGAGATCAAGACGAAGTCGCTCAGTTCGAAAACGCTGGACCAGGATACCCTCCAGACTTTTCACTACTTCTGAAAGGTCAAGCCTTTCGAGGTGGAGAATAAAGTCATCTTCGGAGTTAGAGGAGGGCTCAATAGTTGCATCCACAGCCCCGCTGATGAAATAACGTTCCCAAATTCGTGAACTTAGTGCTTGGAGTGCCCGGCTGTGGTCACGCCGAAATTGACGGTCGCCAATATATAAAGCACTGGCAATATCACGAGGGCTCTCGCCTAACACATATCGCTTATGAAGAATCAGATAAGGCCGCCATTCAGGTGATTGAGGCTGTGGTTCCTTGCCAGGCGGGCGGAGCAATTCTATTTCTTGAAGGATTAACTTCTGTATAGCCTCTGCGCGGCATGTTGAAGAATCCGAAATCTTATCTATAGGAAAGTGCTGAGACAAGGGGTGGGTCTCTATGACTGTGACATCATACAGATGGGAGATCAGATCCTTGAACAAGGTGATAAACATCTCGCGTTTCATGACCATTTGATGTCCGACGAATGTCCGAAGAGTGATTGTGAATTCATTGGAGACAGGGTAAATTGAAGTGTAACCCCTGTTATTCTCAAAGGCAAGGAGGTGCTTCGCCTATATAATAACCCAACCCCTGTCCTGTGGTCACTTTTAACTACCACTTTTTGGATAGAAGAAGGAGGAAAGAAATGAAAATGAAACGGTTTAGCCTGACCCTCTTGGGGCTATTTGTAATCCTCTCGGTCGTCCTTACGGCTTGTGGCTCAACGCCGACTGCAACGCCAGCCCAACAGCCAGTGGCTACTGAGGAAGCTGCTCAACCGACTAGTCCTGCCACGCAGCCCAGCGGTGGCAAACAACAGGTTGAGGTCTTCTCTTGGTGGACGGGAGGTGGTGAGGCGGCTGGCCTCGAAGCCATGATCAAGGTCTTCAAGGCACAGTATCCTGACATTGAATTTATCAACGCCGCTGTAGCCGGTGGGGCCGGCACAAACGCGCGTGCGGTATTGGCTTCCCGTCTGCAAGCGGGAGATCCACCTGATTCCTGGCAGGGTCATGCTGGGCAGGAACTGATCGGCACCTATGTTGCTGGTAACCAAATCCTGCCACTGAATGACCTCTACGAGTCAGAGGGTTGGCTCAAGGTAATGCCGGAAACCCTTATCCCGCTCATTTCCCAGGATGGGAAGATTTACTCTGTACCGGTCAACATCCATCGCGCCAATGTGCTGTGGTATAACCCCAAGATCTTGAAGGATCATAACATCAATGTTCCAACCACGATAGACGAGTGGTTTGCTGCCATGGATGCACTCAAGGCCGCCGGTGTAACTCCCTTGGCACTTGGTGAGCAGTGGACGAAGATGCATCTGCTCGAAACAGTCTTGCTCGGTACCCTTGGCCCTGAGGCTTACAATGGGTTGTGGAGCGGGAAAACGGACTGGGGGAGTCCAGAAGTTAAGGTGGCATTAGAGAACTTTGCGAAACTCTTGACCTATGCCAATTCCGATTCGGCTTCGCTCTCATGGCAGGACGCTTCGCAACTCGTCGTTAATGGCGACGCTGCGTTCAACGTCATGGGCGACTGGGCTGAAGGATATTTTCGCGAGTTGGGCAAAACCCCACAGGTTGACTATGGCTGGGCTCCGGTCCCAGGCACATCGGGAACTTTCCAGTTCCTGTCGGATTCCTTTGTCCTTGCCGCTGGCGCTCCGCACCCCGATGGTGCCATTGCATGGCTTAAGGTAGCCGGTTCTAAAGCCGGGCAAGAAGCCTTTAACCCGGTTAAGGGCTCAATTTGCGCGCGCACCGATTGTGACAAGAGCCTCTTTGGAGAATACCTCCAGTCGGCCATGAACGATTGGGCGACTAACACTGTGGTGGGTTCTCTTACACACGGTGTCGTTGCAAACGACTCCTGGAAGTCTGAAATTGATACTGCACTTGGTCTCTTTGTCCAGGATGGCAACGTTAACAACTTCCAGGCCGCATTGGTCGCGGCTTGCAAGAGTTCTGGCCCCTGTAAGTAGGTAAAATGATAATGAGGGGTGAGGGAACTGCAAATAAAAGCCCTCACCCCTTGAAAAACTGGATACAGGTCCTGAATATGCGCAAGCTTATTAAAGACAAAGATCGTGTCCTCTCCGTTTTGCTCGTTTCACCGTCCATTTTGGCGGTGTTGATATTTATCTATGTATTCATAGGCTGGACAGTTCGTGTATCCTTAAGTAAGTGGAAGGGGCTCAATCCGGATTACTCGTGGAATGGATTGACAAATTACATCAACCTATTCTCTGATCCGCGCTTTGCGGTTGATATCCGCAATACCGTTATTTTTACCGGCGTTTTCGTTGTGGGCAGTATCTTGCTGGGTTTTCTTCTGGCTGTTCTCCTCGACCAGGGACTTAAAGGCGAGGGTTTCTTTCGCAGTCTGTTTCTCTTTCCGATGGCAATCTCCTATATTGTGACCGGTGTGGTTTGGCGCTGGCTTATGAACCCGGCAACCGGCAGTCGCACCAGCGGTTTTAATCTCCTGTTTTCATATCTCCACCTCGATTTTCTTCAAAATGCTTGGCATACTACACCAACCTGGGGAATTGCGGCGGTGGCACTAGCGGCCATCTGGCAAATGTCAGGTTATACGATGGCCTTATATTTAGCAGGACTGCGTGCTATTCCTCATGAGTTGCGTGAAGCAGCACAGATTGATGGGGCCAGCGAAGTACAGATCTACCGATTTGTCGTTTTGCCACTTCTTACGCCGATCACCTTGAGTGCTCTGATCATCCTTGGGCACATGTCCCTTAAAGTCTTTGATCTTATCATCGCGATCGCCGGTAAACAGCTCCCGCTTGATGTGCCTGCCATTTACATGTGGCAAACTACATTTGATGGGCTCTTTTATGGACGCGGAGCAGCGATTAGCATTTTGCTTCTGATCAGCGTAGCTGTCCTAATTATCCCTTACATTGTCTATACCTTGAAGAACGAGTCGTTCAAATGAAAACACGGCGCTTAAGCAAGAACTTTCTATATGTTCCTCTTATCTTTATGGCAATCTTTTATCTCATTCCGCTCTACGTGATGCTGGTAACCAGTTTCAAGAGTTTTGCCGAGGTGGATTTGAGAACCATGTGGAATCTGCCTCGCGGCATCCACTTTGACAACTTTGTCGAAGCCTATTCCAAACTTGCGCCGTCGCTGTGGAACAGTTTTGCCATGGTGATTCCTGCGGCAGTGTTATCGTCAGCATTGGGTTCTTTAAATGGGTATATCTTCGCTAAGTGGAAATTCAGGGGCGCCGATCTGGTTTTCCCCTTTATCCTTTTTGGAATGTTTATCCCTTATCAGAGCATTCTCATCCCTCTGGTACAATTTATGAATGCTGTTGGGCTCAAGGGGTTATTGGGATTAACCTTAACCCACATCATTTATGGCATTCCTATCACCACTCTGACATTTCGTAATTATTACGCCAGTTTGCCCCAAGAGTTACTGGAAGCAGCGAAAATTGATGGCGCAGATATGTTGAAGATTTATCGGCACATTTTGCTCCCAATCTCTATCCCAAGTTTTGTCGTAGTGCTTATCTGGCAATTTACATCTGCCTGGAATGACTTCTTATTTGCGGTAGTCTTAACGGGGAATAAGGATTGGCCTATTACAGTGGCTTTGAACAACATGGCCGGAAGCCAAATCATTGCTTGGAATGTCCAAATGGCAGGATCGCTCTTGACCGCGCTCCCACCTTTATTGGTTTATATTCTCGCAGGACGTTATTTCTTGCGCGGTCTGCTGGCCGGATCCCTTAAGGGGTAGTTCTGCGGCACTCCTATTCTTAGAATTAGAGATTATTACGGGTTTGGGATGCTGAGGATTAAAAACCAGTGGCGATTTGCGCACGAGAGTATAGGTACACCATAGCGGCTTAATAGATTTTCGACAAGCGGGCTCCAAAGCAGAGTCTCTGCACCATGGTCATTTCTGGATTAGCGGTGTGGGTGTTTTTATGCAGCGGGAACATATGCACTTGATTGGGCTTTGGCGATTAAATCCCCTGTTCATCATGCACTGGTCTGTTACTAGGTATAGACTGCTGAGGCATCAATATAGATTCTGATTATTTATACAAATCAGAATCTATAACAGAAACAACAACATTCTAATCTTTTTGACTGCTTTTGATTCTAATATCTATCGACGCTCGGCGTTTGGATCGATAGATTTTTGTTTGTTCTTTCCGTGAACGCGCCAGCCATATTTTTTAGGGGTTACATCATTATTTATGCCGAAAATGATAGGCGTAAAACACCGCTACGCAACTTCCATGGGCTTCTAATCCTGCGTTTGCTGTAATAAACCTATACGAAATAAATTGCCTTGCCAGAATTACCCTTGCCCTTGATTTACCCATTCTCTACCCATTGGGCATTCTAGCATCCTGCTCGACCATCAGAAGCCCTCTCTAGTTTATTTTTACGTATGGTCTAGACAACTGATCTTGTTGATTTATAACCGATTACATCCTTTAATCAAACCCATTACGATAAGCGCGCTAATTAATCAATCAATCCATGTTCACGGGCATAACGTACGAATTCCACCCGACTATGCAACCCCAATTTTGCCGATATATTTGCGCGGTGACCTTCAACGGTACGAACGCTGATATGTAATATTTCACCGATTTGGCGGTTGGTGTACCCTTGCACAATCAGACATAATACTTCTTTTT
>FMJZ01062706.1_pt1 | contig 11773 bp, 14 predicted proteins | sample 1987881 | NCBI WGS metagenome assembly FMJZ01 (sample SAMEA4378227, study PRJEB15110) | soil metagenome | biome: soil; feature: Field; material: Soil | place: India | collected 2015-03-11 | depth 0 m | reverse complement strand
GGTACTTTTATCGCAGCCCACAAGGCGAATTAAAACATTAATGGATCATAAGTTTGTGAGCCTTAATGCGTTTGATGACCAGGAAACTGCCGTTCAGGTTTTTAAAAAGTATGACTATTATGCTCTGCCAGTTGTGGATAATGAGGGGTTCCTTTTAGGGATAGTAACTATTGATGACGTGTTAGACGTAGAAGAAGAAGAAGTTACAGAAGATATTCACAAAATGGCTGCAGTGGAAGTTCTGGAAGAACCGTATATTGAAGAGCCACTGTTACGGTTAACAAGAAAACGTGCATCGTGGCTGGTCTTCCTCTTTTTGGGTGAGATGTTGACTGCAACAGCAATGGGATATTTTGAAGAAGAAATTGCAAGAGCTGTTGTGTTAGCTTTGTTTGTGCCACTCATTATTTCAAGTGGTGGTAATTCAGGATCACAGGCAGCTACACTGGTTATTCGTGCTATGGCAATAGGCGAGATTACCTTACGTGACTGGTGGCGAGTATTAATCCGGGAAATTCAATCTGGTTTGATGTTGGGCTCGATATTAGCATCTATTGGTTTTTTACGTATAAGTATATGGCAAAAACTCTTTGGCATATATGGTGAACACTGGCTGAAGGTGGCTTTGTCAGTGTCATTTTCACTCGTTGGTGTTGTTATGTGGGGAACTCTGATGGGGTCTATGTTACCATTTGTTTTACGAAAATTAGGACTTGACCCTGCAACGTCATCTGCTCCTTTTGTTGCAACGTTAGTCGATGTGTCGGGCTTGATAATATATTTCAACATAGCGTACTTAATATTGAAAGGGACATTATTGTAGGAAAACATACAATGGCAAAAATAGCTTGGAAACCTGGAACAATGTTATACCCTGTACCAGCTGTTCTTGTGACGTCGCATTACAGGGGTATTGATAATGTATGCACGGTATCGTGGGTAGGTACTGTATGCACTGAACCACCAATGATAAGTATTTCCCTGCGCCCGGAACGCTATTCATTTCAGTTGATACAGCAATCAAAGGAGTTTGTTGTAAATATTCCTGATAAGAAACTGGTAAAAGCAGTTGATTTTTGTGGTGTTCGTTCGGGAAAAGACATAGATAAGTTTGCGATAGCTCATCTTAATAAACTACCCGCAAAAAAAGTAAAAGCACCATTAATCGAACAATGCCCCGTTTCAATTGAATGCAAAGTGTCAAAAATTATTCAGTTGGGGAGCCATTATCAATTCATTGGAAATGTTGTTGTAGTGCACGTAGATGATACACTGCTAGATAAAAGAGGTGCATTACATCTTGAAAGAGCAGGGCTTTTATGTTATAATCATGGGTTTTACTGTGTTGTTGATAAACAAATTGGGAAGTTTGGATTTTCGGTAAAAAAGCGGAGGACGAAAAAGTAAATGGGGACTGTCTTGACAGCCCCCATAATAGAATATTACTCCTTAACCTGTGTAGTTAAAAATATCTGAATACTCATTTGGTTAATCTGATCCTGCAATTCTTCAATTTGGTCTATATGCATGTCTTCATCTTTTAGTATACTCTCAAGCACTTCACGGGTTGCAAAATCTTTAACTTCGCCAGCTAATACAATTGCGTCATTATATGCTTTAATTGCTTCTTCTTCTGCTTTGTGGTCGTATTCCAGTTGCTTGGGCACATCTGCACCAATCAATATCTTTTTTAAATTGGTTACTATCGGTATCCCTTCCAGAAATAAAATTCTGCCAATTAATTTTTCTGCATGCTTCATTTCATCAATTGCTCTTTTTTCAAAGTGCTTGTGAAGCTTTTCGTAACCCCAATTGTCGCACATTTCAGAATGAACCATGTATTGATTGATTGCTGTTAATTCATCGGCCAGCAATGAATTCAATGTTTCAATTAATTTTGGATCCCCTTTCATTGTTTTTCTCCTTAAAATAGTTTTTAATGTTTTACAATCATACCCCTAGCTGTGTGTGACAAGGGTGTATAATTATTATTACGTGATAAATAAAAAATCAAGCATTAATTAAACCATATAATACAAATATTAGATTCTCAGTCTAATCCCAATGACATGATAAAAATCAACTGATCCACCAATAATGTCTACATCAATATCACGCTTGAATAAATAGTAAACTATTAAAGGGATTGTTGTATTAATAATTGTTCCGGATTCTATACTATACTCATAGTTATTTTGTTTTCCTATAAAATAACTCAGTTCCACCCCAAGATATGGTGATAGTGAAGAAAAGCTTTCAAAGATATAATACATCATTGGATTGATTATAAAAGAATACGGATAGTTTTGTTTGGCAAATGTATTCCACAAGGAAATATCAAAGGAAATATTATTGTATTTACTATAACTGGGTGGAATACCCATGGTTGATGTAATATTTGGTAAAAAACCATGTCTAAACGATATTCCGGCTGAATGGTAATTTTCAGTTTGTCCTCTGTATTCATTGCCATCATGGCGGCGATAATGCTCATAGGATATGGCTAAATGGTAGTCAGGAAAAATTTCATGCGCATACCCGCATTTGAGAGAAATATTAATAAATCGTGGATACAGTGCAGTTGGCTTTGACTCTGAACTGTGATTGAGATATGAAGTAAAGTAGGCGTAATCATGATTTATAGTCAAATACTGTAGAGTTATCGCCAAATCTGTTGTGAAATTATAATATTCACTGCTAATAGTTTTTGAATAACCTGCTAAAAAATGAAGTGATGTATTTTGTTCTTTAGAGATTTGGCCATAGTTTTCGGGATTCCAATTATAATACCCTATCAATGATTCAGCTTTCAAGCCAAAAGCATAATATGTATCAGTTATTCCTGGATATAAGCTATCATGTATTGTACCGTAACAACCATAAGGGATAAATGTAATGTGAGATGACGGAATCATGCAACCAAATTGCAAAATTCTGTTAACTGATAGACTGTAGTCAGGATATACTAACCCGTCCATCTGTATTTGTAGATAAGGAATAATATATGTTGAAAAAGTGAGGTCATATCTAATTGTACAACTGCTCATATATTTGTATTCTGGTACTTTACTTAAAAAGGGATATCCAATGTAAAAACTGTACTGTAGATTATCCAAAGAAAGTAAAGAAGAGTTATAATTATAACGATAGCTCTTTCCTACTTGCATTCTGGAACTATACCATTTAAGACCTATGCCATACCACCGTAGTTCTGTGCCAATACTCCTTTCAGGTTTGTCAATTGTATTATTGCAAATATGGTTGAATGTTATCCCTATTTGTGAGTTATCTAACTGATAAGAAATAAAGGCAAAATCCATATAGTATGAGATGCGATATGGATAATAGTCAGAATTATTCCTCTGAGAGGTGTACACGTTTTCGTTCACATACATTGATACCTTGAATAAATTAAACCATAGTATCTGGAGATCAAATTCTTTGGACTGCTTTGCAGTAAAGCCATTATTGCTATCTAATATGCTATAACCAAGTGAAATGCCTGCTTGTGGCAAAAAATAAAAACTATCAGATAAGGGAAGTGTTTGCGATTCTGAGTTACATGGAGATATAAAAGAATGAATGATAATGATGCTGAAAATACAGTGGAGCATGTATCGTTTGACTTGCATGATAGCTTATATTATACATTCAATACTTTTCATTGCAACATAGTGGTCAAATAATACTATACATTATTTATAGAAAGTAGTCAAAAGAAAAAATATTTTTTAAAAATATTTCACTTGACATAAATAATTTTTTCCATTATATAGATAACGATAAAAATTTCAATTTAACAGAAGGGGGATTTTCTATGAAGTTTTTAAAAAGGTCGCCAATAATTGCTGTTATAGTAGCTTTGGCACTATGTATAGGGATTGCGGTTGCATATGCATTAACAGTTGGTCAGACGGTCCAGAATGTAGAACTTAGAGATGCTGAAAACAACCCAACAATGATTCCATTACTGGGAACAAAATTGGTATCTATTTTTTATAATGATGCAGACGCTGCGGACTTGAATGACCCATTGGCTGATGCATTAAAAGCTAAGAATTTTCCAAAGGAAAAGTATGAGGGGATGGGTATTGCTAATTTGAAAGACTCTAAGGCTCCTAACTTTATAATACGGAAAATAATTCAGGGCAAAATTAAAAAGTATAACTCAACTATCTTAACAGACCCTGATCTTATCCTGGCAAAAGCATGGAATTTAGGTGATTGTAACAATACTTCTGTTGTGATTTTCATAGGAAAAGATATGAAGGTAAAATATGTAAACAAAGGACCTGTTCGGGGTGAAGAGATTAATAAAGTTGTAAAAATGGTTGAGGATTTAATCAAATAGTTTCTAGCTATATTGTATTAAGTCAAAAAAAGGGATGTCATAACACAACATCCCTTTTTTTATTAATTTCGGTGCGACTGTAAAAATCAGCGATTTCCTTTTACTTAAAAAAAGAAAAATATATAATTCAATAAAAATTCGGGGCGACTGGATTTGAACCAGCGACCCCTAGACCCCCAGTCTAGTGCGCTAACCGGACTGCGCCACGCCCCGATGCAACTGAGTGACTATAATTAACAGTGTATGAAATAATTCAACTATTTTTTAATGACAATTCAGGACAAAATACAATATACAAAATTATTATTTAAAATCAATGGCCTTTTAGCAAAAAGTAGTTTTTTATAAAATAAATGTTTAATAACCAAGTGAAATTATATATAAACGGCTGTAGTTGCGGATGAATTTTTCAAAATAGACTTTTTTAAGCAGCGCCATTAATATAAATAAAATATGAACGAACTTTTAAAAACTAATTTTTTAAAATGTTCCCTTATGGGGAGCATCTCTATATAAAATTACTTTGTTTGATTGAAAATGTAAGGAAAAAAGCAGTTTTTACATGTGCCCACATAAAAAATAAAAATTAAAAATAAATGGTTGACAATTATTTGCATAATCAAATATTGATAAATCAAATAATAAGATTGAGGGAATAGTTATGAAGATTACAACAATCGATACATGTACCATTTACTATTTTAAATCAGGTTTTATACCGCCATTTCAGCTAGATATTTACTTTTATGTCGCAGATGGACTAATGATAGATGCGGGATCAGCAAATATTATAAGAGAAGCTTCAAAAATATTGAACCAGCAAAATATAAATGCTGCAGTTCTTACACATATCCACGAAGACCACACGGGACTAGCAGCATGGATACAGAAAGAAAAAAAAGTGCCAGTATATATCCATAAAAATTCAATTGAGGAGGCAGCAGAGGATAGCAATATACCACTATATAGAAGACTTGTGTGGGGTAACAGGAAGGCTTTTGCTGCACTTCCTGTTCCAGAAATTATAAAAACTGATAATTATACCTTTGATATTTATGAAGCTCCCGGGCATCATAAATATCATGTAGTATTACATGAGAAGAGTATGGGCTGGCTTTTTACAGGTGATCTATATGTATCTAGCAGGCAATTGGTTGCATTTAAGGATGAAAATATACACGATACCATTATGACGCTGGAAAACATACTAAAACTTGACTTTGATACTATGTTTTGTAGCCATTCAGGAGTTCACAGAAATGCAAAGGAAAAATTAAAAAGAAAACTAGATTATTTTACTGCTATACAGCAGCAGGTGAAGATATTGCGGCAGCAAGGATTAAGCAACAATGAAATAGATAAAAGGCTTTTTCCAAAAAAAAATTTGTGGGCTATTGTCTCCGGGGGTGAATGGTCATCCCGGAATATTGTAAAAACTGCTGATTGAGAGGGAATAGTATGGAACAGCGTTTATATTATGGCCTTGCAAAAACGCAAAACAGCCTGAAGCAATACATTAAAAAGGTTTTGAATGAAAGAGGCATACTCTCATCTCCGGCACAATTGGGCATTTTATTTTTACTAAAAGAAGATAATAATTCTACAATGAGTTATATTAGTAATGTACTGGAACTTGATAATTCGGCAATAACCAGAAGCATTGACAGGCTGGAAAAATTAGGATATGTAAGGAGGATAATGAATAGCAATGATAGAAGGGAATATGCAATAGAACTAACTGATGAAGGATTACTGGAAATCCAAAAAGCACAAAAGATAATCAAAGAAATAAATAGTTTTATAGAAAATAAAATCAAGAAAGAACGCCTTACGGTATTTAAAGAAGTTCTGGATGAACTGAATACGATAGTGCGTCAGGAATTACAGAAATAAAATTTTACATTACTTAAATAACGATCCCTTCTTTATATACCAGAAAATAAAATCTAGATGTGATATTGGTATATGTATTTTTTTACAAAAATCGCGCATCGCACATTCAATATCTTTATATCGCTGTGGAGTCAGAGCATTGGGGATAGTATCTATGACGTTAAACTCCTTAAGGCAGTTCAAAATATGCCTGTCAAGTATAGCCAGTTCAAGACATATACCAGTATTTCGTAAAAAATGACTAGCTTCCTTATATCCAAGGCCAACGACAGTAGCAACTAAAGTGTCCCTTACAGCAAAAATGTCCTTACTCATTAAAAGCTCTTTCAATGAGCTATCGCCAAAAATATTTATAGCATTTTTAATATACTTTGCTTTGTTGTTTTTAAACCGTACAGGATGAATGATACTACTTATTTCATCAACCGAACCATTGTAAAGTTTCCCTGAATTAAAAAGCTCAAGTGCCTTTTCCCAGCATAAAGCAGCGTTGCTCTGAGGCGTTAAAAGACAGAATAGTAACTCAATGAGCACGAAGTCATTGCCCGCTTCCATGATATGCTTAAACGTATTGATGCGCAGCATTATTTGATATTGCAGTTTCCTGTGAAGCTGGTGCAGTGTGCTGATATTACAGTTTTCCATTAAGAGTGTTGGCAATTTGCAGTAAACTTTCTATGCGGTGCATTAGTGTATCAAGATATGTACTTTGTGGATAGCGGGAGTAGAGCGTCATTATTTCTGAATAATAATGATGCAGCAAAGCGTTAAGTGCGCCTGCCTGGGAAGAATTCTCAATAATTGCAGCAAGTGTGTTTTCAAATTTTTCGTTAATGTGCGATAGCTCCGGGATATCAGCAACATCCTGTAGAAATGTTCGTGACAGATCAACAAGCATCGACAGTAGGGCATCCATAGCGTTGACAGTCTATTCCTTGATATTCTGAATATAATGATAGCCTTTATGTGTAAGAAAAAGTTTACCGGGAAATTATGATTCAATCATTTCAATGAATTCCAGTTTATTAACAAGTTCGTCAAGAACGGCGTGGCGCTGAGACTGTGGGATTTCATTTAAAATATCTACAGGCATAGATACACCTGCTTTAATGTCATTGCCGTATGTATCTTTAAAAGCCTGCAGGATCATCTTTGCATTATAACTTACTGTCATGGCCATTTCCTTATTGCTTGTGATAGTATATCACAGTTTTTTAGTATTAGCTAAATAATACGCAAAATTAGTCTTTTGCACAGTAATCCTACAGAATACAGATTCAATAATACTTGTTATTATTTTACCATAAGCTTTTGCCACAGTATGGTACGCTTTGAATTAGATGTGTGTGATGTTTCTATGAATTGCACCATACTGCATAAAACATATTAACAGTTCAATTGTTAAAGAGATAAAAAGTTAAAGAGATAAAAAGTTAAAGAGATAAAAAGTATCAATAAATTGCTGTTAAACAAATTCAGCGCTCATACGGATGCCATTTTGAGGTAAATTACGTCAAAAAAGATTATATGAGCGCTGATACATGTATTGCATTATTTACTAACAAATACGCAACTTGTATGACCGCAAACCCATGGTAACTAAAACATAAACATTATACTGACAAAACCACCAATGATGGTATCATCAAACCGTTTATTGGACCTCTCAATTTTTGGTTCAACGATCTCTAGCCTTGTCCGCTGGAACCTAAATCCAACAGTAATAATTGGCAGATTATTGCCTGGATTCATGCCAATGACTGGTTCTACATTAACACCAATCTGACGCAAGGTGTACGATTGTTTAGATGCTTGATATGGAGTTAAAGGTGTTGGTTGATATGATTTGTATCCCTTTCCTTTCAGTTCCATATCGGTAGTCATGTATAGTCCTGAGAAATTCATTGAAAAAAAGTATATTTCACTAATTGGATAGGTAAACCCAATACCTAATGCTGGTCCATGCGATTGATTTTTTGAAGGGCCAGAAGTGGAAATGTCAACTTCCGTAATGTTATTTGAATTGTTAGTTCTGATCTCGGTATATTTATATGAAAGTTTTAAATACTGATATTTGTAACCGGCAAAGAGCTTAAAATACTGGCTAATCCTATAGCTTATTGCCGGATCAACGTCAGCGCGGAACGCTTCAAATTGGTAGTTGCCAGTAACCCTTGTTGTTGAGTTAAAATAACTCATTTCTGACTACCAGTGCGTAGATTGTTTGCCAAATAATGCTGAAACTGAAATCGAAAGGTCATCAGTAAACATAACACTGAAAATTGGACCATAAAGCATACCAGTCCCCCACGTAATATCACTCATGCCCGAAGCTCCAATATCCTTTAAAAAAGGCTGCCAGGCAAAATAACCGGCTCTGACTCCTGCCATGTATTCTGCACCATTAGAAAAAGAAGGTAATGAGAGTATTGCGGTACACACAATACATATCATAATGATAAACTTTTTCATTTTCTATCCTCCAAAATAAATTTATATTAACTTTAACCAAATATCATCTCTTTTTACGGAGTATTTGTTAAGTAAAGAAGTTGATATTGGTTTCAGTGTGTGCGTTAGAGTAATTGGTGGAACCAGTATCATTATATACAGTAATAGTATAATAATCAATTATCCCTTAAAATGGTGTATTGCTTTTTAAAGTGTACACTACTCATATTTTAAACGATGAGAAAATACTCTTACAAAGAAGGATGATAGTAGTGATAAAAAGTCAATTACTATTTTTTATGCATTATGTCACAAAAATTATAATAAAGCTTTTTTGCAATATGCCGATACACTAAGTGGAAACGAATAGCACGAGGTGTGTATGTTTGAATACAGCAAGATGATGCAGACCAATTATCTTTTAGAAAAAGCACTGGATGTTGAATCGCTGCGTCGTAAGGTAATTGCTAACAATATTGCCAACGTGGATGTGCCGCATTTTAAACGCAGTGAGGTTAATTTTGAAAGTGAGTTAAAAAGGGCGATAGCTCATAATATGGATCCTATGAAAAAAGTAAAAGCACTTAAAACCGATCCGCGACATTACGATTTTTTTGAGCCAAAAGATATTACCAGTGTTAAGTCGCGAGTGAATCTAGATTACACAACAACCTATAGAAATGATGGAAATAATGTAGATATAGAAAAAGAGATGGTGGATGCAGCCAAAAACCAGATGCGCTACAATGCGTATGTCACCAGCCTGAATCAAAACTATAAAATTTTAAAACTTGTGATGAGAACTGTATAGCGAGGCTAATGTATGGGAATGTTTGACAGTTTTAATATAGCTTCTACGGGATTGACTGCGCAGCGTCTGCGCATGGATGTGATAAGCAACAATATTGCCAATGCTACAACTACGCGCACACCTGAAGGTGGGCCATATAAGCGAAAGCGAGTTATCTTTGCTCCTGTAAATATACGGCCATTTTATAAATCGCCACTGGTGCCCAAGCGTATAGATCACGGCGAGCCAAAGGGTGTAAGGGTTGTAAAGATTGAAGATGATAAATCAGAATTCAGGCTTGTGTATGATCCATCGCATCCGGATGCAATAAAGACAGGACCAAAGCAGGGATACGTTGAAATGCCAAATGTTAATGTTGTTATGGAAATGACTGATTTAATATCAGCATCACGTTCGTATGAAGCAAATGTCATGATGATAAACAATGCCAAGTCAATGTTTACAAAGGCACTGGAAATTGGAAGAGGTGGCGTATAAACTACGGTGAAGGAGTAAGGTCATGTACTTTGAAAAAGGATATATAAATGAGATTAACTGCTCACATGAACTATCGACCCCGCCAACATTGCGCAGACGAAAACGCCAGTGGGAGCAGATGAGTTTTGGTGAGCGTCCTATAATTGAATCCAGAATACTAGCAGGGAGGGTACGATATGATTCAGGAAAGTAGTGGTATAACAAAATCAAATATCTTTGTGATGAAGACAACGCATCCATTGCATTACAGCGATAAACCTGAGCGTCAGCAGGATGATGATGTTGCTGGTTCGTTTATGGATGCATTGAAGACAGCATTAGGAAAGGTAAATGACCTGCAGGTTGATGCAGAAGATTTAACACAGCAGATGATATATGAGCCTGAGTCAGTGGATATTCACACAGTGATGATTGCCCAGCAGAAAGCAGAAATTGCATTAAGCTTAACAAAAGCAATACGAGATGAAGCAATCAGGGCATATCGTGAACTTATTAATCTGAGATAAGCATTGACGCAAATAAAACATAATAAAAATACTACATTTTTTAGTAAATTAATTGACTTTTTACTACAGGTGTTTTATTATGTGTGCTGTGAAAATGGATTATGTCACTTTGCAATGAGTATATACCATGAGCTATCGCCCAGTATGTATTGTGATAAAACCGTGAAATGCCATGATTACAGCAAAGTGTACATAATCACTACGTTATGGGAGGGAAGACCGTATGGAATTTTTTACAAGGATATTTAATCAGCTAAAGGAGATCTATTCCAAATTAGATACAACAAAAAAGATTATTATTGGTGTTGTTACCGGTGTACTTGTTATTGCTTTCATTGTGCTGTTTTCGGTTTCATCGCAAAAAGCAAATGTGGTTTTGTTTTCTGACCTTCCAAGTGATGAGTTTGGCCAGGTTACCAAGAAACTTGAAGAAATGGGGTTTCACTATACTACATCTGGAACAACAACAATACTTGTGAACCCGGATCAACGCGAAATTATATTAACACGGCTTGCACAGGAAAATTTATTACCTAAAGGCATTCCCGGCTGGAAGCTTTTTGATATATCAAAGTGGACAGAAACAGATAAAGAGTTAAATGTGAAGTATATGCGGGCACTACGGGATGAAATTAAACGGCATATCGAGGCATTAAAAAATGTAGAAAAAGCTGATGTTGAAATAGCAATAACCGAAGATGAATTGTTTGTTGATAAAGAGAATGCATACACTGCAGCAGTGACAGTATATCTTGCTCCTGGATATGATGGGTTGAGCAAAAAAGAAATTAAGGGTATTCAGTATTTAGTAGCAAGAGCTGTTGGTACAAAATTAAAGCCTGAAAATGTAACAGTAACTGATGAGTATGGCAAAATTATTTCAGATTTTGATGATCAGTTTGACAAGGCAAAAGAAGAATACACCCTTCTTGAATACAGAAAGAAGATAGAAGAAAAAGCACGTGTCCAGATGCTAAAGGATATTCGTGCTGGACTGGAAAAGATATTTTCACCAGACCGTATTCAGATTGTGCGCCTCAATATGGATTTTAACTGGGATAAAATTCAAGAAGAGCAGGAAGAATACTCACCAATAGAAATGGAAAAGGACAATCCTCTTACACCATTTTCTGAACGCAAGGTCAAAGACTCTTTAACTATCTCTAAAAAATCAACAAAAGAACATTTCCAGGGGCATGGCTGGAATCCTGAAGGGCCTGCAGGTACTGAAGGCAACAAACCACCTGGATATAAGGCAAGTGATGACCAGTTTGCAAAATACGA